>OMER01000506.1_pt1 | contig 26415 bp, 23 predicted proteins | sample 1645431 | NCBI WGS metagenome assembly OMER01 (sample SAMEA103958144, study PRJEB25191) | human gut metagenome | reverse complement strand
TCGTGAACGCGCCCGCGGTGATATCGCCGCCGACATACGAGCCGATGTTCGGGGCAAGCAGGATCTCGGCGTCGGGGTTCGCGGGGAAGCCGAGGTCCTTGGCGGTCATGCCGCGCCACTGGAAAAACGTCGGGATATAGGGTTCCATGCGCACGGGGTTCGCGTCGACGCCGAGGAGCAGATGGTTCATCGTGGTGTTGGAGGCGATGCAGACGCGGAAAATGCGCGAGACGGGGATGCCCGCCGATTTGCACATCGCCGCGACCAGCGGCAGAAGCGTCTCTTTGAGGATCGCGTCCTGCAGGCGCTTGACGCCGCCGGGCTTCGACTGCTCGACGATGCGGTTGATGACGTCCGCGCCGTAGCGGATCTGGCCGTTGCCGGCCGAGGCCTTGGCCGTGAGCGTGCCGGTGGCAAGGTCCATGAGAACGCCGGTGACGGTCGTGGTGCCGATGTCGATGGCGCAGCCGTAGAGCGGCGCGTCGGGTTTTTCCGAAACGTCCATGACGGTCAGCACGCCGTCCGTCAGCGTGCCGGAGACGAGGACCTTGAAATTCGCGTCCCGCAGCGTCTTGGCGAGCTTTTTGACGGTATGGTAGGTGAGCCGGACTTCCGTGCAGCCGTCGAACGCGGCCTGCGCGAAGCGCGAAAGGCGCTCGGTGTCGGGCATGGTGTCGTCGAGCGTCGGCTCATCCAGCTCGACCAGGGCCTGCACAAAGTCGTTCGTGAAGTCGACGCCGGCAGCCTGCACATCCTCCTGCAGCTGGTTGAAGATCGCGATCTCCTCGCCGGAGGAGAGGTCAGCCGTCTTCATCCGGCTCTGATAGGCGGAGGCGATGTCGGGGACGAGAACGGTGATGTCACCCGCGGGCTTTGTCGCACAGCCGAGCCGCCAGCCGGCGGCGTAATCCGCATCGGAGATGTGGCCGGTCTGCATGCCGGTCACGTCGCCGGAGACGAGCTTCACGCGGCATTTGCCGCACGAGCCGTTGCCGTTGCAGGGCGCGTCGATGGCGACGTTGGCTGCCTTGGCAGCCTCGAGAATGGTGCTGCCGGGCGCGGCGGAGAAATGGATCTCCTGCGCGCCGTTTTCGAATTGGAAGGTGATTTCGTACATGCTGTCTGTATTCCTTTCAGTCAGAAGTCTGGAAACCGCCGCCGGAGAAGGGCGCGACGCGCCGCTCTCCGCCCCCTGCGTGGTATTCTTACTCTATAATATAAACAAATCGCCCGCCGTGGTCAAGTCCTGCGGGGTGATAAATGACTTTTGTACAATTTTCAGGATCTGTCAAAGAATTGTGCGTGATAGACAAAAACGACGCGTTTTACGGCGCGGAAACGATTGATTCGCACAAAGAAATGTGGTAAGCTGAACTTGGTACAAGGGTATGAAACAAACTGACAGGAGGACGAAACTATGAAAAAATTCATCAACCAGGTCGAGCTTGTGGAAGATCAGATGATCGCGGGCATGGTCAAAGCCTACCCCCAGTATGTACGGAAGCTGGACTGCGGAAACGTGGTCGTGCGGACAGAGAAGAAGGAGGGGAAGGTCGCGCTGATCTCCGGCGGCGGCTCCGGCCATGAACCGGCGCACGGCGGCTATGTCGGCACGGGCATGCTGGACGCGGCGGTCGCAGGCGCGGTGTTCACCTCTCCCACGCCGGACCCGATCTATGAGGGCATCAAGGCCATCGCCACGGACAAGGGCGTGCTCATGGTCATCAAAAACTACACCGGCGACGTTATGAACTTTGAAATGGCCGGTGAAATGGCCCAGATGGACGATATCAAGGTCGCGCAGGTCGTCGTGAACGACGACGTCGCCGTCGACGGCAGTCTCTATACCGTCGGCCGCCGCGGCGTGGCGGGCACGGTGTTCGTCCACAAGATCGCGGGCGCGAAGGCGGAGCAGGGCGCGGAGCTTGAAGAGGTGCAGCGCGTGGCGCAGAAGGTCATCGACAACGTGCGCACCATGGGCGTTGCCATCCGGCCGTGTACGGTCCCGGCGGCGGGCAAGCCCGGTTTTGAACTGGGCGAAGACGAGATGGAGGTCGGCATCGGCATCCACGGCGAGCCCGGCACTCACAAGGAAAAGCTCCGCCCGGCCGACGAGATCGTCGATCACATCCTGGGCAAGCTCCTCGCCGACATCGACTACACCGGCCATGAGGTCGCCGTCATGGTCAACTCCTCCGGCGCAACGCCGCTCATGGAGCTGTTCATCATCAACAACCACGTCGCCGACGTGCTGGCCGCCAGGGGCATCAAGGTCTATAAGACCTTTGTGGGCGAATATATGACGTCCCTGGAGATGGAGGGCTTCTCGGTCTCCCTGCTGCGGCTGGATGACGAGCTGAAGGCCCTGCTGGACGCGCCCGCGGACACCATCGCGTTCAAGGCATAAAGCACCGAAACAAAGGAGAACCCATCTATGATCGATCAGGAACAGGTATTGGAGATCTTACACGCCATCGGCGAAAAGATCACCGAAGAAAAATTATATCTCACCGAGCTCGACAACGTCATCGGCGACGGCGACCACGGGATCAATCTGGCCCGCGGCTTCGCCGAGGTCGAAAAAAAGCGCCCGATGATGGAGGGCAAGGACATCGGCACCATGCTCAAGACTGCCGGTATGGCCCTCGTGTCGACGGTCGGCGGCGCGTCCGGGCCGCTCTACGGCACGGCGTTCATGCAGGCGGGCAAGGCGCTGGCCGGGAAGACGGAGCTGGACGCGCAGGATCTTCTCACGATCCTGGACGCGTTCGTCGCGGGCGTGCAGCTGCGCGGCAAGTCCGTCGCCGGGGAAAAGACAATGCTCGACGCCATGATCCCCGCGCGCGACGCGTTCAAAGCCGCGCTGGACGCGGGCAAGGGCGCGAAGGACGCGCTCGCGGACGCCGTGGCCGCCGCGGAGCAGGGCGTGGAATATACCAAGACCATCATCGCCACCAAGGGCCGCGCGAGCTATCTCGGCGAGCGCAGCCTCGGCCACCAGGACCCGGGCGCGACCTCGTTCACCACGATGCTGAAGGTCGCGGCGGCGCACGTATGAGGGCGAAGGCATGGTCGGATTTGTGATCGTCTCGCACAGCAGGACGCTGGCTGACGGCGTCGTGGAGCTGACAAGCATGATGGCCGACGGCGTGCCTATCCGGGCCGCTGGCGGGCTGGACGACGGCAGCTTCGGCACGAGCTATGAGAAAATCGCGAACGCCATTGACGAAATTTATTCGGACGACGGCGTGATCATGCTCATGGACATGGGCTCTGCGGTGATGACCGCGGAAATGGTGCTCGAGTCCATGCCGGAGCGAAAGCTCGTCCTGGCCGACTGCCCGCTGGTCGAGGGCGCGGTCGCCGCGACCGTCAGCGCCATCGCAGGCAGCTCGATGGAGGAGATTCTGGACGAGCTGCAGGACGTCCGGGAGCTGAAAAAGCTGTCATAACACAAGCAGCCTCCCGCGCTTTGCGCGGGAGGCCGGGTTTTACAAGGAGTCTCTATGAAAGAATTTCAATATACCATCCAGGACCCCATGGGCTTCCACGCGCGCCCGGCTGGCGCGCTCGTGCGCGCGGCAAAGGCGTATGAGAGCCGCATCACGATCGCCTGCGGGGAAAAATCTGCGCAGCTGACGCGGCTGATGGCCGTGATGGCCCTCGGCATCAAGCAGGGGCAGACCGTCACCGTCACCATCGACGGACCGGACGAGGACCGGGCGCTGGAAGACCTGCAGGCGCAGTTCCGCGCGAACGCTTGAGGTGGGCCCATGCAGCAGATGAAGGGCGTATCCATCTCGCAGGGCCTTGCCGTGGGGAAGATCGTCGTGCTGACGTCCGCCGCCGCGCCGGAGACGCAGGCCAGGACGCCGGAGGAGGAGCTGGCGCGCTTCCAGCGCGCGCAGCAGCAGGCGGTCCGGGATCTCGGCGCGCTCTATGAAAAGGCCAGGGCGGAGCTCGGAGAGGCGGAGGCGGAGATCTTCTCCGTCCACCAGCTGATGGCCGAGGACGAGGACTTTACGGACCTCATCGCCGCCGCGATCGCGGGCGGTGCGGAGGCCTCCGAGGCCGTCCGGCAGGCGGGGGAGCAGTGCGCGGCCATGTTTTCCTCCATGGACGACGCTTATATGCGCGAGCGGGCAGCCGACGTACAGGATGTCGCCGCGCGCATCCGCCGCATCCTGCGCGGCGAAGCGGAGACAACGCTGGCTGGCCCCTGCCTCATTGCCGCCGAGGAGCTCACGCCCAGCCAGACCGTGCAGTTCCCGCGCGCATTCGTGCAGGGCTTCCTGACGGCGCGGGGCGCGGCCAACTCGCATACCGGCATTCTCGCGCGCACGCTGGGCGTCCCGGCGGTGTCGCAGCTGCCGGTGGACGCGCAGCTGCAGGGGCGGACGGCAATTTTGAACGGGGACGAGGGCACACTGATCCTCGACCCGGACGAAGATCAGCTCCGCGCGGCGGAGGCCGGGATCCGCGCGCGGCAGGCGCAGCGCGAGGCGCTGCAGCAGCTGGCGAAGCTCCCGAGCGTCACGAAGGACGGCCACGCCATCCGCCTGTACGCGAATCTCGCCGGGACAGACGATCTGCCGCTGCTGCAGCAGAGCGGCGCGGAGGGCGTGGGCCTGCTCCGGAGCGAATTTCTCTATCTCGGCCGCAGCAGCTATCCGACGGAGGACGAGCTGTTTGCCAGCTACAAGCAGCTCGTGCAGGCCATGGACGGCCGGGAGATCATCATCCGCACGCTCGACATCGGCGCGGATAAAAAGGCAGACTATTTTGACCTCCCGCCGGAGGACAATCCGGCGCTCGGCCTGCGCGCCATCCGCCTGTGCCTGACGCGTCCGGCGCTGCTGCAGACGCAGCTGTGCGCCATCCTGCGCGCGTCGGCGTTCGGCAACGTCGGCGTCATGTTCCCCATGGTGACCGGCCCGGCGGAGCTCGCGAAGCTCAAAGCCGCGCTCCGGGACGCGGAGGATACCCTCTGCGCCCGCGGCAAGCGCTTCGGCCGCTATCAGACCGGCGTCATGATCGAGACGCCCGCGGCCGTCTTTATGAGCCGGGAGCTGGCGCGGGAGGTCGACTTCTTCTCCATTGGCACGAACGATCTGACGCAGTACCTGCTGGCCATGGACCGGCAGAATCCGGCGCTCGCGCCGTTCTGCGACCCGCATCACCCCGCTGTGCTGCGCGCGATCGAGGAAACGGTGCGCAATGCGCATCTGGAGGGCTGCCGTGTCGGCATCTGCGGCGAGCTGGCCGCGGACGAGAGTCTGACGCAGACCTTCCTGCGCCTGGGCGTGGACGAGCTGTCCGTCTCCCCGCCCCGCATCCTGCCCCTGCGCCGGGCCATCCGCGATATGACGCTGGCATGAATACACACAGGCTGCGGCCCGGCAGGGCCGCAGTCTTTTGCATCCGTCCGGCGTTGACATTCCGCCGCGCAGCGCGTATCATGAAAGAAAAACGCGCGGAAAGGCGGATGAACAAATGGATACCAGCTTCGGCATACAGCAGAAAGGCAAACGCAACCTCATCACCGACGTGGCGGGGATCACGGTCGGGCACTGCACGCTGGCGGATGGCGATGTGCAGACGGGCGTGACGGCCCTGCTGCCGCACCAGGGAGATCTGTTCCATGACCGCTGCCCCGCCGCGGTCCACGTGATCAACGGCTTCGGCAAGAGCGCGGGGCTCGTGCAGGTACAGGAGCTCGGGTATCTCGAGACGCCGCTGATCCTGACCAATACGCTCTCGGTCGGCACGGCCTTTACGGCCTGCGTGCGCTATATGCTCGCGCGCAACGACCAGATCGGCCGCGCCGAAAGCACTGTCAACCCCGTCATTCTCGAGTGCAACGACGGCTATCTGAACGACATCCGGGGCCTGCACGTCACGGAGGACCATGTGTTCGCCGCGCTGGACGCCGCGGATACGGCCTTTGCCCTCGGCGCGGTCGGCGCGGGGCGGGGGATGAGCTGCTATCATCTCAAGGGCGGCATCGGCTCCGCCTCCCGCGTGTTTGAGATCGGCGGGCAGACCTATACGCTCGGCGCGCTGGCAATGACGAATTTCGGCTCGCTCATCGACCTGACGATCGCGGGCGAGAGGATCGGGAAAAAGCTTGCGGCGGAGCCGGAGGACGCCAAGGGCTCGTGCATCATGGTCCTGGCGACGGACGCGCCGCTGTCTTCGCGGCAGCTGTCCCGGGTGGCCCGGCGGGCCCAGAGCGGCCTTGCGCGCACCGGCGCGGTCACCGAGCACGGCAGCGGCGAGATCGTGCTCGCCTTCTCCACGGCCAACCGCATCCAGGCGGGGCAGATCTTTCACAGCGGCGTCTATCTCAACGACGAAGCGTTCCGGCCCATCTTCCGCGCCGCGACCGAGACGGTGGAGGAGAGTATCATCCGCTCCATGCTGGAGGCCGAGACCGTCACCGGCCGCGACGGCCACATCCGCCTGTCGCTGCACGATGCGATGGAAAGAGCCGGTCTGCCCCGGTAAAAGCAGAATAAACCAAAGCGCTCCCGCTGCAGATGCATCGGGAGCGCTTTGATTTGCCGGAGGCTCAGAACAGCCGGACGATCAGCTGCGAGACCAGCACCACCGCGATCAGCGCGATGGGGTAGGTCGCGGCGTAGGCGGAGGCGACGTTGCTCGTGCCCGCCACGTGGATGAGGGTGCCGAGGGCGGGGGTGGAGGTCATGCCGCCGGTGATGGAGCCGAGGATGTTCAGCAGGTTCATCTTCAGCACATGCTTGGCGACGACATAGCCCATGACCATCGGCAGAAGCGTCATGAAAATGCCGTAGACGAAGTAGATGGGCTTGAAATACCGCACGAAGCTCATGCCGCCCGAGACGCCCGCGCCGATCAGGAAGACCATCAGGCCAAGCTCCCGGAAGGTCTCCAGGACCTTCTTGCTCGGCATGAGATCGGCCCGGCCGAAGTGGCCGAAGTGGCCGAACACCAGCGAGACCAGCAGCGCGCCGCCCGTCGTGGTGAGCGAGAAGAAATTGAAAAACTTCACCGAGCCCAGCAGAATGCCGAACACCGCCGCGATGGCGAAGGGCGTGAAGCCGAAATCGTCGAACTCCAGCAGCTTTCCCTTGAACTTGGCGACGTCGCCGGTCTCCACATGGGTGATCTTGCGGCGTTCCTCGTCCAGATCCGCGTGCACGACGCGCGGCATCAGCTGCACGAACAGCACGACGCCGATGACGCCGAAGAGATACGCGATGCCGTAGCCGACCGTGACCGCGTCCTGATACTGGGCGGCGACGGCCTCCTTCGTGGCGGAAAACGCCGGGGTCGAGGTCAGCGAGCCGGCGAGCAGGCCGGAGATCATGGCCGTCAGCTGGCCCGGGTCATAGCCCGGCTGCCCGGACTCGATGGCCCGGCCGACGAGCAGGCACAAGATCGCGGTGAGGCCGCCGGAGAGGATGATCACCACGCCCAGCAGCACGTAGGACTTGAAGTTGTGCTTCATGTTCTTGAAGAAGTTCGGCCCGGCGATAAAGCCGACCGAGGTCACGAAGAACACGAGGCCCAGGTTTTCGATGATCTTCAGCGCCTGCGAGGCGTAGTTGATCTCTTCGATGACGAAGCGGGAATTGAAGCGTGTGCCGAAAAACGCGCCGTAGACCAGCGCGATGACAAAGACGCCGGCCGTGCCGAGGCTGATCCCCTTGATGGTGATCCGCCCGAGCAGATAGCCGACCGCGGCGATTCCGAAGGTGGAGAGCATCAGGAAATTCGCAGCGTTGATGGAAGCAGTCATCTTTTTTCTCCTCTTATTTTCTCCCGGGAAGCGCTGCATCGGGGGAGATGCAGCGCTTCTTCGGTTTATTTGACAGGATGGATCTTTCTTGCATAGTCGGGCAGCAGCTGCGGCGAGGGACGATGGTCCGATACGCCCGCCTGCTGCTTTTCTGCTTCAAACGCGGCCACATGGCTGAGCGTCAGCGCGCCGACGGTGACGGACTTCGCTTTCTCGGCGGCGTGCTGGCCCGCGTTGCGGCCGAAGACGATCACGTCGAGCAGGCTGTTGCCCATCAGGCGGTTGCGCCCGTGGATGCCGCCGACGACCTCGCCCGCCGCAAACAGGTTTTCCACGTCGGTCTGGCCGTCGGGGGTGATGTGCAGCCCGCCGTTCTGGTAGTGGAGCGTCGGATAGACGAGGATCGGCTCGGTGCGGATGTCGATGCCGTGCTTGGCAAACATGCGCATCATGGCCGGGATCCGCTTTTCAATCGTGCCCTTGCCGTTTTTCAGCTCGATCATCGGCGTGTCGAGCCAGACGGCCTGCCCGGCCGGGGTCCTGACGCCCTTGCCGCGCTCGGTGCACTCGCGGATGATGGAGGCCGCGGCCACGTCGCGCGTCTCGAGCGGGTTCATAAAGACCTCGCCGTCCGCGTTCACGAGCATCGCGCCGACAGAGCGCACCTTTTCGGTGACCAGCGCGCCGTAGATCTGCGCGGGGTAGGCCGCGCCCGTGGGATGATACTGCAGTGTATCCGGATACAGGAGCTTCGCGCCCGCGCGGTAGCCGAGGACAAGACCGTCGGCCGTCGCGCCGTAGTGGTTGGAGGTGGGGAAGCCCTGATAGTGCAGCCGCCCCGCGCCGCCGGTGGCGAGGATGACGGTCTTCGCCTTCGCGACCAGCAGCTCCTTCGTCTCCATGTTCAGAAGGATCGCACCGGCGCAATGGCCGTTTTCGTCCTTGATGAGCTCGATGGCGGAGGTGAAGTCGACGACGGGGATGCCGCGGTTGAGGACCTCGTCGCGCAGCGTGCGCATGATCTCGGCGCCGGAATAGTCCTTGGCCGCGTGCATGCGCTTGCGGGAGGTGCCGCCGCCGTGGGTCGTGATCATGGTGCCGTCCGGCGCCTTGTCAAATTCCACGCCGAGCCCGGACAGCCACTGGATGGCCTCCGGCGCGTCCATGACGAGCTTGTACAGAAGATCCTTCTGCGCGGCAAAATGGCCGCCGCCGTAGGCGTCGAGGAAATGCTGGGCAGGGGAGTCGTTGGGCTTGTCGGCGGCCTGGATGCCGCCCTCGGCCATCATGGTGTTGGCGTCGCCCATGCGGAGCTTCGTGACGACCATGACCTTCGCACCGGCCTTGTCGGCCTCGATGGCAGCCGAGCAGCCTGCGCCGCCGCCGCCGATGATGAGAACGTCGGTCTCGTAATCGGGCTTCGTGAGGTCAAACTGCTCGTGCAGGACGCGCGATTCACCCTCGAGCAGGTCGGCCAGCTCCAGCGGGACCTTCTGGCCCTTGTTGGGGCCGAAACGCAGCTCGGTGAACTGCTCGGTGCGGTAGTCGGGATGGAACTTCTTGAGCAGCGCGTCCTTTTCGTCCGCGGTCATGCGGCGGGGGTCCAGCTTGATGTTTTCTTCGCGGGCTGCTTCCACCTTGCGGATGGAGGCGAGCATGTTGGGATCCTGATACATGATATGCGTCCTCCTTACTTCTCAATCTCGCGGTGGTTGTAGAGCTCTTTGATCGCGTCGAGCGGTTTTTCCATCAGGCTCTCGATAAGCGCCTCAAATTTGCCGTCCTTGACCTCCTGCACGCGCGCGTCGAGATGCTCGCAGTGCGGGGCGATATATTTGCCGTTCAGACGGCGGGCCAGCATCGCCACCTGCGGGTGGGAGATCCCGGCGGGACAGCGGGACGAGCAGACGCCGCACATGACGCAGTCAAACGACTCCTCGGCGCACTTGTCAAACTCGCCGCGCTGGGCGTAGGCGATGTACTGCATGACGTTCAGACCCTGGGTGCAGGCCTTCGTGCAGGCGTTGCAGCCGACGCAGGCATAGATCTCGGGGTACAGCTGCATCATGACCGTCTGCGTGGGCTTCAGCTTCTCCATGTCGTAGACTTCCTTGACCAGCGGGAAGAACGGGAGCGTCGCCACGTACATGTTGTTTTCCACGCGCGTCGAGCACGCGAGGCAGGCCTTCAGCTCCCGGTCGCCCGCGATGCGGTAGATCGTCGCGCACGCGCCGCAGAAGCCGTTGCGGCAGCCGCAGCCGCGCACGAGCTGATAGCCGGAATACTCCATCGCTTCCATGATGGTCAGACTGTCCGGCACCTCATATTTCTTGCCGAACAGGAAAACCGTCACCATATTTTCCATACCTGTTCTCCTTTAATACTCATTCGGCAGCTCGTCGAGCTGATCGAAGCGGAACACCGGGCCGTCCTTGCAGACGTATTTGTCACCGATGTTGCAGCGGCCGCATTTGCCGAGGCCGCATTTCATCTTGAGCTCCATCGTGGTATAGACCTGCTCGCGGGCGAAGCCCAGCTCCATGAGACCCGCAAGGGTAAACTTGATCATGATGGGAGGGCCGCACATGACGACGGTCTTGTCGGTCGTGAAGCCGAGCTCCTTGACGTAGTTCGGCACGAAGCCGACGTGCCCGTCCCACTCCGGCTGCTCGCGGTCGATGGTGAGATGGACGTTGATGCCGTCCTCCTGGCACCAGACGTTCTCGATCTCCGGGAAGTCGACCAGATCCTCTTTCGAGCGCGAGCCGTAGACGATGTCGATCTTTCCGTAGCGGTCACGGTAGTGGCGGCAGTAGTTGATGACCGAGTGCAGCGGAGCAAGACCGATGCCGCCCGCGATGAACAGCAGGTCCTTGCCCGCAAAGGCGGTGTCGACCGGGAAGCCGTTGCCGTAGGGGCCGCGGACGGTGATCTGCTGGCCGGGCTCCATGGCGTGGAGCCATTCGGTCACGCAGCCGCATTTTTTGATGGAGAACTCCACATATTCCTCCAGCGTCGGGCTGGACGTGATGGAGAACAGCGCCTCGCCGACGCCCGGCACGGAGAGCATGGCGCACTGGCCGGGGATGTGGACGAAGGGCTTTTTGCCGTCGAGGCCGACCACGCGGAAGGTCTTGACGTCGGGCGTGTCGACGCGGATATCCGTGACGACGGCGAGATTGGGGATCAGCGGATCAGGTCTCATGTTGTTTCCTCCCCAAGCGTTTTGACGACTTTGACGATGTTCATGTGGATCGGGCACTTCGCCAGGCACCGGCCGCAGCCGACGCAGCCGAAGATCCCGTCGTTGTTATCCGGGAAATAGACCAGCTTGTGCATAAAACGCTGGCGGAAGCGCTCGAGCTGGGTCGGGCGCGGCTGACCGGCGGACATCTTGGTGAAGTCCGAGTACATGCAGCTGTCCCAGCAGCGGAAGCGGCGGACGAGCTTGCCGGAGTCGAATTCCTTGATGTCGTAGCACTGGCAGGTCGGGCAGACGAAGGTGCACGTGCCGCAGCCGAGGCAGCTTTCCGAGAGCTGCTTCCATTCCGGCCGGTCAAAGAGCGCTTTCGTCTTCCCCGCGCCGACGGCGGACAGATCGAGGCTTGCCAGCGGCAGCTTTTTGAGGATCGCGCGCGTCTGCGCCTGCTGGGCTTTGACGGCTTCGCCGTCGGTGTCTTCGAGCATGGAGAGCTTCGCGGTCAGCGCCTCGCCCTTTTCCGTGTTGGCCTGCCAGTAGAGCGCCTTTGCGTCCATCCAGCAGCTGACGTCGCCCTGCGGCTGCGCCGGGTCGACGCCGAAGGCCTGACAGAAGCAGGTCTCCTCCGGCCGGGTGCAGGCCAGGGTCACGACGGTTCCGTGCGCGCGGCGCGCGGCGTAATAGGTGTCCTGCGGCTCGGAGAGGAAGACGCGGTCGAGGATCGCAAAGCTCCTTGCGTCGCACGCGCGCACGCCAAAGAGGACGAAGGGCTCCGCCGGGTCGCGCGTCTCAACGAGATCGAGCTGCTTGCCCGTCACGCGGAAGCCGACGAGATTTTCCACCTGCGGGAAGAACAGATCCTTGGCCGAGCGGACGGTATTGAGCTTTTTCGTCAGCTGCAGCCCCTCGCGCCAGAGCGTGAAATTCGCCTGACCGGCTGCGTCGTCCGCGGGGATATAGAGCTTCTGCTCCGCCGCGAGCGCGGCGAACAGAGCGGGAAGCTTCGAAAGCAAAAGCTGTTTCATTGTGCACCTCCCCGTTCATACACGACGGACGGCTCACAGTCGTCCTTGCGGAAGTCCATGAGCGGCGGGCGGGAATCAAAATCCGCGCCGGCCTGATATTCGCCGTAGAGCTCGTTGATGTCCTTGATGAACTTGCGGTTGAGCAAATGCAGCGGGATATGCTGCGGACAGACGCGCGAGCATTCGCCGCAGTCGGTGCAGCGGGAGACGACGTGGAACGCGCGGATGACGTGGAACATGTTTTCCTCAAAGGAATCGGCGATGGCCTTGTTTTCAAAGCCGGAATCGTGGTTGTCAAACACGCATTTTTCGCACGAGCACGCCGGACATACGTTGCGGCACGCGTTGCAGCGGATGCAGCGCGAGAGCTCGCCGCGCCAGAATGCGTAGCGCTCCTCCGGCGTCATCGCCTCGAGCTTTGCGACCTCGTCAAAGCGGCCGCAGTCCGGATCCTCCTCGCCCTGTTCGCCGAGCAGCTCGTCGAAGCAGACGATCTTTTTGCTCTTGCAGGTCCTGCACTTGAGCAGCAGCGCGTCGGCTTTTCTGACGGTCTCGTCGCCGTAGATGGTGGCGAGCTTCAGATCTTCGCCGTCTTCCGTGACGGCGGTCACACCGGCGTCGCCCAGGGCCTTGATGGCCTCCATGTCGCACATGCCGTCACACTGCACGCCGACGGCATAGACATTCTCACGCAGGATGCGGTGCTCCTTCAGAAGCTGGACGAAGGAATAGCTGTCGCACGGCTTGAGGAACACGGCGGCTTTGCCGCCCTTGCGCGATTCCGCGATCAGGTATTTGGACAGATTCGCGCCCGAGAAGACGCTCCAGACGAAGTTCTGCTCCACATCCTCCGCGCTCGTGAACGTCGAGGGGGTCAGATCGTAGAAGAACTCGCCCGCGCGCCAGCCGATGACGCGGTCAACGGTCTGATCCTTTAGCAGCTGGATGGCTTTTTCTTTTACTCCTTGCATCTCAGATCCTCCAGTCTGCGGTTCTCGCCGAGCTTCGTGATGGTCTCGGCGAATTCATTCATGGTCTTGGCGAATTTCGCGCCCTCGGCCGCCGAGACCCACTCGACCCGCGTGCGCTCGCGCTCGATGCCGAGGAAGTCCAGCATGGAGAACAGCAGCGTCATGCGGCGGCGGGCATAGTAGTTGCCGGTGGTGTAGTGGCAGTCGCCGGGGTGGCAGCCGCAGAGGATCACGCCGTCCGCCCCGCGCTGGAACGCGCGGAGGATGAACATCGGGTTCAGCCTGCACGAGCAGGGGATGCGGATGATCTTCACATTGGCCGGATAGCTCAGCCGGTTCGTACCGGACAGATCGGCGCCCGCGTAGGAGCACCAGTTGCAGCAGAACGCCACGATCGTGGGCGTCCACGTTCCGTTTACCTGCATATCGCATCCACCTCCGCCATGATTTGCCGGTTCGAGAAGCCCTTGAGGTCCATCGCGCCGGACATGCACGCGACGGTGCACGCGCCGCAGCCCTGACAGACCGCCGGGTTGACCTGCGCCACGCGCCGCACGAGCGTCGTGCGGTTCGGGCCCCGGAATTCCTTGTCAATGTACGTGATCGCGCCGTAGGGGCAGACCTTTTCACAGTTGGAGCAGCCGTTGCACATCAGCTCATCCGGCTGCGCCACGCACGGGTTGCAGGTCAGGCTGTCCTTGCACAGAAGGCCGATGACCTTCGCCGCCGCGGCGGACGCCTGCGCGACCGTCTCGGGGATATCCTTCGGCCCCTGGCACATGCCGGACAGGAACACGCCTGCCGTCGGGCTTTCGACCGGGCGGAGCTTCGGATGGGCCTCGGTGAAAAAGTCGTTGGTGTCCATGGAGGCCGTCAGCATCGTAGCGAGCGGCCGGGCGGACTTGTCAGGCTCGATGGCGGCCGCGAGGACGACCATATCGGCGTCGATGTGCAGCTGCCGGTTCTCAAGCAGGTCGGAGGCCTGCACCTTGAGCTTGCCGGCCTCCGGCGTGACCTTGCCGACCATGCCCTTGATGTAATGCACGCCGTACTGCTCGACGGCGCGGCGGTAGAACTCGTCAAAGTTTTTGCCGGGGGTCCGGACGTCGATGTAGAAGACGTACACGTCGGTGTCCGGGTATTTTTCGCGGCAGAGCATGGCGTGCTTCGCCGTGTACATGCAGCAGATCTTGGAGCAGTAGGGCTTGCCCTTCTCCACGCCGTCGCAGCGGGAGCCGACGCACTGGACGAAGACGATGGTCTTCGGGTGTGTGCCGTCGGACGGGCGCAGGAGCGTGCCGCTCGTCGGGCCCGCGGCGTTCATGAGGCGCTCAAATTCCAGGCTCGAGACGACGTCCGGGCTCTGGCTGTAGGCGAATTCATCGAATTTGGAAAGGTCGATGGGGTTGAAGCCCGTCGCGGCGACGATGGCGCCGTATTCCTGCTCGATGAAGGTGTCGGTCTGCTTGTAGTCGATCGCGCCGGCGGAACAGACCTTCGCGCACACGCCGCACTTGCCGTTTTTGAGCATGCTGCAGTAGTTCGGGTCGATGGTCGCGACCTTCGGCACGGCCTGTGCGAAGGGGATATAGATGGCGCGGCGGTTGTCCATGCCGAGGTTGAATTCGTTCGGGACCTTTTTCTGCGGGCACTTTTCGGTGCAAAGTCCGCAGCCGGTGCAGACGTCTTCCTTGACGAAGCGCGCTTTGCGGCGGATCTTCACGTGGAAGTTGCCGACGAAGCCGCCCACGGATTCGATCTCGGAGTAGGAATAGATGTGGATCTTCTCGTTCTGTGCACAGTCGACCATCTTCGGGGTCAGGATGCACGCGGCGCAGTCGAGCGTCGGGAAGGTCTTGTCGATCTGGGTCATCTTGCCGCCGATGGTCGGCTGCTTTTCCACGATATCGACCTCAAATCCGGCCTCGGCGATGTCGAGCGCCGTCTGGATGCCCGCGATGCCGCCGCCGATGACGAGCGCCCGCTTGGTCACGGGGCTGGAGCCCGCGGTCAGCGGCGCGTTCAGATGTACCTTGGCGATGGCGGCCCGGCCGAGGATGATGGCCTTTTCCGTGCCCGCTTCCTTGTCCTTGTGGATCCAGGAGCACTGCTCGCGGATGTTGGCGATCTCGGCCATATAGGGGTTGAGACCTGCTTTTTCACAGGTCTTGCGGAACGTCTGCTCGTGCATTCTGGGAGAGCACGAACAGATGACCACGCCGGTCAGCCCGTATTCGTGGATCTTCTCCTGGATCATCTGCTGGCCGGTCTGGGAACACATGTACTGATAATTGGTGGAGAAAACAACGCCCGGCTCTTTTGCAAGCGCCTGCGAGACTCTCTCCACGTCGACGGTCGCGGCAATGTTGCTGCCGCACCAGCATACGAAGACGCCGATCCTCTGCATTGCGTTCCCTCCTTACTTTTTATATTTGCGGAACGCCGCGGCAATGGCCTGCTGCGGCAGCTCCCCGTCGAGAATTTCCGGGATGCGCTCGGGCTTCAGATGGTCCATGCCCTGCTGGCGTTCGACTGCATTGCGCACGGCCTCGATGAGCTTTGCGGGCTCGACGTTTCTGGGACAGCGCTCGACGCAGGCAAAGCAGCTCAGGCAGGTGTAGATGCCCTTGGAGGCAAGCAGCTCCTCGATCCGACCGTTTTCGACCATGGAGACGAACTGGTGCGGATGGTATTCCATCTCGTCGTACGCCGGGCAGCTTGCCGAGCATTTGCCGCAGCGCATGCACTTTCTGGGGTTCACGCCGGAGATGCGGGTGACGGTGTCGATCATGTTCTGGTTGTTCATGCGTCCTCCTCCCCGCAGCCGAGCGCCTCGGCCAGCAGCTCTGTGAAGTAGACGACCGGGAGCCTGCCGTCCGTGTTGTGCAGCAGATTATAGCTGCACAGGGGACATGCCGTGATCAGCAGCTCCGCGCCCTGCGCGCTTGCGTTGTCCATGATCTTCTGCGCCTGCTTGGCGGCGTAGGCCTTGTTTTCCACGGCCATATAGCCGCCGCAGCATTCGTTGCGCTGCGCGTAGACGACGGGCTCGGCGCCGATGGCGCGGATGAAGTCCTCGAGCATTTTCGGGTTCTCTGGGTCGTCAAACTGCATCTCGCGGCTCGGGCGCAGGAGCATGCAGCCGTAATACGCGCCGATCTTCCGGCCCGTGAGAGGCTTCACAACGGCCTTGCGGACATTGTCCCAGCCAATCTCGTCGCGCAGGACCTCGAGATAGTGCAAAACCTTCGTCTCGCCGGCGTAGGGCGTCTCGGGTTTTAAGTAGTTGTTGACCTTTGCGCGGATCTCGTCATTGTGCTGCATGTCGCCGTTCACGCGCTTTAAGACGTGGTGGCAGGCGGAGCACAGCGATACCAGCGGCTGGCCCGCGTCGCGGGCCGCCATCAGCGCGCGGACGGAGGCGAGCCGCGTGGCGATCTCATCGTTTGATTGCGGATAGACCGCGCCGCAGCACTGCCATTCCGGGATCTCGCACAGCGAAAAGCCGAGCTTTTCCGCGGCGAGCCGCCCGGCCTTATCCAGCTGCGCGCCCTTGGTTTTGAGCGTGCAGCCGGGGAAATAGCTGTAATTCATCTTACCACCCCATCAGATCATGTTCTCCGGGTGGAACACCTCGTCGAAGCGTTCGGCCGTCAAAAAGCCGAGGCTGACGCAGGCTTCCTTGAGAGAGATGTTTTCCTTGTATGCCTTTTTGGCGGTCTTGGCCGCGTTTTCGTAGCCGATGTACGGGTTCAGCGCCGTGACGAGCATCAGGGAGTTGTGGAGATTGTGCTCCATCTTCTCGCGGTTGGCGCGGATCCCGACGGCGCAGCGGTCGTTGAACGAGACGATGGACTCGGCCAGCAGCCGCGCGGACTGCAGGAAGTTGTAGATGCAGACCGGCATGAAGACGTTCAGCTCAAAATTGCCCTGCGAGGCGGCCATCGACACGGCCACGTCGTTGCCCATGACCTGCACGGCGACCATCGTCACGGCCTCGCACTGGGTCGGGTTGACCTTGCCGGGCATGATGGACGAGCCGGGCTCGTTTTCGGGGATGAAGATCTCGCCGAGACCGTCGCGCGGGCCGGAGGCCAGCCAGCGCACGTCGTTGGCGATCTTCATCATGTCGGCGGCCAGCGCCTTCAGCGCGCCGTGGGCAAAGACGATCTCGTCCTTGCTGGTCAGCGCGTGGAATTTGTTCTGCGCGGTGCAGAAATCCTTGCCGGTGAGCGCCGCGATCTCGGCTGCGACGGTCGTGTCGAAGCCCTTGGGCGTGTTGAGGCCGGTGCCGACGGCGGTGCCGCCGAGGGCGAGCTCCTTGAGGGGCTTTACGGCCAGCAGCAGCATCTCGCGGTCGCGCTCCAGGCTCGTTCTCCAGCCGGAGATCTCCTGCGGGAAGGAGATGGGCGTCGCGTCCTGCAGATGGGTGCGGCCGGACTTTACCACGCCCTCGTGCTCCGCCTCCAGCCGGCGGAACGTCGCCGTCAGCGTGTCGATGGCGGGGATGACCTTATCCTCGATCGCACAGACGGCCGCGATGTGCATCGCGGTCGGGAAGGTGTCGTTGGACGACTGGGACATGTTGATGTCGTCGTTCGGGTGCAGGAGCTTTTTGCCCGCGATCTCGTTGCCGCGGTTGGCAATGACCTCGTTGCTGTTCATGTTGGACTGCGTGCCGGAGCCGGTCTGCCAGACGACCAGCGGGAAGTTGTCCAGCAGTTTGCCGGAGATGACCTCGTCGGCGGCCTGCTCGATGGCGGAAAGCTTTTCCGCGGTCATCTTTTCCGGGCGCAGGGCGCGGTTGGCCCGCGCCGCGGCCTTCTTCAGAATGCCAAATGCGTGGACGACCTCAGCCGGCATCGTCTCAATGCCGACGCCGATCGGGAAGTTGTTGTGGCTGCGCTCGGTCTGTGCGCCCCAGTATTTGTCGGCCGGGACCCGGACCTCGCCCATCGAGTCGTGCTCCATGCGGTATTCCATAAGCGCGTTCTCCTCTTTATATTATAAATTTTGTGTTCAGATCTCGACCTGGCGGATGACGTCCTTCAGCTTTTCGGCGCTCGCGCGCAGCTTGTCGATCTCGCCGTCGGTCAGCTGGTTCAGGATCTTGCCGCGCACGCCCTGGTTGTCGACCAGCGCGAGCGTAGACAGGCAGACGTCGGACACGCCGTATTCGCCGTGCATCATCGTCGAGACGGTCAGCGCGGTCCCGGCGGTACTCTGCACGCACTTACACAGATGGCAGACCGACATGGCGACGGCGTAGAACGTCGCGCCCTTGTTCTTGATGACCTGCGCGCCGGAGGTCTTGACGAACTGCTCGATCTCCTCGTAGTCCTGGTTCCACTTGATGCGGTCATGGTCGGGCGAATGCGCCTTGTAGGAGTCGATGTGGTTGTTGGCGATGTGGACGAGGCTCCAGGGCACGAAGGAGGAGTCGCCGTGCTCGCCGTAGACGTGTGCGTGGACATTCTTCGGGCTGATGCAGAAGCGCTTGGCCAGCGTCGACTGCAGGCGGCTGGTGTCCAGGATCGTGCCGGAGCCGATGATGTGGCTCTCGGGCACGCCGGAGATCTTGTGGAACACATAGGTCAGCACGTCGACCGGGTTGGAGACGATGATATAGATCGCGTCCGGTGCGGCGGCGGTGATCTGCGGGGTGATGTCCTTGAGGATGTTGATGTTGGCCTGCGCCAGCTCCAGCCGGCTCTGCCCGGCCTTGCGGGGAAGACCCGAGGTGATGATGACGATGTCGGAGCCCGCCGCGGCGTCATAGTCGCCGGAGCGGACGATCGTCGGGGAACAGAACGGCGCGCCCTGATAAATGTCCATCGCCTCGCCGAACGCCTTCTGCTTGTTGACGTCGATCAGGACGATCTCGGATGCGGTACCCTGGATCATCAGGTCGTTTGCGATCGTGGAGCCGACGCTGCCTGCGCCGATAACAGTGATCTTACTCATAACGCATAATCCCCCTATGCAAAATTGATTTCGGATTCGAACAAAATATACCGATATAATTTTATCGGTTACGATAAAATTATATCGGTATCGGATGAAAAGTACCAATGCTTTTTTACGGTAGGGTATGTGCTTTTTGATATGAAAAATCCAGGAGGATCCTGCCTGCAATGTCAGACAGACGCCTTGTGATCCCGGACAAACTGAACAAATCCGGCCTCGATTTCGCTCATTGCATATTGTTTGTGATATACCAGCGCGTTGAGGTAGAGGCTCTGGTTGTCGCTGCAGGGCAGCTGCACGAGATTCCAGCGCTGGATGCAGTGCTCCGGGATGGCCGGGGCGAGCATGTAGGAGTTCGGGATCTTCTCCAGCAGCGTCATCTGCGCCAGCCGGTCGACGCAGTAGATCTTCCGGCGGACAAGCTCCTCGGGCTTGCCCTGCACGCGGAACATGTCGCCGTGGACGATCTCCGGCAGCCCGTCCAGCTCCGCGCGCATGACGGATTTCCGCCCCGCCAGCGGGTGCGACTGGTTCAGCGTGACCAGATAGTGGTACTTGCTCAGAAGCTCGAAGCTCAGGCCCCGGGCGCTGGTCTGCTCGTCAAAATAGTCGCGGTATTCCGAGCGGAAGCGGATGACGCCGATCTCGGTCTCGCCGCTGGCGAGCGTCTCGAGTGCGATGCGCGCGTGACACTCGCGGATGACCGCGTCGACCGGCTCCGCCTGCGGCAGACCCGCGAGATACTGCGCGGTCAGATCCAGCATGGCGGCCGAGCGGGGGATGCACACGCGCAGCCGGTTCGCCACGGCCCGCTTGGGCCCCAGCGCCTCGATGGCCTCGGTCTCGCGCAGGATGGACTTGGCGTGCTGCAGGAAGATCGTGCCGCGCGTCGTCGGCCGGACGCCGCGGGTCGAGCGCTCAAAGATGCGGAAGCCCAGCATCTGCTCCACGTCGTGCAGGATGCGGCTGAGGTTCGGCTGGCCGATAAACAGGTTCTCCGCGGCCTGCGAGATCGACCGAGTGCGTTCGATCTCAATAATATACTGTAAATGCTGTGTGTTCATGCCGATACCTCCGCTGCTGTTTTATATCAATTCTAATATACCAATTTTTGCGCCGTTTTGCAATGCAGGGGCTCTTGTCGCTCTGCACAAAATCATATACCCTTTTCACTCGTTTCTTGGTGTTTTTCGCGGCCGGTCCGCAGCGGCAGCTCCACGTGGAACGTGTTGCATCCGTCCCGGCTCTCGGCCCAGATCTTCCCGTGATGCGCCTGTACGATCACCTGCGCGATGGCGAGCCCCAGACCGAAGCTCCCGCTGCGCGTCCGGGCCGGGTCGGCGCGGGTGAAGCGCTTGAAGATCTCCTGCAGCTGCTGCGGCGAGAGGGCCGGGCCCTCGTTTTCGAGCGAAAGATGGCAGCTGTGCCGCCCACTGCGCTGCAGCTGCAGCCGGACGGTGCCGCCGGAGGCGTATTTGCGGGCGTTGTCGAGCAGGATCTCCACGAGCTGGCCGAGCTGCCGCTCGTCGCCGCTTACCGTCAGCTCCGGCTCCACCTGCGTCTCGAGCGTCAGCCCGCGCTCATAGAGCGCGGCCTCAAACAGCAGCGCCGAGGTCTCGGCGACCTCGCTGAGGCAGGCGGGGGCAAACGCGGCCTGCGGCCGGGCGTTTTCCGCCCGCGCCAGCTCCAGCAGCCGCTCGACCAGCGCGCGCATCTGCTGCGCCATGGTGCGGATGCCGTCGGTGAACTGCTGCTTCTGCGCCTCGTCGTAGTCCGGGCTCTGCAGCAGCTCGGTGTTGGTGAGGATGACGGTCAGCGGGGTCTTGAGCTCGTGCGAGGCGTCGGCGACGAACTGCTTCTGCTGCCGCCAGGCCGTCTCCACCGGGCGGACCGCCCAGCGCGCCAGCAAAATCGCCAGCCCGATCAGCGCCAGCAGACTCCCGCCGCCGATCAGCAGGCTGCTGCGGACGAGCCCCTGCAGCGTCTGCTGCTCGCTGGAGATATCGGCGAAGATCACGCTGCCGTCCACGCGGCAGAAGCGCAGATGGTAGGCCGGGATCTCGCCGATGTCCGCCTCGGACGCAGAAGCGGCCGCGGCGACGGCGCGCAGAAAGCTGCGGTCGGTCAGGTCATAGTCGGTCGAGCCGATCGCCACGAGATTGCCGAACGCGTCGGTCCGCAGCACGAAATACGGCAGACGCACCTGCCGCGACTGCCCGGGCGGGATGGGCTCAAAGGGGTTGGCCGCGATGGCCTGCATCATGCTGAGCGACTGCGCGCGCAGATCCTGACGGGTCATCGTATAGGACATCCCGAAGATCACGCCCAGCATCACCGCGGCGACCAGCACGATCACAAGAACGATCTTGATGCGAAGCTTCCGGATCATGCTCCCTCCACCTCCAGATGATAGCCCAGCCGCCGCGCAGCCTCGATGTGCACGTTCGAGCCGATGGCCTTGAGCTTCTTGCGCAGGAAGCCGACGTAGACCTCCACGTGGTTTTCCACCGCGTTCGAGTCAAAGCCCCAGACGCGGGCGAGAATGGCCTCCTTGGAGACATTCTGCCCCTTCATCTGCAGCAGATACCGCATCACGTCAAACTCGCGCGCCGACAGCCGCAGCTGTTTTTCACCGCACACCAGCGTGCCGGAGGACAGGTCGAGCGCCGTATTGCCGTAGGAGAGCTCGTTCACCTCCGCGCCCTGCCGCCGCAGCAGCGCGCCGATGCACGCCAGCAGCTCCCGCGTGTCAAAGGGCTTCGTCAGGTAATAGTCCGCGCCCGCGTTGAGCCCCTCGATCCGGTCTTCGAGCGAAGACCGGGCCGTCAGCATCAAGATCGGTGTCCCGCAGCGCCGGGCCCGCACCTGCCGCGCGACCTGATACCCGTCCAGCCCCGGCATCATCACGTCCAGGATCAGCAGGTCATAAATTCCCAGCGCAGCATAATACTCGCCGGTTTTGCCGTCGCAGGCGGCATCGGCTTCGAAGCCATTTTGCTCAAGCAGGGCTTTAAGCGAATCGGCCAGCAGTTTTTCATCTTCTATAATCAGGATTCTCATGATGCCTTTTACCTCCAGTGTTCGGTTTTATTATATTACATCAAAATACTGAAGTGAAGCTGAAAATGATATATGCTTAGTGCAGCAAGTGACAGAGATATTTTCACACTATTTTTCAGAAGTGCTTCCGCTTGGCGCGAGTTGAAAATGTCAAACCGGCGCAGGATTTGCCGCCGGGTTTATGAGAGATACCCGACGGATGGAATTTGAAAGGGGATAAGTGGAAAAGTCTGAACTGAAAAGAACTCAAATTCCCACGGTTTTAGACAGCCGAATAAAGTTTACAAAAAAGATATAGACTGTTCCGTCTAAAAGTGATATGCTAAAAGGCGCAATAAATAGACGACTTCGTCTATATTTTGGGGTGCTGTTTAATATGGTGTTTTTAGATGTGTTGAAATTGATTTTTGCAGTTTTTGTTGCTTTTTTGTTCGGAAAACTGGTTTCAAAGCTCAAATTGCCGGCAATTCTTGGATGGCTGTTGGCAGGCATGACATTGGGCCCGCACGCACTGGGCCTTCTGAACGAGCCCATGATGGAAGCCGCATGGTATACTACTGCGGAAAGCATTCTGGAGTGCGTCGTGGGCCTCATGATTGGTACGGAGCTTATCTGGCGCAAGATAAAAAAGGCCGGCAAGCAAATAGTTGTCACGACCATCACCGAATCCCTGGGGACATTTCTGGTCGTCAGCCTGGTGTTCGGCGTCATTTTTGGGATAACGGGCGTGCCGTTGTACCTGGCATTCCTGTTCGGCGGTATCGCTTTAGCCACAGCACCAGCCCCGTCACTTTCCATTGTGAATGAAATGAAAACTGCAGGGCCTGTCACGAGCACGCTGATTCCTATGGCGGCGCTGGACGACCTTGTCGGGGCACTGGTGTTCTTTACGGTTGTTGCGCTTGTTTCGGCTCACGTTTCGACGGCAGGGATTCCGGTTTTGGGCGTGCTGTTTCTTGTCTTTCTCCCTGTGCTCATAGGAGCGGCAACAGGCTTTGTAGCGGGAAAACTGCTTCAAAAAGCCCATACGGCAAGCGGAGCGCTTGCCGCAATGCTGTTGCTGCTGCTGTGTTCGGCGGCAATAGGCATGGTGCTGAATCAATATGTTCTGCCTGTACCGGCCATCAATTTTTTGCTTATTGGTATGGCGTTTTCGACGGTGTTTGCAAATATGATTTCAGAAAAACAGCTTGCAGAAATCATGAAAGTGATGGACCCTGTAATCGGAATAAGCCTGATCATCGCGATACTGAATCTGGGGGCGCCGCTGGACTACCATTTGATTTTCGGAGCAGGCCTTTATACCGCCATCTATATCACGGCCCGGGCGATAGGCAAATACAGCGGTGCATATTTGGGCGCATCCGTCACGCATGCGCCGCAGACAGTCAAAAAATTTTTAGGGTTTACGTTGCTGCCGCATTCGGGAGTATCGCTGGTGTTTACCGGCATCGCGGTCTCTGTACTGAACGGCCCGGCGCCGGAGTGTGCTTCTATCATTCAAGGAACGATTGCAGCCGCAGCGGTTATCAATGAAATCATCGCTGTTTTTATGGCAAAGAAAGGCTTTGAATGGGCAGGAGAACTGCATCAGGCGGAAAGGAATCCGTGATATGACGCAAAGGGAACGGCAGGAGCATGCAAAAAAGACGATTTTTCAGGCGGCGCTGGCGGAATTTGGCGCGCAACCATACGATACCGTGACGATGGACCGGATCTGTTCGCGCCACGGAATCTCGAAAGGGATGATGTATCATTATTTTTCCAGCAAGGATGAATTGTTTCTTCTTTGCGTTAAAGAATTGTTTCAATCACTGCAGGCGTATATCCAGGAAGAATCGACGCAAATACAAAAAGAAAACAGTCATGCCGCTATCCGTCAATATTTCATGCTTCGCGAGCGCTTCTTTGCGCGGGATATTCTGGAACTGCGGCGTCCCGTGCGTGAAATGAACCGGCGTTTCCTGCAAGAGGTGATTGCCGAAATGTCTTTGCGTCCCGCTGTAAAAGCAGAACATGCAGCCCGTTATTTGGAAAGCCTGGAGTGTGTGTTCCGCCGGATACTGGAGCAGTATTGCGCAAAAGATGACCCCAAAGATGCTCGCTCTATGCTGGCGGCTGCCGAAGAAGTTCTGGACATGCTGCTTCTGGGCATATTGAAAAGGTGAGAAGTGTTTTCTTGCAAAAAAACGGATATTCAGCAATTTTTCACTTTACTATGATAGCGTAATATAGTATAATGAATCTCGCCGCAGTGAACTGTGGTATGAGAGGAGTTTGAAAGCGTATGAAAAAGATTTTCGGCCTTATTTTGAGCGCGGCAGTTTTGGGTACTGTACTGACTGCCTGCGGCGGTTCCGGCGCGGGCGTGTCTTCCTCCGGCGCTGCCAGCGCATCTGAACCAGCTTCGGCTTCGGAGAGTGCGGTGAACAGCAGCGTATATGGCACCACACTCGCGGATATTCAGGCAAAAGGCGAACTTGTCATCGGTCTGGATGATACATTCGCTCCCATGGGCTTCCGGGACGAAAGCGGAAACCTTGTTGGTTTCGACATTGACCTTGCTACGGCAGTGTGCGAAGAATTGGGCGTAAAGGCGACATTCCAGCCTATTGATTGGGATGCGAAGGAAATGGAGCTTTCTTCCGGAAATATCGATTGCATCTGGAATGGAATGTCCATCACGCCGGAACGTGAGGAAGCGATGAGCCTATCCCAGGCATATCTGAACAACAAAATCGTCATTATGACGAAGGAAGGCGTTACAGTATCTGCCAAAGAGGATCTTGCGAATTATAACATCGGCATCCAGGCCGGCAGCGCAGCGCTTGAAGCGGTAACGAACGATGCCGTTTACGCGTCCATTCAGGACAAAATTACGGAGTATCCTACTTATGATGAAGTGATTTTGGATGTGCAGGCGGGCCGTCTGGACTGCATGATCATCGATGAAGTATACGGCGGTTACAAAAACGCCAAGCTGGGGAGCATTTTTGCCGTCTCGGAAGTGGACTTTGGAGACGATTTGTATGCGATCGGATTCCGTAAGGGTGACGCTGAACTGACGCAGGCCGTCAACGACGCTATTAACGCTTTGATTGAAAGCGGAAAAGCAGCGGAGATCAGCGAAGCCTGGTTCGGCGCGGATATCGTCGTCAAAGGCTAAAATGTGAACAGCGCGGACGGGGCCGCCCCGCCCGCGCTTTTTGTGGGGCGCCACAGAGAACTGCAAAAAGGGGAGCGAAGATGAATCTTGAATATATTCAGGCGATTTTGCCGGCACTGTTGAAAGGAACGTGGCAGACGCTTCAGGTGTTCTTCCTGACGCTGGTCTTATCACTGCCTTTGGGTCTTCCGTTTGCCCTGGGATCGATTTCACGCTTCTTTCCGGTGCGTTTTTTGTCAAAGGCATATATTTGGGTGTTCCGCGGCACGCCGCTGATGCTTCAGCTGTTCTTTGTGTATTACGGACTCCCCATTATGTTCGGGCCCGCGTTCCGGATGGAAAATACCGTAGCCGCTGTACTTACATTCACGATGAATTATGCGGCATATTTTGCAGAGATCTATCGGGCCGGTGTGCAGTCTATCGACCACGGCCAGCACGAAGCGGCCAAGACGCTCGGCTTCAGCCGCTGGCAAACCATGCGCATCATTATCATCCCTCAGACCATCGCCCGTGTAATTCCGCCTGTGAGCAACGAGGTCATCACGCTCATCAAGGATACGGCCCTAGTGACGGCAATTGGTGTGGGAGAATTGCTGAAAGCGGCCAAGGACGCCAACAACCGGGATGTAAATCCTACGGCATTTTTTATTGCTGCCGTGATTTATCTGGCGCTCACCTTTTTGCTCACGCTGCTTTCGCAGTGGTGTGAAAAGCGGTTTTCCCGCCATGAGAGGAAGGAGGCGTGAGATATGGCGATTTTGTCGATCGAGCATGTCAGCAAACGGTTTGGTTCATTTACAGCGCTGGACGATGTTTCCCTTCAGGTGGAGCAAGGGGAAGCGGTGGCGATCATCGGTTCGTCCGGCAGCGGCAAAAGCACATTGCTGCGCTGTGTGAACAATTTGGAACACGTTTCTGCCGGCCGCATCGTCATTGATGGGGATGTGCTGGTGGACACAGTGAAAGGCACGGCGAAATATCCCCCCGAAAAAGAAGTGCGGCGTATCTGCACCAAAACAGGAATGGTGTTCCAGCATTTTAACCTTTTCCCGCATCTGACATGTCTGGAGAATATCACCGTCGCGCCGCTGCGTATTCTCAAGCGGGACAAGGCGGCAGTTCTGGCGGAAGCCATGGAACTTTTGGATGTTGTGGGGCTTCGAAATAAAGCGGACAATTATCCTGCACAGCTTTCCGGCGGACAGAAGCAGCGTATTGCGATTGCTCGGGCGCTGGCAATG
>OMER01000484.1_pt1 | contig 27174 bp, 18 predicted proteins | sample 1645431 | NCBI WGS metagenome assembly OMER01 (sample SAMEA103958144, study PRJEB25191) | human gut metagenome | reverse complement strand
CACAAATGCATGGCGGCAAGCCGACTGACCGAACCTATTTGGAAAAGAATCTGCCTGCCAGTCTGGATAAAGCGCTTCGTGAGTACATTCAGGGCGAAAAGGACAAGGTGTCTTATATGGACTGTCTGTGGGGAGAATTGTATAGTGCGATTAACTCCAATCAGTGGAGCAATGCCATCACGCAGGAGCAGGCTGATTATCTTCGCGCAAAATATCTATTTTGAAAATGTCCCGGAACTACTGCCGATCCAGCGTGAATTCTACCTGACCATGCTGACCGAGCGCAAGGAGAAGATTTTGGATTACAGCTTGGAACTTCTGATGGAGCAGGAGCAGCACACTTCGCCAGTGCTGGAGATGTGAAACCGAATATTCTATTTGGAGAGTCGTGCCAATTGGTGCGGCTCTCTTTTTTCGCCTCCGATATATGTCGGCTGAGATGCCGAGTAGGAGATGCCCCGTGTCCACCCCTGTGGGCCGCTGTGTGGCCTCGTGGGAGCGCGGGAGGGTAAGGATAGCGCCCTGGCAGGTTGAGCGAGGTTTTGGGCCGATTTTCGGTGCGCCGAAATCGGGGCAGGAGAAAGCCTTTGGCGCTTTATTGCGCCATTGGCCCTTACGGCAGCCCGCAGTGCGGACTGCCACGGAGGTTTGTGCCACTTTGAAATTGACGCTGATCATGCGGAGACGAATATGCTTTGGCGCTATTTCTTGTAAAAATGCCTGTTTGCCCCGTGTTTGCAGGGCCTTTGGGAGGCTCTGACTCTCAATGGAAGGAGGTGCAGTTCAATGGATAAAAACGGAAAAAGCCGACACTCTGTCTGGCTGTCAGACGAGGTGTGGCAAGAGGTGGACGCATTCTATAAGCTGGATAACTGCCCTACTCGCAACGAGTTTGTGGAGAAGGCGCTGCGGCAGTATTGCGGTCGTCTGCACGCCGAGCGGACAAGTGCGTATCTGCCCCGTGCGCTACAGGAGATGCTGGAGGGCACACTGGGTGTGTTCGGCGACAGGCTGGGCAAGCTGCTGTTCAAGCTGGTGGTGGAGCACAACATGACCAACCATCTGCTGGGCGGCGACATAGACATGACCCGGGACGAGTACAACAAAATGCGCGGTAACAGTGTCCGGGAGGTGGCGGGTACGCATGGAAACATCTCTTTTAGGGATGTGCTTCTGTTCCACCGGGAGGAGTAACCGATGGCACGGCTGATACAGAAAAGCGGGTACATCCAAGGAGGTCGTGCGGCAAGATACATGGAGTATGTTGCCAAGCGAGACGGCGTGGATGTCCTTCAAAGCACCGAACCGGTGACTAAAAAACAGATGCAGTTCCTCACAAAACTGCTGAAGGACTTCCCGGACGCAAAGGAGCTCTTCGAGTACGCCGACTACCTGCAGACACCCAACCGGGGTACGGCGTCTGCGTTTATTGTTGCAGCGCTGGACACGCATCTGCATGAATTGGAATCCGAGAGCGGCTATATGGCCTACATCGCCAACCGACCCCGGGCGGAAAAGCGCGGCGGTCACGGGCTATTCAGTGCAGAAGATGTCACGGATCTTAAGGCGGCAAAAAGCGAACTGGAGACTCACGCCGGAAAAGTGTGGACCTTCATTTTCTCCCTGCGGCGGGAGGATGCGGAGCGCCTGGGATACAGCAAAGCAGCCGCATGGCAGAACCTATTGAAGCAGGAGAGCCACTCCATTGCGGAGGCCATGCGTATTCCACCGGAGAAGTTTCGTTGGTATGCGGCATATCACGACGAGGGACACCATCCGCACATACACATGATGGCGTGGTCGGACGATCCCAAGGTGGGGTTTCTAACGCAGAAGGGGATCGCATCGATTCGGTCCAAGATGACGAACGAAATTTTTCGGGACGAGATGACGGAGCTTTACATTCGGAAGGATGCTGCCTACAAGGAGAGTATACAAACCGCCAAGGCATTGTTACTAGAGCGCATTCGGGCGTTGGAAACCGGTGCCGCCGATGACCCCGGGCTTGCGAAAGAGCTGCAAGAACTCTCCCAGGCACTGGCGCAGGTCGGCGGCAAACATGTCTATTCCTATCTGCCAAAATCGGTCAAGGCACAGGTGGATGCCATTGTGGAGCGGCTGGCGCAGCTCCCGGAGGTGGCGGCTTGCTACGACCAATGGTGGCAGCTGAAAGACGAGATTGCGGGCTACTATGGGCAGAACACGCCACCCCGCCAGCCGCTAACGCAGCGGAAGGAGTTTCGCTCTCTTAAAAACTGGATCATCCGAGAGGCAGAGGATATCTCGTTTTCCCCGTCTGCTGACAGTGTGGAGCCGGGGGAAAAGCAATCGACAGAGAAAACGCCGCCCATCCGTGGCTCTGCTGATGTGCAGCCAGTGGGAGAAGCTGTGTCTGCAAGGCATATTCCGGCAAATGCGGTCATGCGGCTGCTGCATCATATGGGGCAGATATTTAGGACGAGTATGCCGGTCATCCCACCTGCGCTGCGTATTGACTCCAAGCGCCGCAGGCGGTTACAGGAGAAGCGCATGGCCATGGGCCACAAGCGGAACGATCATGAGGACGAGCAGCTCCACCATGTCAACGACAACACCATGCGATAATGCAAGGAGGGAAATGCATGGGCAAATTTGTATATTTCACATCCGCAGAGAAACGGCAGGCCAACGAGGTTGACCTGCCGTCTTTTCTGTTGGATCGAGGCGAGAAACTCATTATGGCCGGACGGGAGTACCGGCTGGTCAGCGACCACAGCATCACCGTGCGCGGACCGATGTGGTATGACCATGCCGCACGGAAAGGCGGACGCGCCATCAGCTTCGTGCAGCAATTCTACGACAAGACCTATCCCGAAGCGGTGTCCATACTGCTGGGCCGGGACGGACAGGGCATTATTCCCATCGCAAAGCAGGAACCGGAGCCGCAGGAGCCAAAGCCCTTTGCCCTGCCGAAGCCTTACTTGACTATGCGCAGGATGTATGCCTATCTCACCAAGCACAGGTGCATTGACCGGGATGTGGTCACGGCGTTTGTGCAGGAGAAGCTGCTCTATGAGGACGACCCACACCACAACTGCGTGTTTGTCGGTCTGGATGAAAACGGAGAAGCCCGGCATGCACATCTGCGCAGCACCGGCTCCCAAGGCAAAGTATTCCGCATCAATGTGGAGAGCAGCGACATAAAACACAGCTTCCACAAAAACGGGACGGACCGTTCCCTCTATGTCTTTGAAGCACCCATTGATCTACTGTCTCACATTACCCTCTACCCGGCAGGTTGGCTGGAGCACAGCTATGTGGCCTGCTGCGGCACCTCCATCCAGCCCGTACTGGAGCGCCTGCGGCAGAACCCGAAGCTGGACACGGTGTACCTCTGTTTGGATAATGACGAGGCGGGTGAGGATGCTTGCGACGGTATGCTGGATACCCTGGAGGATATGGGCTACGATGTGGAGCGTCTGCGCCCGGAGGGGAAGGACTGGAACGATGACCTGCGGGCAAAGCGGGGCAAAGCGAAAACCCCGACAGCATAAGGCTGTCGGGGTAAATTCATTCATCCAACATCAATTGCCCATCCAGCGCCTGCTGTTTTAGTCGCTGGAGCTGTTCTTTTTCTAGCTGGGCAATGCTCTTTTCGGGTGTAGGCAGATCTTCCGGCATTGTGCCGCCGATTTTTTCGATAGCCTCGCGGACCTCACTGCCGACTTTGTAATGCACGGCAGTGGCGGTATCAGCGCTATCCACGCCATCCTTCCGAAGCTTTTCCTCTGTTTGGGAAATACGGAACAGATTTGCGATCAGTTCCGTGCTGCCCATATAGTCAAGGATCTTCTGCCCTACTTCCAAATTTTTCTTCCGATGTATGTCGTCCACGGTCATGCCGCCGTACAATCCCATGTACCCGGCGTTTTGGAATACGGCAAACTCATCCGCTGTGATCACGCCGGCATTCCGTGCGGCCTCGGCCAACAGCTGATTCCACTGTTTTATATCGCCGCGAACGACCAACCGACGGCTGTCTTCGTCCAACTGATTAAATCGGTCCGCAACCTCCTGCCGATAAGTTTGGATAGCAAAGTAGGTTTGCCCCAAAGCAATGACCTCTTTGCGCGGATCGCCGTTCTGCACGATCAGATAACAGGCATAGCGGGACAATTCATAGTCGACAATGCTTTTTGTCGTTGCGCCGGCTTTAACGATTTTCCTAACCTCAGGAAAATCGGCAGCTGTGTCGTGGCCGCTGTTTTCACAGGCGATCATAGCGCGTTTGATGACCTTGGCAAAATTTTCCCATTTTGCATAATCCAAAACCGGGGCCAATTCTCTGGCACACCAGTATTCAGACCCGTCGGGACGGGTCCTGCGTATATCCTCAAAACATTTATATTCAGAGGCAACGAGATGACTCATGTACTGTCCCTCCCTTAGTTTTACACGATAATAGTAACATAGATCCATAAAAAAGGAAAGGAGAAAACTCGTGACAGATGCTCTATGGATCCTCCTTGCAGCGGGCGGCGTCATGGCGGCGGTCATAGGCTGCCTGACGCTGCTGAACAATCGCTACACCCTCAACAACATTAAATCCAAAACCGTAGGCGACGGCCAGCATGGCACGGCCCGCTGGGCCACTGACGCAGAGATCCGCAAGACCTATGCCCTCGTGCCGTTCCAAGCGGCAAGTTGGCGCAAAGGGCTGCACCGCCCGGAAGTGCAGGGGCTGGTGCTGGGCAGCATCAGCCATAAGCACGGCATCACCGCACTGGTGGATAAGGACGATGTGCATTGCCTTATGATCGGCGCATCCGGCGTGGGCAAAACGGCCTACTTTCTATATCCCAATTTGGAATACGCCTGTGCCAGCGGCATGAGCTTTCTGGCATTGGATACCAAGGGTGACTTAGCTCGCAACTACGGCGCCATTGCGGAAAAATACTACGGCTACCATGTATCCGTGGTGGATCTGCGAAATCCTACCCGCTCAGATGGCTACAACCTCATGACGCTCATCAACCACTACATGGATGCGGCGCAGGCCACCGGCAGTCTTGCCGCCCGTGCCAAGGCGGAGAAGTACGCCAAGATCCTGGCCAAGACCATCGTGTCACCGAATGGGGATGCAGACTACGGCCAGAACGCCTATTTCTACGATGCCGCAGAGGGACTATTGACTTCCGTGGTGCTCTTGCTGGCAGAATTTCTGCCGCCGGAAAGAAAACAGGAGCGGCGGCACATCGTGTCCGTGTTCAAGCTGGTGCAGGAACTGCTGGCTCCCTCGGGGGTACGGGGCAAAAACTGGTTTACCATCCTCATGGAAAAGCTGCCCCCGGAGCACAAGGCACGGTGGTTTGCCGGGGCGGCGCTGAACACATCCGACCAGGCTATGGCCTCGGTCATGAGCACGGTATTGTCTCGCCTCAACGCCTTTCTGGACTCCGAGCTGGAGCAGGTGCTGTGTTTTGACAGCACCATGAACGCCGAGCGGTTTGCGTCGGAGAAGTCCGCTATCTTCCTGATCTTGCCGGAGGAGGATCAGACCAAAAATTTCATGGCAGGCTTGATGATCCAGACGCTGGCACGGGAGCTGTTTGCCGTGGCGGATGAAAACGGCGGGCGGCTGCCTGGTCGTGTTGTGTTCTTCTGCGACGAGCTGGGGACCATGCCCGCCTTTGACATCCTGCCGCTGTTCAGCGCAGGACGCTCCCGTGGGCTGACCATGGTGCCTATCATCCAGGCGCTGGCGCAGCTGGAGAAAAACTATGGGCGAGAGGGGGCAGAGATATTGACCGATAACTGCCAGGATACCATCTTCGGCGGCTTCGCCCCCAACAGCCAGACGGCGGAGCAGCTCTCCAAGGCACTGGGCAGCCGCACGGTATTGTCCGGCTCGGTCAGCAGAAGCAAGAATGATCCAAGCCAGAGCTTGCAGATGATGGAGCGGCCCCTCATGACGCCGGACGAACTGAAATCCATCCCCAAGGGCAGCTTTGTGGTCATGAAAACGGGGACGCATCCTATGCAGACAAAGCTGCGCCTGTTTCTGGACTGGGGCATTACCTTCGGTGCGCCATATATTACCCCGGAGCATGCCTCTCGACCTGTAACCTACGCCAGTCGACAGGAGCTATTCCTCCGCATCGACCGGGCCTACGGAAAGAAGGGCACCCAACCTACGCAGGTGCAGCAAGCACCTGTTGCCGAGAGGAGAAGCCCCTATTCGGCAATGGGACTTTACAATGAGGACACAAAGACATGAGTTACTTTGGAAGCATCTATGCGGATCAGGAACTATCCCATCGGGCCAAGACGGTCTATATGTACCTCAAGGACCGCTCCAACGCCGACGGCACCTGCTGGCCCAGCGTCCGCAGGATCGCGGAGGACTTGAAGCTGTCCCGCCGCACTGTGCAGCGGGCATTAAGTGACTTGGAACATCATGGTTTTCTGGAACGCACCCACCGCCGTCGTCCCAATGGCAGCCTGACCAGCAGCCTGTATCGCATCAAATGAACGCAGACAGAGCGCACCTCCCACCAAGGGAAAGGTGCGCTCTCGAGTTGTCACGAGGGTAGCGTCACCATGGCGCATCCAGAAGGACTCACTCTATCGGAGGGTATTAAGACAGAGAAAGAACAAACAATAGCTCCTATGATCAGAATCTTCCGCCCTGGAGAAGCATGATGAGCACCCCGAAAAGCACAAATGCAAGTATCGGGAAAAGAGCTCGGAGGGTATTGCCTATCCTCACTTTTCTCTCGTATGCCGCATCCTCGGCGGACATGCCGTCTTTCGCTTCCTTCTCGTCGGAACGATACTTTAGCCTTTATTAGCTACTGTAATTTGTAACTGTCATCCAGTACCAGTTACTGACTCCTGAGCAATGTGTCAATCTCAGCAATGCGATTCTTCGCCTTGCTCAGCTCCCGGTGCCTGTCAGCAAGCTGCTTAACCTTGTATTCTACATCGTGTGATGATATAATTAACGACATATAATGACATCATTATTGTAGGAGGGAATTTCGTTGATTATCTACTTACAGATGATAGAAAGCGACGAAGATAAATCCAAGTTTGAACAGCTTTACATAATGTACAAGGGCTTGATGTTCCATGTTGCCATGAAAATTCTGAAGAATGAATTTGATGCCGAGGATGCAGTACATCAGGCGTTTCTATCCCTTATTGAGAATCTGAAAAAAATATCGGATGTCAAATGTCCAAAAACTAGAGCTTATATCGTTATTATTACAGAACGGAAAGCAATAGATATCATTCGCAGCCGATCAAAACTGGTAGATATGGAATTTTGGGAGAGTACCTATGGCATCGAAATCCCATTGCCTGGTGATCATGGTTTGGCCGATGCTATGGCACGATTACCGGCTGCCTATCGTGATATCCTATTGCTGCGCTATTATAATGGATACTCTGTACGAGAAATATCATCTATGCTGCATATAAAAAAGGATACCGCACAAAAGCAGCTTTGGAGAGCCAAGGCCGCTTTGCAAAAACATTTGAAAGGAGATGCGTAAAATGTCAAACATTGCATGGTCAGAACAGGAACTGGCCAACGCGGCAAAGCGTGTAGCAGAGTCCATGCTTACTTCATTCCCGTCTCCCAGTGAATGCGAACATGTATTTTCCGATGATTTTGAACATAGCATGGAGATATTACGAAAAAAAAGCAAGCGTAGGGTTGTTGCGCATAAAATATGGCAGCGGGCTGCGGTAATATTAATTGTGACGATTCTGTCTGTCAGCACATGGCTGACAGTTGATATACAGGCAAGAGAGCGCGCCTTCCAATGGATAAAAGAAATCTACGAGAGCATAACGATCTATCTTTTCAATAGCGAAGATAATGAAATAGATCACATCTGTTATGAGCCGTCGTGGATACCGGACGGATTTTCGCTGGTAGATAACTATCAAGATAGCGATTATTGTCTTCGCGTATATGCCAACGATACCGGAGAAAAAATGTTTTCTGTTGAATATACCTTGATGCAGCATACCAGCATGAGCACAACAGCACAGGAGTATAGCGAAGTAGTCAAAGTCGATATCAACGGAATTCCAGCGGATTTATACATTGGCAATGAAACTTCACCAGAAAAAGCTTTAATATGGGTGGACGAAGCGAATCAGGTTGTGTTTAATATACAGGGAAATATCAGCAACGAGGACATAGTGCACATAGCGCAATCCCTTATTTTGTCGATTCCTACAAAATAATAAAATCATGTAATTATGGTGTCCAAAAAGCACCCCCTTTCTCCGTCCTAATGCTTAGAAGAATAGAGAAAGGGGGTGTATTTATGAAAAAAAAGACGATTTCTCTCATCCTTGCATTGATCCTGTTGTTATCCTGCTCCGCGACAGCGCAAGCTACATCCGTACAAGCAGCTACGCCGTCGGCTTCAATCACCATCAATGGAACAACAGCTACATGCAGAGTGTCTATCGCCAAGCCTGGAAAAACCATCCATGCAACACTTCAATTATGGCAAGGCCGTACGATGATCGACTCCTGGAGCGGTAACGGGACATCGTATCTGCTTATCACAGGCTCTCATGAGGTAACAAAAGGGAAAACATATACAGTAAAAGTAGTATGCACAGTTGATGGGCAAAGCTTTTATGTGAATCCCGCTACTGCAACAGCATAATAGGTAACTTGTAATATAGATGAATATTCTATATTACAGTCCATGTATACAGCGGTTGACAGAATGAGGGTGATTCCAATGATTGAATCATATTAATTACATAAGTACATAAGAAACCCAAACATGTACAAAGAAAGGAAATAAAAATGAAGAAGATTATTACCTTGATTATGGCGTTTCTCGTATGCGCAGCAATGGCTGTTCCTGCGTTTGCATCTACAGCCGACACAACAATCACTGGTTTTAGTGTAAATGTGTATTCCTACCATCGTCTTACACCCAGAACAAAAGATGATTCATCAGCTGTGTATTTTTATTATCGTGACGGAAAGCGCGATCACATCAGAGCAAGAGCCCTTGGTGGATCCGCACAAAACGGATCGATGAATAACTGTACTGTATCTGGCGGAACTCGCGTGAATTATGTGACATGTCACAACGGGAATAAGTACAGTATCCATTCCTTCATTAATGAGGACGGCTATCGCTGGGCAACGCTCTCCTTCTCGTGCCCCAATCTTTTTGGTGAAACCATGTCCGGTGAATGGAGCCCTGATAGCGCAAACTCGTATAAGGATGCAACGCCCTGACAGTAAATCAAATACAAAGCGTTCAAAACAAGCCGAGATGGAGCAGTAAACATTAGCGGAGGAATAACATAATGGGGAACTGTATTAGAACCGAAATGTGGAAAGCATTTCACAACAAAATGATGCGCAGTGCATTGCTGATCGGTTTTATTCTTGTCATAGCTGATTTGGTTCAAACTGCAATTACCGTCAGTGACTTAGGCGCATCCTATGCACATTCCCCGGGCGGATATGATGGGTGCAGCTTATTTGTCAATTGGATCGGCGTCAACGGAGTCACCGTCGGGGCTGTAGTCTTCTATGCCGTTTGGCCATTTTTGGCTGCTATGCCTTATGGGTGGTCATTGTATGAGGACAACAGGTCTCATATGACAAATAATATTCTTACCAGAGTTCCGTATTCTCAATACCTAACAGCCAAAATGGCGGCTGTATTTGTTAGTGGCGGCATTGCTATTGCATTGCCGGTAACTACGGATCTGTTTGCATCCGCGATGGTATGTCCCGCCTGTATTCCTCGGGTTGCACTGCCTATTACAGGATTCTGTTCAGGCACAGCCTTTTTGGCGAAGCTATACTATACCCACCCTTGGCTGCATGCAATCATCTGGTGCGTTATTGAGTTTTTCTGGGGCGGCGTTGCGGCCAGTCTGTGCATTATCGTCGGGCATAAGGTAAAACACCGATTCTTTGTGACAGCAACTCCACTTCTGCTGTTCCTATTACTTGATTTCATTACCCCCATGCTTGCCGACGCAATGAACTGGTATATAGAGCTCTCGCCTTTAAGGCTGTGCAATTTGGCAAGTACAAATCCCAGTCCCACATGGATCATACTTGCGGAACTTATTCTTTTGACATTCGTATCTGTTCTTACGGGGATATATAGGAAATACAGACATGAGGTTTTATAGGCTGTTGCGCTATGATCTGCGGCAGGGATTGCAAAGGAGAAACTATCTGATTGCCACTCTCCTCTTTTCCATGCGCTTATTCGCAGTATATCGCTCTGTGCAATTCTATTGCAATGTGGAATCCATTTCAAGCCGGGGTTCAATTGGCGACTATATGCTGTGTCTATTTCGCGGCATGGCAATCATACAACACGGCTCTATGGAAGAAAAGGTGTCGGTCCCCATCGAATGGCTGATTGTGTGCGGCTTTTGCCTGTATATAACAGCAGCATATCCTGCGCAAGGTATCAGTGTACAAGGTCAGCAAGTTTTCCTACGCACATCGCGTGGGAAATGGTGGCTGTCTAAGTGTATATGGTGCATAGCAAGCTGTACTTTATACTTTGCCTGTGAAATGATTGCCATAATAGGCACAGCGATTCTGACACCCGTTACCTTCGGCCTGAACAACACGCCCGAAATCACCGCATTCTTGTTTTCGGAGGTCTTGTGTGGAGAGACAATTTCACTCACGCCGGCAAGTGTTATCCTATACGCTTTGCTCCTTCCGTTTGTGACGCTTACGGCGGTATGTATGCTGCAAACACTCTTAAACCTTGTGGCCCGTCCGGCCATCAGCTTTCTAATATGCTTTGTCACATATATTGCTGCCGCATATTTCCCCATTGAATGGTTGGTCGGCAACGGAGCGATGGTGATGCGATACCAGCTTTTTGATGCAAATGGATTGAGTTATCGTAAAGAACTGGTGTTTACACTGCTACTGTTGCTCTTATCAATAGGCGCAGGATATTTACTGATACAAAGAAAAGACCTCATATCTCTTGAAAAATAGGACGGTGATACGATGAATATTGTGGTGGATCATGTCACAAAAACCATTCACAGAGCGGTCGTGCTGCAAGACATCAGTTTGAATTTTGAAAGCGGAAAAGTCTACGGATTGCAAGGGGAAAATGGATCGGGTAAAACGATGCTTTTACGTCTGATGTGTGGGTTGATCTATGCGACAGAGGGCAGTGTTTCAGTAAATGATCGTCGCCTGGGGAAGGATCTGGATTTCCCTGAATCTGTGGGCGTGATGATCGAGAGTCCCGCATTTATTGACGAGTATACCGGGCAAAAAAACCTGGAGCTGCTTGCCGGTCTAAAACAGCTGATCTCGGTCTCCGACATCCATAACACCCTGCAAGCGGTTGGCCTGGACCCGAATGATAAACGGACTTTCAAAAAATATTCATTAGGCATGAAACAACGTCTGGGTATTGCTGCGGCCTTGATGGAAAAGCCCGATCTGCTGATTTTGGATGAACCCACAAATGCACTGGATGAGCAGGGCGTTGCTATGATCGCACAGTTGATTCGTAAAGAATGTCAGCGCAGTGCATTAGTAGTCGTTGCGTGCCATGATGCTGACTTTGTGCAGAGCGTATCGGATGTTGTTATTCAAATGCAAGCGGGAAGGGTAACATCGGTGATAGGCAAATGAAAGACAAAAAGAAATTCTGGCTGATTTTCTCCGTTGCGGCAGTAGTGCTCTTTGTTTGGATGATCCGCTATAAAGCAATTAATCAGGATTATCGTCAACGATGGTCTGCCAATACAGAGAAGACATACTCCGTTGGAGAAATCGTTCCTATTGCGCCGGATTTTGTCGGGTATAATTTGGCGGCTGAAGGCTATATGCTTCGGGTCAACCGTTTTGAAATTGTAGATTATCGTGCCTATACTTCAGCTTTGCAGTATGACGGGACCGATCGAAGTCGGATCCCCGATAAGGTCGCATTGGTCAGCGTTACTGTTTCGCAGCAGAATAGTCCCGCAGAAGGATTCCCTTTAACGGAACTATCATTATACACCACGGATATGCTCATGAATATGGATTGGGATCTCTTGGGTGTGGTCAATCCTATATTGGACGGTGCCACCGGGATTCGGTTACAGGATGGCGCCTCATGTGATATTTTGCTGCCATTTGATCTGTATAGATATCGATTCACGTCCTCTGAATGGAATGGTTTAGAGCAAAGCAGTATCTGGCTGCAAGTGACAAATTATCCTACCAGAAAAATCATTCAAGTGAATATAGGTGAGGAGTAACTGTAGTTCCGGATTTTCGTATTACTAAATAGATGTTGCCATCCCTTATCTGTGCATTAGTAGAACATACACCATCCCGCAAGGGTAGTGTATGTTCTACTTTTAGAATATTGACAACTTGGGCTGCTGTTTTACAGGCTGAGTCATAAAGCATTCTTCCAGGACTCTCGTGAAAAGCTGCTTTTCAGCCCTTGCTTCATCAGTTCCACTCAGAACCAGTACTTCTTGTAGAACTCGCAGCAAATACCACGGTATTGGTTCACAATAATTATTCTTTGATTTGTCCTATCAATTCAATCATTCCGACGGATTCTAAAAGTCGAAAGACTTGCTACTTTCTCATGCGGTCTCCCTTCCGTTGTCCTGTTTTCTTATTTAGAGGTATCCAAAATGAGGAAAAAAAAGTTATGTCTAAGCCGTTTGCTGCCTGTTATAGCGGCGCTGCTTGTACTCGTTATGTTTCGCACGGTTTTTATCCTGGGCTATGTGCCTACTAACTCTATGAAACCGACGCTCGAAGCTGGTAGCTTGATCCTCGGTGTACGAATCAAAGGCAGCTTTGAAGTCGGAGACGTTGTTATCTTTTGCCATGGCGGGAATCTTTTTGTCAAGCGTATTGCAGCGGTTGGTGGGAATGTGGTCATGCATAACGGAATCAACATGTCTGTACCCGAAGGCTCCTACTACATGCTGGGAGACAATGCGGATGACTCCTATGATTCCCGTTACTGGGACGAACCATTTGTACCAGTAACAACAGTTGTTGCTAAAGTATGGCTCCCGATAGGAAGTCGATAATAGAGGGGCAATCGCACGATTAGGTTGGCCGTGTGATGATGGATGCCAGTTTTTCCAAACCGTGCCGTTCAACAAAACGATAGGCATCAAAAAGATCGGAGAATTCCAGTGCTTCACTATAATATTCAGTGTAGCCCTGCGCTGACCTCATCAATGGATGTTGGCCGTTTACATTGATGGAAATATAGTATCTCAGCTCTGCCTGTTTCATTTTGTTTCGACTATCCTTTCTCACAGCATAGCTCTCATTATACGCCAGGGAATAGCCTTAATAAAGTTTTTTTGATAATTCCGCATCTTTTTCGACAAAAAAAGCCCGTCACTCAGAGGTAAACTCTCAGTGATGGGTCTTTATGAGTTTGTATGAGGAATAACAAGCCGAACTCGGCACAGCTGCCCTTGGCAAAAAAACAAGGCGGAGCTTTCGTAAATCTATACAATTTGCGAAAGGTTCGGAAAAACCCGTTGTCGCAGCGCCGTTTCCGGCCCGTGTGACGGAAATGCTGACGGCGCAAAGTCCGCCGCCGGGGCAAGAGAAAGGAAGCATATGCTTTGAACCACCCGCATCTTGTGCTCCAGGGAGGAATGGACATAGACCTGGAGCGTAGTCCGGACATCGGCATGGCCCAGCATCTCGCTCAAGCTCTTGATGTCCACACCCTGCTCCACGCAGCGCGACGCATAGGTGTGCCGCAGCACATGGAAATTTCGATAAGGGATCCCCGCCGCCTTCAGCAATGCGCGGTACTGGTATTGCAGTGTCCGCGGTTCCAGCGGAGCAGACTTACCGGTCAGAAAATAGTTCTCCTCATTCCTGACCGGGCAAACCGTTTGCCTTAAAAGGGCCAGCATATCCTCTGGCAGCGGGATCGTGCGCCGGGCGTTGTCGGTTTTCGGCGGTTGCACCACCAGGTGGGTGTGCATGCCCTTTTTCATTCGCTGGGCCGTCTTGGTGACATGGATCACCCCATTACATAAATCAATATCCTTATACTGGAGCGCACATAGCTCCCCCAAGCGCAGACCGGCATTCAGCGCAAGCAGGACCCCAACGCCCGCCATGCTGGGCGCTTCCAGGACCTTTTTTGCCAACCGCCCAATCTCGTCTGCGAAAAACACCTCGATCTTTTTTCGGTGATAGACGGGCAGTTCGGCATTCACACCGGGACAGCTGCAGTCCAGCTTTTTGGCTGTATACTTCAGAATTGACTTTAGTAATACGCCGATGTCCCTGGCGCTTTTGCCGGATAGTCCGCTTCGCTGCAAGCGGCGCAGGAAATCAGAAATCTGATCCGCCGTCAGCTGACAGATAGGGGCCGTTCCCAAAGCAGGCAAGATATAATGCTGCGTCAGATAGGAATACCGATTCCAGGATGATGCTTTCAGAACATGGCTTTTCTCGCTTAAAAACAGTTCTGCGGCCTGGGCCAAGGTCGCAGCAGATGCTTGCACGGCAGGCTTCTCTGGCAGCGTCTCAATGCATTGCTGCCGCTTGGCCCGGCACGCCTTATAGCTGTCGGCGTAAACATACCCATACTCAGCCTGCCCGGAAGCTGTGCGGCCGCGAATATATCGCCCCTCCCAGCGCCCGTCTTTCCGCTTGTAAATATTTTCTCCTCTTTTAGGCATGACCAACGCTCCTCCTTGACGATGTTTTTGACGGCGTAAACGATTTTGTGATTGGGAATATTTGTAAAATAGGCCCTTGAGTAGCAAGTGATTCTATGCGGCATTTATAATTTGTACCTACTTTTCGCTAAATTTCCGCAATTTAGGTATTGACTTCCCTCAAAAAAGACGATACAATGTGGATACATAGGTGGATTCTACTTTCGCAAATTGTATAGATTTACGAAAGAAAACTTCACCTCTACACCAACCAAAATCATTATCCCCCTAAAAGGATAAATGATACCGTAAAATTTCATAAGAAGTCCGAGGATGCTGCACGGCTGTTGCCCGAGCTGTAAAAGGCCAGGCGACCGCCTAAAAGGAAAGGGGTGCAATTCCCCATGCGGTCGGCACTGTAAGCGCAAGGATATGATCGAGGCGGGAAACCACTGGGACGAAAGTCCGTCATTGCGAGAAAATCGTGAGAAGACAGATCATAAACGCAGAGAGTATCTCATGGCGCAAGTCAGTAGAATTGTGTAGTTAGGACTCAAAGGCAGCGGGCGCTCTCTCCGTGGTGCTGATATGGCAGAAGTGTACGCTGATGACCCGGTATGGGTTTATCAGCGCTTTTTTTGTCATGAATCATTAAGGAGGTGTGCCCATGGGTAAAGTAGCAGGTGCGCAAAATTTTGACGGAGCGAATTGGTACGAGCAGCACATTGCCAAAAGAACACGGGATGCATTGGCTGAGCAGGACCGCGCTTTTGCGGAAAAACACGCAGGCGACAGCCTGGATCAGCTGGCGGCCTATCTCCGGCGCTGCGCCGGACATTGGGGAAAGTCCCCTGCCCCCATCGAGATCGTCGGTGGCAGTTACATCGCAGAGCGCTTTGGCGATTGGAAAGATGCGCTGAGAGCCGCCCACTTGAATCCTATATACAAAAAACCCCGCAATAGAGATTGCGGGCGCTATCAAAACGAAAAGAAAATCCAAATTCAGATGCATCGGAGCGAGCGTGACGCTAAACGGGCAGCACGGGTTGAGCGAGTCAAGCAACGCCAAAGCAAATGCGCTGTTCACGAAGCCACAGAGGAAACCTTCGTTGCAACAGATGTAATGCTTGAGTAAGGTTTGCCAAGTCGAGGGCGGAGATCCGCCAGCTTTTCCATATGGGCAGAAGGGGCTTAGCCAGCCCCTTCCGCCCAACCTCTTAACGAAAGCACCTTTCGCCTTGGACAGATCGGAACGCGACACCAATTATAATAGGGTGTCGCGCCCCTATATAACCTTGTTATTTTCTTATTGGATGCGAAAATGTGCTCGCAGCTAAGGTAATAATGCCGGCAAGCCTTATTATAAAAAAAATTCTGAGAGGAGATTGGAAATGCAAAAGACAGCGAAAAAGTTCCTTTCAATGCTGCTTGCGCTCATGATGGTTCTATCCATCCTTCCCACGGCAGTCTTTGCAACGGAACAAGGCACAGTAGCTGCGCCGCTGGATAGTATTGTTCCCTATGGTGCGAATGATCAGACCACAGGAACGGCAACTATCAGTGTGCAGAACTCTGTGACCTTTACCGGCTACTCTGCTTTCGAGAATGTGCCCTACTACTTGGTCACCGTTCCCGCAGGCACGACCTATGTAAAGGCCACATACAAAGACGCTGCCATACTGACCAATGCCACAAGCGGTGTTGCATCCGGCTACTACGCCGATGTGCCGCAGTGGACTGGCGGCGGTGTAGAAATGGCCTATACGGAGAGCGGTGGGGATATCACAATTACAATTCCCTTGAACTACTCCCGTACCGCCGAGGATGGGACTACGGTCCAAAAGAGCTTTGTGCTGGGTGCAGATGGTAGCGGAACTGCCTATGCGCCGGAGTATGACGGCAGCGCCAGCTATGCGCCCGTCCATTTCCTCGCCTTCACCTATGAAGGCAAGTCGGCACCTACGGTCGCTCCCGGTGCAATTGCCACAGCTAATGTAACACTCGGTAATGCCTGGACGCTGGATGTGGCTGAAATGTTTACGGATGCCGATGGCGATGCGCTGACCTATACGGCAACCGTCAACGGCGCTACGCAAACGCTGAACGGCTCTACCTTGAGCTATACCCCTACTGCGGCTGGTGAGTATACGATCGTGCTTACCGCTACCGACGACAGCGGCACGGCCACCCACACCATTGTTCTGACCGCTGCGGAGGGCACACAGGTCCCGCGGCTGAAGAGCGGCGTCCCGGTCACCGCAAGTGCAACCGTTTCGGTAGGATACGCCTATAACCTGTCCGATCTGCAGGCTGGCAACATCTTCGAGAATCCGGACGGTTCTTCCTTGAGCTACACCGACTACTATTATTATAGAACAGCCGGGACTGGCGAAAGGAAGGGGCCTTACTACTTCTCCACGGCTCTGTTCGGTGCTACCACGATCCAAATCACGGAGAACACCGCCGATACATATGTCTATGAGTTCCATGCCATGAACTCTGCCGGTCTGTCCACGGACACCTGGACGCTGACACTGACCGTAAGTGACTCGATCGAGCAGCACTATACTTTCCATGTTGGTCAGGATATGAACTATTCCACCAATGGCAGCCAGTATCCGCTGATCAAGCTCTACAAGACGGCTGGTCTTGACGATAAGGGCGCTGACTACCTGGCTTCCTATGAAGTTGATGGCAAGACCCAGTACATCTATGAGGACCATGACCAGTCCATCGCCGTGGTTAACGGCAAATACATGATCACTGTCAAGGGGCAGGATTATGAGCTGAAAGGTTACAGCCCTCTGACCTTTAAGGCCAGTGATTTTACCACGGCTGACCCCAATTCCACCGGCACGCTGGCAGATAACTACAACAATTTCTATGCCAGCCTGGCCGCCGGCAGATATTCCTTCCGCGCCTATGGCTACAAAGCTTCGGAAACCAGCGCAAATGTTTACCTGGGCGGCCACAGCTTGACCCTGCCCACAGAGACCAATGTGGACGGCGGCACCGGCGGCGGCACGGATATTTATCTGCGCCTGCACTCCATCTATACCACGAGCAAAAAGAACAGCAGCGACTATTTTACTGCTGATGACTATACGGCTCGTGTGGTCATGCCCAGCATGGGCGGCGATGTGCAGCATGGTACGCCCTATCCTTCCGGCAATTATACTTACTACCCCTTCATGCTGTACTCTGCCGGAAACGCAGCCCTTTGGAATGCCTATGTGGAACCCATCGGCACCTGTGCCGAGGACTACATCTTCACTCAGGCGATCAACAACACGACTGCCGCCGGATACACGGTTGTTACAAAGAGCCTGGCGCTTTCCCAGGCCATCAACCTGACGGTGACGGTTCCTGCCTATGCGGACTTCAACCTGTTTTTCCAGCATAATAATTTCAACACACAGATTATTGAGCCGAAGACGGGCAGCACCAGTGGCGATGCAAGCGCATCCGCTGACGCTACCAGAACGCTGACCTACAAAATCAGCAAGAGCAATTCCAACTACACCTGGCGCTTGAAGGACATCCGCAGCGGCACCACTTATGTGACCAAGGCCGGATGGCTCCAGAGCAGCACCACCAGTTTTGCGAAGGAATTCACCTTCAATGCTGGAGACTCCACGGATCAGTATTCCCACAGCTTCTCTAATCTTGGCACGATAGCCAAGACCCGTGACGAAGCGGAGATTCAGACCTTCTTGTCCCCCAGCGGCTACAAGTACACGAGCGGGACAGAGCGTATCCGTTCTTACCGCCTGTGGCAGATCATCAACTCTGACGCGGCAAATATCATGATCGAGCCCGAGTTCAAGGTCAAAGTGCTGAGCGGCGACGAAAACGCTGTCACAGCAGTGACCGGCGGCAACGCCAAGGGCAACTGGCTGGATGTCACACCCAATGGCACAACGATCGTTGCCGTGAACTATAAGGCACTGGATGTCTACACGACCGCTGACGAGCACGGCACCCACGGCGGCCTCTACCCGGCCACCAATCCCGAGCGCACCAGCGTGTTCGTGCTTACCAACGACAAGGATGAACACGGCAACGCGAAAGCCAATATCGCCTATAATTCCAATGGTCTGACATCTTCCCGTCCGTCGGCCTGGGATTATAACTACGACAACTGGTTCTATCTGAGTAACGACACCGCTCCCACTCTGGACTTCTCGGTGTCCAGCAGCGGCACAACGACGGTCCAGTACGCCATCGTCACCACCGATGCAAGTGACCTGGATACCCATCTTTCCGGCTGGACCACCTTGACGGCGGACTCCAGCGGCAAGTATCACGCAAGCCTCCTGGGCTTCCGCGAAGCTGGGCTGGCTGGCGGTACTGTGATCATCAAGATGCATGATAGCACCGGCACTTCCTACAGTCTGGCTCGTGTGGCCGAAGTGACCGCCACGGTCACCAACGCCTCCAATCCCCAGGAGACGGAGATCATGCCCGGCGATAAGGTGTCTCTCACCTTCGAGGGCAGCTACCGTGGCATCTACAAGTACAGTGGTATCTTCAACCCCACTACCTACAACCTGTTCTATTCCATCGGCGATACGGCCTATAAGACCAATGTCGCCCAGTATCAGCAGATGGATCAGGCCAAGCTGGAGCTGACAATCCCGACGAATGTGGACTTTGGCTCCGGCAGCACCGCCAATGTTCAGCTCACCAACGGTTATACCTACGGCTCCATGTACTCGGCGGCGAACCCGTTTGCCACCCTGTATAACATGTCGGATACCGGCGTGGGCACGAACTTCAACGCGGTCACGGTGAACTTCTGCTTGAACCGCTTCCCTAATGTGAATGTGGAGGTCACTCCGCGCTATAACTTCAAGCTGAAGCTGAATATTACCAATCCCACCACCGCCACGCCCACTGTGACGCTGACGGATGCCGCAGGCAATGTCCATACCGCCAACAGCAACGGCGAGTATGAGAACCTGCCCTACGGCACTTACACCTATGCGGTGCTCTGCGCCGGCTGCGACTATGTCTACGGCAGCTTCTACCTGGGCAGTGCAGACAAGGCCAATGTGTCCGGCGGTGTGCTGACCAAGACCATTCCGCTGACGGCCTCTGCTGCCGGCGCATGGGACGGCACCACCAAGACGCAGCCCACTCTGACCGATGGCGTGTATCAGATTGGTACCGCAGCGGAGCTGGCTTGGTTTGCGGCGCAAGTCAACGGCGGGAGCTATGCCATCAACGGTGCGCTGACAGGTGATATTGACCTGGCCGGCTATAACTGGACGCCCATCGGAGGCACTACCGCCAGCACAGCCTTTAAGGGCAGCTTTAACGGTAATAATCATACCGTGAAGAACATGGGCATCTACTATAGTGCCACCACTACCTCGGCTCCGTATAAGGGACTGTTCGGCTATGTGAACGGCACCAGCAGCAGCTACGCCACCATTCAGAACCTGAAGGTGACCGGCAAGATGTACCTGACCTCCACGGGCAGCGTTGCCAATGCCTATTCCGGCGGCGTGGTGGCCTACGCCAACTATACCAACATCTCCGGCGTTGTCTCCGATGTTGACATCACCGTTACCCGTGTGAATGGCAACTGGAGCAGCGTGGGCGGCGTTGCAGGCCGTCTGGTGAATTCCAACGCCACCAACTGCGGCAACGAAGGCACCATCCATGCCTATCAGTATGTGGGCGGCATCACCGGCTACGCTACCGGTACCATTACCGGCTGCTACAACGGCGGTGCGATCACCGGCAACGGCTATGTGGCCGGCATCGTGGGTCAGACCACCAAGGGCGTCACCGCTTGCTACAACACCGGCAGCATCACCGGTGCCGGCAACTATGTGGCGGGTATCGTGGCCTTTGCCTCCGGCGCGTCTGCCTCCGTCAAGAACTGCTACAACCGGGCCTATGTGGAGAGCACCGGCAGCAATGTGGGCGCTGTGGTCGGCATGACCAACAACGCCTCCGCAGCGATGTCCAACCTGTATTATCTGGACTTCACCTGCAGTCAGGGTATCGGCAGCGCCAAGAGCACCGCTCAGACGGCCACAGCTAAGACCAGAGCAGAAATGGATTCCGCAGACTTCGTGACAACCATGAACACGGGTATGGCGGGTACCTTCGGCTCCAGCCGGTATAGCCCTGCTTTGAGCTGGCAGACCAACTTGATTGGCCTGAAAACTCCCACCAAGGGCAATGTGACACTGGACCCCTTCGGATATGTGGATGAAGAGGACCTGGCTTTGCTCACGGAGTGGAAAGATGCTGGCAAAAAACAAAACGACTTGACTGCGGAGCAGTGGGCACAAGCAGACATTAATGGAGATGGATTCCTTAACGGTAAGGATACAAAGGTACTCAAAAACTACATTAATGACCCTGCATCGAACCCGATTAAGTGAGAAGGATTACAAATCGGCAGAAGTAGCATTCACCGAAGGGCATTATTAAATTAATGGTGCGATGAGGTGAATCGAGCATAACAAAATTTATTATTAGCCGCAGGGAGTCCCTTAGCGGACTCCCTGCGGCTGGAATTGGAGAATGACCGTGAAAGTTAAAAAGATTCTTGCGTGCGTCCTGGCTTTCGTGATACTCATTTCTGCCGTTCCGGCTGTTTATGCGGCAGGGGATGATGCAGGGATGAGCATTTTTTTTGATAATAACGCCCCTCAGGCGGGTGATACAATAACCATTACACTGAATGTAAATCGAATTTTCTCTGACGCCGCTATTCTTGAAACATATCTGGATTTTGGCGAAGATGTAACATATGTAAAAACTGAATTTTTAAATGTTGAACTGAATTCGCGAATGATAGATTCCTCTCGGCTCCATATTTACGGCTGGGGTGATGAAGACGAGGAAATAGCCCAAAAAGTTAAGTCTATTCCTACCGGTGCCTTTGCCAGAATTACTTTCAAAATATCGGAGTATGCTGCTGGGAAAACCCTCAACTTCAGGTTAAGGGGAGAATTTGATGATATAGATTGGGATACTCTTAATGACTGGGATGACAATTATAGTGTTGAGGTCACAGGTTCGCCTGTAGAAAAGCCCACAGCTACCGGCTACACTGTTTCTATGGGCGCTGACCAGCAGCTTGTTTCGGGTCAGAAGGTGCGTATTCCCGTGACCGTCGCCTCCTCCGAGAAAAAGATCACCGGCTTCAACGCCTACGACATGACCTTCACCTATGACCCGGCAGCCTTGACCCTGAACACCAAGGCCGGTGACGCCGCCAATCTGACGGTGGAGGACAACAACGGTAGCGTTCGGGTCCGCCGCTACGGCGCTACTCAGGCTTTGGGCGAGGCCCTGGCCCTGGACTTCACCGCCAAGGCGACTGCCACCTCCACCGTGAAGCTGACCAACGCCAAATTTGATCTGGATGCCAACTCCATCAACTTCGACGCCCCGGATGCCGCCATTTCCGACGCCGACACCGTGGTCAACGCCAATAACTTCACCGTGACCCTGCCGGATGCGTTCACCTCTGACGAGACCCGCCTGGTCCCCAACGGCGGCAGCTTCACCTTCAAGCCCGTGGACAGCCACTATACCTACACCTTCACCGTGAAGATGGGCGACACCGTCACCGAGGGCTTGACCTTCGGCGCAAATGACACCTACACCATCGAGAAGATCTCCGGCAATGTGGAGGTCACCTGCACCGGCAAGACCCCCAAGCAGTACGATGTGAAATACAAGATTGACGAAGATGTGGAGCAGGATGTGACCAAGGGCCCGGAGACAGTCACCTATCTGAATGACTACTCCTTCGTCGTCACCCCGAGGGCCGGCTACTCCTACCGTGTAATTTACAGTGTAGACAACGGGGATCCCTTTGTCCATACAGTCATAGCGGTCCCCACTGCCAATGACGATGGCACCCTCACCTACACGATCCCTGGAAAAGAAATCGTTGGAGGTGTGGAAATATGGATCGACGCCAACACAGAATCTGGTATTCCGGTCGTGTTCACCGGCAACGGCGTTGAGGACGCAGCCTCCGGGAATGCAAGCTCTATGGGCAAGAATATGCCCTACTACTTCACGCTGAACCAGCGCGAGAGCTGCGACTACACCGTCACGGCTTACTATCAGCCCCTCAGCACTCCCACAGCTTCTAAGAGGCCCGCCACCGTGCGCAGCCTTGGCAATGGGAAATATGTGGTCGAGGCCGTGAATTATAACGACTATCTGTATGTATACGCCCACAGCTGGAACCTGGTCGTGAAGGTGGAAAAGGTCTCCCACAGCGCGGAGGAAGTGACCGTGTCCAAATATCTGGAGCTGAACGACAAGACCATGATGCTGGTCACGGTCAAGGGCACCCCCGAGGGCGGCAGTGCCTTCACCTATGACGGCAACACCATGTATAAGGTCGAGGGCTACGGCACGGACCGGTATGCATGGCTGGTGATCGTGGACAAGGGTCAGACCCTGACCCAGGAGGAGGCCGCCGCCAAGGTCGCCATCTCTGCCGCAGACAATGTGGTCACCATCACCCAGGGCTTCGATGTGAACATGACCGGGAAGGTGGATGTTAACGATGCGCAGCTGGTCTACGATATGTATAACGGCACATACAGTGACTTCACCAAGGTTTCCGTGGAGAAGTTCCTGCGGGCCGATGTAAACGCCACTAAGGTGGTGGATCACACCGACGCTGTGGCCATCGTGAATCAGTTTAAGTAAGGTCCTGCCAGCCTCCCTTCCCCGGCGGGAGGGGAGGCTATCCCCTGTTGGGGGCTTCGCACCGGCCAGGCCGGGCAAAAAACGGCCCAACCGGTCGGAGAGAGAAGGAGATCAGCATGAGAAAACGCATTTTTACACTATTGGCAGCCCTGTGTCTGCTGCTGTGTCTGCTGCCCACCGCAGCCTTTGCCTCGCAGACAGGCAGCAAAACAGACGAGAGCCGCAGCTACAATTTTGACCTGTCCGTAGGCGGTGCATCTGAGGTGCGGGCCACCACCGGCGAGACCATCACCGTGACCCTGGTGCTCAAGCGCACCGACGCCCAGGAAAGCGCCGATATGTACGGTATGCAGACGGAAATCGAGTACGACGACACCTTCCTCCAGCTGGTGGACGGCAGCGTCATGACCGCCCCCGGCATCCGTTGGAGCGATTTAGGCCGCCGCACCGGCGGGCGGGCCTTCTATCTGAACTTCGTGTCCTTTAAGGGCGGCGAGGCTTGGGAGCCGGAGGTGGTAGTCGGCAGCTTTCAGATGAAGGTCATCGGCACGAAGGGTGTGTCGCAGCTTATCCCCACCAACACCCTGGTTTCCACCCAGGACGGCATGGCCGGATACACCGTGAAGGATAATAGCGTGTCCGTCATCGTCACCACGGACTGCACCGTTACCTTTGAAAGCAACGGCGGCACGGAGGTCCCCTCCCAGACCGTCCAGTACGGTGAAAAGGTGAAAAAGCCCGAGGACCCCATCCGGGAGGGCTACCACCTGGAGGGGTGGTACAGAGACCTGGACCGCACCCAAAAGTGGGACTTCCACAAGGACACCGTTAAGGGCAACATGACCCTCTACGCCAACTGGGCCGAGGGTGCCGCCGCAGGAAGCGTCACCTGGTGGATCATCGGTGGCGTGGGCCTGCTGGCCCTGCTGCTGATTCTGCTGGCTCTGCTGGGCAAGAAGAAGGTTCGCTTTGAGACCAGCGGCGGCACAGAGCTGGAGGCCGTTTCCGTGAAGCGAGGCAGCGTCATTGGCGAAGTCATGACGCCCACGAAGCCCGGCGCAGTGTTCGGCGGCTGGTATGCAGATCAGGCGCTCACCAAGCCCTGGGATACACAGAAAGACCCGGTGCGCAGCAACATGACGCTCTACGCACGCTGGATGTAACCTACGCATAAATGAGGTAAACAAATATGAGAAAACGCATACTATCTCTGCTGCTGGCACTGACTTTGGCTCTGTCGGCAGGCGTATTCGGCATCATACCGGCGCTGGCTGCGGATTCCTGCGTTTCCGTGAAGGCGGATGCCGTCACCACCGGTGAGGTTGTGGCCGGCAGCCTGCTGGAGATCAAGCTGACAGATGTCTTTGAAGATACGGACGGCCATACGCTGACCTACACGCTGACCAACGCAGCGCAGTTCAGCGTCCAAACCAAGGTCAAGGACGGCTCACTCTATGTATCAGAGAAAGACCCCGGCACCTACACGCCGAAGGTCAAGGCGACCTGCTCGGACGGCAAAGAGCTTACAGTGACCTTTACCATCACGGTCACGGAAGCTCCCCACGGATTGGACGCACAGTATAACTACGATGAGACCCCCGCCAAGGAAGTCACGGTGTATGTGACCATCTCCAACGACGGCGTGCCCATCCGAGGCCGCGACGGCACGGTGCTGTGCCACAAGGCCATCACCGTCCCCTACTTTGACTTGGGCCGGTACAACTTGGACGAATACTACCGCTATCACACGGAAAACGGAGAAGGCAAATACATCGACACGAACATCGTGGAGCGGCCCACCGGCCTGCACCTGTATCTCTATCTGCTGGAGCGCTACTTCATCGGCCTGCCGGAGGAGCAATGCTGCAAGGGTGCCTATCCTCGTGACGCACTGGCGAGCTTTAAGCTGGGTGAAGATGTTTGTTACATGGATGAAACACCGGCCTATACGGCAGACAGCTTTGCCGCTCTGACTATCAGCGGCTCGCCCACCAGCCTTTATATGACCAACTTCTGGGGTCATGATGAGAACTTGATGTACTACCGCAACCACTGTTTTCCCTACATGAGCCCCGGCTGGGGCTCCACCTCCGACTACATCGTGCTGTCGGACGGGGATACCTGGGATGTGGCCATGTTCTCGAACTGGAGCTTTTACAGCAGCGGCGGCGCGTTTACCTGCTTTGACAAGGACGCGTACAACGCCCGCCCCGGTATGGAGCTGACGGTGAACACGCAGGCTTACGGCACGACCTTTGAGGGCAGCGACTTCTATCCCTTCTCGAACCTGGATGTGTTCCTGTATAACGACAAGTGGGAGCAAATCGAGCAGTACAAGGAAGCGGCTGACGGAAAGAGCACCTTCTCCTTCACCGCCCCCACAGAGGAGGGCACCTACTACCTCGTGGGCATGGACCCCAACCGGACGATCCCCAAGGACGACAGCGGCGGCACGAACTATGCCAAGATCGCACCGGCCACAGCCATCTTGAATGTGGCGGCGGACGCCGAGCTGGAGCGCCCCTTCCAGTCCATCTCTGTCAACGGCACGAAGCTGAATGCAAAGAACATTTCCTATGAGGGCATCGTTACCCTGGGCAGCGAGGACAACGAGGAGTTCAAAAATGTCTACGAGGAGATTCCCAAGTACCATGTGATCGTTCCGGAAGGAACAGAGAGCGTTGACATTACCTACAACGAGGGCGTGGATATTTACCACGCAGACGCTACTGCATACGGCTACGAGACGGACCTTGCTGTAGATGTGGTGTCCTCGGCAACTATCCGCTCTGTTACCTTGAAAAACAGCTACAAGGCCAACAGTGACGGCACCCAGACTGTCACCACCCCCGTCACCCGTTATATCCGCAATGCGGACGGAACAGCGATGGCGGTCACACTGGAATCCAGCAGCACTAATAATTTTAGGCCCGTCGCCCTGTTCACCTTTGAGTATGCAAAGGCAGACACGAAGCCGGATGTGATATATGGGGATGTGAACGGAGATGGCATCATAAATTCCACGGATGCAGCAATCGTCTATCGCTCGGTTAATGGAAGATACACACTGACAGATTCTCAGAAGTTGTCGGCAGATGTTAACGGCGATGGTGCTGTAAACTCCACAGATGCTGCGTTGATCTATCGTTATACAAACGGGAAAATGAGTAAATTCCCCGCAGAATCCTAAGTACCATAAGGAGGTTAAACACAAAATGAAAAGAACTCTTTCCATTCTGTTGACAATCGCCATGATTATCAGCCTTATCCCTGCTGTATTTGCTGCTGATGTTCCGACGATGTCAACAACAGTTGATAAGACAGAGGTTCAGCCGGGTGATACGATTACGCTTACACTGTCGATCGACAAGACCATTACGAACCTGAATAACTGGGAGTGGGCAATTTATTTTGACAAGACTGCTTATGTCAAAACCAGCGGCGAGCTTGAACCTGGATGTATGTCGGGCACGGGCACTACTGGCGCAGTGGGAGATAATGTTGATATCCTTGGTAAAAATGCCATCCGGGTATCCGGCCTAAGCACTACAGGCGACCCTGTCACTCTTAACGCCGGCAAGATTGCCACTGTTACCTTTACGGCAACGGAGAACATCACGGCAGAAAACGCTCGCATTGAGGTCAAAACCGAAGCGCTGCCTGACTATGATACGCTTAAAGACAACGATGTCAAATTAACCGGCAACATCATTGATGTCACAGTGAAGTCCAGTGAAGCCAAGGGCTACACCGTGTCCATGGGTGCGGACAAGCAGGTAGCCTCCGGTCAAA
>OMER01000475.1_pt1 | contig 27601 bp, 21 predicted proteins | sample 1645431 | NCBI WGS metagenome assembly OMER01 (sample SAMEA103958144, study PRJEB25191) | human gut metagenome | reverse complement strand
CCAACGACTTCGGCAAAAATGTCATCCCCGCCATGCTCCGTGCCGGGGAGAAAATGGTGGCCTATCGCTTCGAGGGCTATTGGAAGGATGTGGGCACCCTGGACTCCCTGTGGGATGCCAATATGGATATGCTCGCTCCCGGCTCGGGCCTGAACCTGCTGGATAAGCGCTGGCCCATTTACAGCCGCACTCCCTCCTGTCCGCCTGCCTTCTTTGCGGCCACGGCGGATGTGGGCAACAGCGCCGTGGCCAAGGGCTGCGATATTCGCGGCGAGGTAAAAAATACGGTCCTCAGCTACAACGCCGTGGTGGAGGAGGGGGCTCAGGTCACCTACTCCGTGGTTATGCCCGGGGCGGTGGTGAAAAAGGGCGCCCGGGTGGAATACGCCATCCTGGGCGAGAACAGTGTGGTAGGGGAGGGCGCCCATGTGGGGGCCGGCCCGGAGACTGCCAAGGACCCCGACAAATGGGGCGTGGCGGTGCTGGGGCCTCAGGCTCACGCGGCCCCCGGGGAGACCGTCCCCGCCGGAGCCATGCTGGATAAAACCCACGGACAGGAGGCGAAAAAGGTATGAACGGAATGCACGGCATCATCTTTTCCTATGAAAAATCCAACGGCCTGCGGGAGCTGACAGAGCCCCGCATCCACGGCTCCGTGCCCTTTGGCGGGTCCTACCGCATGGTGGACTTCATCCTCTCGGACATGGTCAATGCCGGTATCCGGGATGTAGGCGTTCTGATGCACGGCAAGTGCCAGAGCATGATGGACCACCTGCGCAGCGGCAAGAGCTGGGACCTCTCCCGGAGCTTCGGAGGGCTTACGCTGCTGCCGGTATTCGCCTATAACAGCGCCCGGGGCAACGGGCGATTCCGGGGCAAGCTGGAGGCTCTGGATGTGGTCAGGGATTACCTGCGGCACATCGACCAGGACTATGTCCTCCTGGCCGACAGCGATGTGGCCCTGAATATCGACCTTCAGGCCGTGCTCCGGGCCCACATAGACACCGGCGCAGATGTGACGGCGGTGTGCGCCCCCTCCACCGGCGACGGTATGTACCTGGTGGCCGATGAGACCGGCCGGGTCCGGGAGGTGGTGGAAAACCTCCGCCGGGGCAACCGCTGCCTGCAGATCTTCCTGCTGCGGACGGAGCTGCTGCTCAGCCTGGTGGAGCGGTTCGTCAGCCGCCACGAGTACAGCTTTCAGGAATGTGTGCTGCAGGGGCTTACAAAGGAAATGCACATCCACGGGTATGTTTTTCACGGCTTTGCCGCCCATATCACCGATGTGGCCGGATACTATGAGAGCAGTATGCAGCTTTTGGACCCGGCGGTGCGGCAGGACCTGTTCTGCCCTCAGCGCCCTATTTATGCCAAGGAAAACGATGCCGCCTCCACCTATATGGACCCCCAGGGGGGCTGCGTAAATTCTCTGGTAGACGACGGGTGCGACATCCAGGGCAGCGTGCATAGCTCCATTCTCAGCCGTGGCGTCCGGGTGGAAAAGGGCGCCGTGGTAGACGGCTGCATCCTCTTTAAGGACACGGTGGTGTCCAAGGGTGCCCGGCTGTGTCATGTCATTGCCGATAAAGATGTGAAGGTCGGCCCCGGCGTACACCTGGAGGGTACGGAAAAATATCCCCTGGTGCTGGGCAAGGGCGCGGAGGTATAAGGTGAATATTCTCTATGTAACAGGGGAGGCCGCCCCCTTCTGCAAAACCGGCGGTCTGGCGGATGTATCCGGAAGCCTTCCGGTGGCCCTGGCAAAGCGCGGCCACCGGGTAGCGGTGATCCTGCCGCTGTATAATACCATTGCGGCCCGGTGGCGGCAGCAAATGACCTTCCGCAAGCACATCTATGTAGACCTTTCCTGGCGGCATGAATACTGCGGATTGTTTTCTCTGGACTATCAGGGCGTCACCTGGTATTTTGTGGATAACGAGCATTATTTTGCCCGGGGACGCCTCTACGGGGAGGGGGACGACGGCGAGCGCTTCGGCTTTTTCTCCCGGGCGGTGATGGACCTTCTCCCTCTGCTGGATCGGGTGCCGGATGTCATCCACTGCAACGACTGGCAGACCGCCCTGGTCCCCATCTACCGGCAGGATCTGGCGGGGCGCTGGGACGCCCTGCGCAGCATCCGCACGGTGTTTACCATTCATAATGTGGAGTACCAGGGAAAGTTCGGCCCGGAGACGGTGGTGACAGCATCGGCGCAGAGCATAGCCCCCTTCATCAGGTTCACGCACCCGTCCATCCGCAGGATGCCGCCGTCGTACCAGCCCCGGTTCAGGCCGAACAGGTCCTCCACGGTTTCCGGCCCGTACTTGCCCTGATACTCCACGTTGTGGATGGTGAACACCACCGGCAGGTCGTTTCCGGCGTCCCGCAGGTATACCGGCACCAGGGCCGTCTGCCAGTCGTTGCAGTGGACCACGTTGGGATACTCCGCCAGATGGGGCAGCAGGGCCACCGCCGCCTTGGAGAAGAAGGCGAAGCGCTCGCCGTCGTCCATGTCGCCGTACAGGCCCCGGCGGCGGAAATACCGCTCGTTGTCCGCAAAATACCAGGTGACGCCCCGGTATTCCAGGGAGAACAGCCCGCAGTATTCGTGCCGCCAGCCCAGGTCCACATAGATATAGCAGCGGAAGTTCATCTTCTCCCGCCAGCGCTGGGCGATCTGGCTGTACAGCGGCAGCAGCACGGCGGTATGGTCGCCCTCCGCCGCCACCGCCGGGGGCAGACTGCCCAGCACGTCCGCAAGGCCCCCGGTTTTGCAGAACGGGGCCGCCTCGCTGGTGATATACAGAATATTCATATGGTCACCTCCGGATGAACGTGTGTCATATTTCAGATCGTGACGCCCCGGGCCACCACCAGGGGATAGTTCTCGTGTCCCATCAGGGTGCGCCCCTCCTGCACGGTGACGTATTTGTCTGTGATAACGCCCCGCAGGACGGCGCCCCGGCGGACCACGGTGCCCTTGAACAGGATGCAGCCCTCCACGTCGGCCCCCGGCTCGATGCGGACGCCCCGGAACAGGATGCAGTTTTTCACCGTGCCCTGGATGTCGCAGCCGTCGGCGATAAGGGAGTTGACGCAGGAGCCGTCCATATAGGAGGAGGGGGAGTCGTTTTCCTTGGCGAAGATGGGCCGCTGGGGAGCGAACAGCTCCATGCGGATCTCCGGCCGCAGCAGCTCCATGCTGCGGCGGTAGTAGGACTCGATGGTGTCGATGCGGGCGGCGTAGCCGTCCCAGACATAGGCCCGGAAATGCAGGGCATCCTTCCTGTCCTGGAGAATATTGTGGCGGAAGCTGTACTGATTGTGTGCCATGCAGTCGGTGACCAGCTGGATCAGCAGATCCCGGCGCAGCACGAAGATGTTCAGGCAGCGGAAGCCCTCGGGGGTGAACACGTCGTGGGCCACGTCCACAATGCGCCCGGAGTTATCCAGCTGAAAATAGGTGTCGCTTTCCGGCCCCGGCAGAGAGGTGCACACCGCCGTCATGTCCGCGCCGGAGGCGATGTGGTCCCGCAGCACGTCGTCCAGGGGCAGGTTCACCACCAGGTCGCTGTCGGTCAGCACCACATAGTCCTGCCGGATGTCCTTGAGATAGTCCATCACGCAGCCCAGGGCCTCCACCTTGCCCCGGAACCGGCCCGCGTCGCCCCGCCGCTCGGCATAGGCGAAGGCAGGCAGCAGGGTCAGGCCGCCGTGGTTGCGGCTCAGGTCCCAGCTTTTGCCGGTGCCCAGGTGGTCCAGCATGCTCTGGCACTTGCCGTGCATGATGACGCCCACATCCCGGACGCCGGCATTGACCATGTTGGAGAGCATAAAGTCCACCACCCGATAGTTGCCGCCGAAGGGGATGGAGCCGTGGATGCGCTGCTCGATGAGCTCCCGCAGTCCGGTTTTCTTTTCATAGGAAAATATGATGCCGTGCATTCCGTTCATGCTTCCACCTCCCCGTGATGACGGTCCAGCAGGGCCTTGGCAGGCACCACCTCGCCGGGGGCGATAACGGTGTCCGGCCCCAGGACGGCGATGCTCCAGTCGTCGGGATTTTTGGCGGTTTCCGGCGGCGTGCCCACCTGGGCCCCCCGGCCCACCCGGCAGCGCTCGCCGATGATGGCGTACTGCACCACCGCGCCCTCCTCGATGACGGCCCCGGGCATGACCACGGAGTAGCACACGCTGGCCCCCTGGCCCACCTGGGTGTTATAGCTCAGCACGCTGTTTTTCACCTCGCCCAGGATGCCGCAGCCCTTGGCCACGGCGCTGTTGCCCACGTCGGCGTGGGGGCCCAGAAAGGCCGGCGGGCAGGAGGGCGTTCGGCAATAGATGGGCCACTTCTTGTCCAGCAGGTTCAGCCCGCTGCCCGGGGCCAGCATATCCATGTTGGCGTCCCACAGGGAGTCCAGGGTGCCCACGTCCTTCCAGTAGCCCTCGAAGCGATAGGCGGACATGACCTCTCCGGCCTCCAGCATGGCGGGGATGATGTTCTTGCCGAAGTCGTTGTCGGAGGTGGGGTCGGCCTCGTCTGCCAGCAGATAGGCCCGCAGCTTCTGCCAGGTGAAGATATAGATCCCCATGGAGGCCAGGTTGCTCTGGGGCTCCTTGGGCTTTTCGGCAAAGGCGGTGATCCGGTCGTTTTCGTCCACGGACATGATGCCGAAGCGGCTGGCCTCAGACCAGGGGACCTCCATCACGGAGATGGTGCAGGCGGCCCCGGCGTCCTTGTGGTGCTGGAGCATCCGGGAATAGTCCATCTTATAGATGTGGTCGCCGGACAGCACCGCCACATACTCCGGGTCGTACAGGTCCACAAAGCCGATGTTCTGATAGATGGCGTTGGCGGTGCCCTTGTACCAGGAGGCGCCGGAGGCGCTCTGGTACGGCGGCAGAATATGCACGCCGCCGTTGAGCCGGTCCAGCTCCCAGGGCTGGCCGCTGCCGATATAGCTGTTGAGCTCCAGGGGGCGGTACTGGGTCAGCACGCCCACGGTGTCGATGCCGGAATTGGTGCAGTTGGACAGGGGAAAGTCAATGATGCGGAACTTTCCTCCAAAGGGCACCGCAGGCTTTGCCATGTCGCCGGTGAGGACATACAGGCGGCTGCCCTGTCCGCCGGCCAGCAGCATGGCCACGCATTCTTTCTTCATGTCTGTTCGTTCCCTCCAGTCTGTCGGTTATGCCTTGTTGCTTCTGCGCCGGACCCGGCCCTGCAGAAACACCGCGCCCAGGGGCGGCACCCGCAGGGCAATGGACTTGTCCCGCCCGTGGGACGGGATATCCTCCACGGGGATGGGTCCGGTATTGCACACACCGGAGCCGCCCCAGGCGGCGTCGTCGGTGTTGAACACTTCCTCATAAAACAGCTTGCCGGGCACGCCGAAGCGATATCCCTCGTGGGCCTCCGGCGAGAAATTCACCACGCAGATCAGCTCATGGCCCTTGTTGTCCCGGCGCAGGAAGGCCAGGACGTTGTTGTGGTTGTCGTCGGCCACCAGCCACTCAAAGCCGTTCCAGTCCAGGTCATTTTCCCACAGGGGGCGGGACTTCTTATAAAACCGGTTCAGGGCCTGGATGCAGGCGTGGGTGCGGCTGCAGTCGTCCCGGTCCAGCAGATACCAGTCCAGCTGGCCCAGGAAGTCCCACTCGTGCCACTGGCCCAGCTCCGCCCCCATAAAGGTGAGCTTCTTGCCGGGGTGGGCCAGCATATAGGCCGTGAAGCCCCGGACCCCTGCCAGCTGCCGCCAGTCGTCCCCGGGCATCTTGCCCCGGAGGGAGCCCTTCATATACACCACCTCGTCGTGGGACAGGGGCAGCACGAAGCGCTCGGAGAAAGCGTACATCATGGAGAAGGTCACGTCCTTGTGGTGGAACTGGCGGAACCAGGGGTCCATCTTCAGATAGTGGCACACGTCGTTCATCCATCCCATGTTCCACTTCAGGCCGAAGCCCAGGCCGCCCTCCTCAATGGGCCAGGTGACCTTGGGCCAGGCGGTGGACTCCTCCGCCGCCGTCAGGGCCGGGGGATCCATGGCCGCCGCCAGGCGGTTCAGGTCCTGCAAAAACGAGATGGCCTCCAGATTTTCGTGGCTGCCGTGGACATTGGGCCGCCACTCGGTCCGGCCATAGTCCAGATACAGCATGGACGCCACGGCGTCCACCCGCAGGCCGTCGATGTGGTATTCCTCCAGCCACCACCGGGCGGAGGACAGCAGGAAGGACCGCACGTCGTCCTTGCCGAAGTCAAAGACCCGGGTGCCCCAGCTCTCGTGCTCCCGCTTCAGGGGGTCGCCGTATTCATACAGGCTGGTGCCGTCAAAGTCGATGAGGCCGTGGGCGTCCTTGCAGAAGTGGGCGGGGACCCAGTCCAGGATCACCGCCAGCCCCGCCCGGTGCAGCCGGTCCACCAGATACATGAAGTCGTGGGGGTCGCCGTAGCGGCTGGTGGGGGCGAAATAGCCCACGCACTGATAGCCCCAGGAGTCGTCCAGGGGATACTCCGTCACCGGCAGCAGCTCCACGGCGTTGTAGCCCATGCTGCGGACATAGGGGGCCAGCCGGTCCGCCAGCCGGCGATAGTTCAGGAATTCCCCGTCCTCTCCCCGCTGCCAGGAGCCGCAGTGGACCTCATAGATGTTCAGGGGCCCCTCGGTCAGGGGCGTCTCCCGGCGGCGCTCCCGCCACACGTCGTCGTGCCAGTGGAAGCCGGACACATCGAACAGGCGGCTGGCGGTGTCGGGCCGCAGCTGGGCATAGGTGCCGTAGGGGTCCGCCTTCCAGCGGACCTGGCCGTCGGCCCCGGTGATGACGTATTTATAGCAGTCGCCGGGCCGGGCGTCGGAAACGGTCAGGACCCAGTCGCTGCCCTGCCGCTCCATGGGAACGGGCTGCCAGTGGTTGAAGTCACCGGCCAGGGCGGCCTCCCGGGCGCTGGGAGCATAGACCCGGAAGGACCAGCCCTCCCCAGCCGGATGCGCGCCATAGGTCCGGTAAAGCTCTGTGTTTTCGGAAACGTTCATGGAATGATCTCCCTATATCAGCATAATGTTATCATAACGGCCCCGAAAGCCGGGGCGAAGTGGGTCGATGGCAGGACAAAATACCGCATTCTGGCCCTATTGTAACGCAAACCGCCCCCAGCGTCAAGGAATCCGCCGTTACCGGGAACGTCATTTATACGAAACATAGGACGCCGCCCTCCGGCCCCCTCACCGCCGGGGCAAGAAAATCACCCGAAGGGGGCCTCCCTCCGGGTGATGGAATTACCGGAACACCTGGCCGTCGGCGTCCAGCAGCTGGCGGCGGCGGACCCGGACAAAGTCCGGCGTCAGCTCCGGCAGATACCGGGCGATGGCCTTTTCCAGCAGCTGGGGGTTCAGCCCCGGGTTCTGGGCCTGCACCGTCACGGCGGCCCGAAGAACATTTTCTCCCTGGGTAAAGGAAATGTCCCGGATCATAGGCGCGATGTCCACCTCCGCCAGCTGCTTGCGCTTGGTGCGCTTTTCGATCAGCAGCTCCCGGCGGCGCAGCAGCTCCGTCAGCGCCTGGGCGGCCCCATGGGGCACGCCCCGGTCATAATCCAGCTCCATATCCGCCTGCAAATACGTCAGCTCCCGCACGGGGCGGCGGGCCTCGTAGCAATCCAGAATGGTCAGCCCCTCCGGCAGGCCGCCGTTGAGCTTTTCGGCCAGACCCGCCCCGTCGGTGTCCTGGGTCACCTCAAAGTCCAGCAGCTCGCAGTCGCTGGACTGGCACACCGGCAGCGGCAGCACGATGGAGATGATGGGATGGGGATGGAAGCCCTGGGAGTGCCTGATATCCAGCTCCGTCCGGGGAAAGGCCCGCTGCACCGTCCGCAGCAGGTCCAGATTGGAGATATAGGAGGCGGGCCCCTCCTTCACAAACAGCAGTCGCAGCTTAGACATCGCATTTCCCTCCTACCAGCCGGTTGGCGCCGCAGGCGTTGCAGTGGGTGCGGCAGTCCGGGGTGGTGACCCCGGCAAAGGCCCGCTCCCGCTCCCGCCAGAGATAGCTCTCCGTGACGCCGCTGGAGATCATGGCCCAGGGCATCAGCTCGTCCTTTTCCCGGGTGCGGTTGGCGTAAAAATGGGGGTCCAGCCCGCACTGGTCAAAGGCCTCCAGCCAGCGGTCCAGGGAGAAATACTCCTCCCAGGCGTCCAGCTTGGCCCCCTTGCGCCAGGCGGTCTCCAGGACCTTCCCCATGCGCCGGTCCCCCCGGGCCAGAACGGCCTCCAGGAAACTGGTGTCCGAATCGTGCCAGTTATAGGTGACGGTTTTGGTCTTGATGGCCTCCCGCAGCAGGGTCACCCGCCGCTCATACTCCTCCTTGGAGATCTGGGGCTCCCACTGGAAGGCCGTGTGGGGCTTCGGCACGAACCAGGAGGTGGACACGGTGATGCGGACGCCCCGGTTCTTGTTGCTGGCGCTTTCCCGCCAGGTGTGCATCACCCGGGCTGCCAGATCGGCGATGCCCAGTACGTCCTCGTCGGTCTCCGTGGGCAGGCCCAGCATGAAATACAGCTTCACGGCGCTGTACCCCCCGGCGAAGGCCGTCCGGCAGGAGGCCAGCAGGTCCTCCTGGGTGACGTTTTTGTTGATGACGTCCCGCAGCCGCTGGGTCCCGGCCTCCGGGGCGAAGGTCAGGCCGCTTTTGCGGCCCTTGGCCAGCCGCTCCATCAGGCTCATGGAGAAGTTATCCGCCCGCAGACTGGGCAGGGACAGATTCACGTGCCGCTGCTGGCAGAAGGGCTCCAGCTGGTCGCACAGCTCCGTCAGCGGGGGATAGTCGCTGGTGGAGAGGCTGGACAGGGTCACCTCCTGATAGCCGGAGTCGTTGCAGGACTCCACGCCGTATCGGGCGCACAGCTCCCGGCTGCGGTTGCGGACCGGCCGGTACACATACCCCGCCTGACAGAACCGGCAGCCCCGGATGCAGCCCCGGAACAGTTCCAGCATCACCCGGTCCTGGACGATCTCCGTGGAGGGGACGATGGTTTTGGTGGGGAAAAAGGCCTTGTCCATATCCCGGACGATGCGCTTGGTCACCACCGCCGGGGCCCCGTCCCGGGGGGTGATGGCGGCCACGGTGCCGTCGTCGTGATACGTCACGTCGTAGAGGCTTGGGACGTAGATGCCCGGCAGCTGGGCGGCGGCCCGGAGAAACGCCTCCTTGGTCCAGCCCTCCCGCCGGGCCCGGCGGTGCAGCTCCACCAGCTCCACGGTGATGTCCTCCCCCTCGCCCAGGCTTACCAGGTCGATGAAGTCGGCGATGGGCTCGGCGTTGTACATGGCGGTGCCCCCGGCGATGACCAGTGGGGTCAGGGCCGTGCGGTCGGCGCTGCGAATGGGAATGTTTGCCAGGTCCAGCATGTTCAGGATGGCGGGAAAGGCCATCTCATAGCCCACGGAAAAGGCCACGATGTCAAAGTCCGTGATGGGCTGGCCGGATTCCAGGGCGAACAGGGGCATCCCCGCCCGGCGCATCTCCTCCTCCATGTCGCCCCAGGGGGCGAACACCCGCTGGCACCACACGCCCTCCATGTTGTTCATCACACCGTAGAGAATCCGCATGCCCAGGTTGGACATGCCGATCTCGTATGTATCCGGGAAGCAGAAGGCAATGCGGGTATCCACCCGGGCCGGGTCCTTCTTCACGGCGTTGTATTCCCCGCCCACATAGCGGGCAGGCTTCTGCACCCGGGGCAGAATGCGTTCCAATCGTTTATCCACGGTATGTTCTCCTTTATACACGCTTTTTGCGGCCCAGGAAGGACCAGTCGCCCTCCATAATAAACAGGCTCAGCAGCATCAGGGCCGCGCCGATATAGCCCCGCAGAGACAGTACCTCGCCGGTCATGACAAAGGCCACCATGGAGGCAAACACCGGCTCCAGGGTAAAGATCAGGCCCACATGGCTGGCGGTGGTATACTGCTGCTGCACGGACTGGATGACAAAGGCCACCCCCGAGCAGAAAATTCCCAGAAACAGCGCCGCCGCCCAGGTCCTGCCGGAGGTGGGCAGATGCACCGGTTCCCCCAGCACCAGGGCCAGGGCTAAGGTCACGATGCCCACCACCGCCAGCTGGCACACCCCCAGGCCCAGGGGGTCCACCCGGGGATCCCGGACGGCCTTCTCCGTGATCAGCAGGTCCACGGCGTAGCACAGGGGGGTGATGAGGCAGATCAGGTCCCCGGAGGCGGGCCGCAGCTCCCCGTTCAGGGTCAGCAGGGCCATGCCCACCGTGCACACCACCAGCGCAACCCCCAGCTTCCAGCCGGGCCGCTGCCGGAAGAACAGAAAGCCCAGCAGCGGGGCGAAGATCACCTGCAAGGCGCAGATGAACGCGGCGTTTGACAGGGAGGTGCGGGTGATGCCGTAGTTATAGGCCACATAGGTCCCCGCCAGGGCCAGACCCACGATGAGGCTGTACCGCAGGGTGGTGCGGTTGATGTGGACCACGTGCTTCCAGAAAATCAGCCCCAGCACCAGAAACGCCACAATAAAGCGGAAGGCGTTCAGGGTCATAGGCGGCAGATCCGCCAGGCAGATATCCGTCAGGTAATAGCTGGCGCCCCAGAAAAAGGTGGTCATCACCAGCAGCAGGTCGGCGCGGCGTTGCTTGCTCATGTCTGTGTTCTCTCCTACCGAAAATCTTCACTAACATCCCATTATACCACAGATCATCCGGCAAGAAAACAGCTTTTTTCGCTTTTTGCGGCTATTTCCACAGGCCCACATACCCCTCGTCGTGGAGCTGCTTGACAAACAGCAGCGCCATAGGCAGCAGGATCATCCCCGCCACGCCCAAGGCCCGGAACCCGGCGTACATGGCCGCCAGAGCCGCCAGGGGAGGCAGTCCCGCCTGGGCGGCCATGACCTTGGGCTCCAGAAGGCTGCGCACGGCGGAGATCACCGCGTACAGGGCCGCCAGAGCCACCGCCCGGGGGGCCTGCCCCGCCAGCAGACACACCGCCGCCCAGGGCAGCAGCACCGTGCCGGTGCCGAACACCGGCAGGGCGTCCACCAGCGCGGTAACGGCGGCCAGCAGCAGGGCATACCGCTGGCCCATCAGCAGGAAACCCGCCAGCAGCTGGCAGAAGGTGACCCCCAGCAAAATCGCCTGGGCCCGGCACCATTTCCCCAGGGTGGACAGCAGATTGGCCTTGACCCCTCTGGCCCGGTCCAGCCGGTGCCCCAGCTGCCGCCGGAAAAAGGCCATCACCCGGGGATAGCTGCCGGCGGTGAAGAACACCGCCAGGGCCGTGGTGCCGCAGAACAGGAACACCCCCGGCAGGGCGGCCGCTGTAATGCAGGCCTCGCTGGCCCGCTGGGCCACTCCCGCCGCCAGGGTCCCCAGCAGAGCGGGGACCTCCTCCAGCCAGCTCCGCAGCCCCTGGGGACAGGCGGCGCAGAAGTCCTCCAGCCGCTGCCGCAAGTCCTCCGTCATGCCCGGCAGCCCCGCCAGAAGCTCGGGGAGCTGCCCCAGCAGCTCCGCCGCCTGGCGGATCAGCTGCCACACGATCACCGCCGCCAGCGCCAGTATGGCCCCGGTGACGGCGATGGTCACCACCGCCGCCGTAAACCCCCGCTTCAGGCCCATCCGGCGGCGGCACCAGGCGATCACCGGCTCCACCGCAGCCGCCAGGGCCAGGGCCAGCAGAAACGGCAGCAGCCACCGCAGCAGATACCGCACCCCCAGCCACAGCAGCACCGCCCACACGGCCCAATAGGCAGTCCGCACCAAAAAAGCCCGCTGCTTTTCCTGCATTTTTGTATGCTCCCTCCTACGAAAACAGTTGTGTTTTGTCAAACAACATGGTATGATAATGGCCAAAAGAAACGGCGGGGCCGCGTCTCCGCCGGACACATCAGCGGAGGTTTACGGCCATGAGCAATCAGAAGTATTACATCGTATCGGCAGAAGCCCTGCCGGAGGTATTCATAAAGGTGGCGGAGGCCCGCCGGATGCTCCAGGTGGGCGAGGCGGCCACCGTGGGCGAGGCGGCCCGGATGGTGGGCATCAGCCGCAGCGCCTTTTACAAGTATAAGGACGCCGTGCAGCCCTTCCAGGACATGAAGGCCGGCCACATCATCACGTTTTACGCCCTGCTGAAGGACAACCCCGGCGTGCTGTCCAACTTCCTGTCTATTTTTGCCAATTCCGGCGCAAATATTCTCACCATCAACCAGACCATCCCCACCAACGGCTGCGCCGGCGTCACCATCTCCGCCGAGACCCGGGACATGGTGGAGGATCTGGAGTCCATGATGACCCGCATCTCCGCCGCCGAGGGTGTGCTGAAGTTCGAGGTCCAGGCCGCCTGACCTCCAGTATATGCGCAAATCATAAAAACCCGCCCTGCCATCCGGCAGGGCGGGGTTTTGTGTTTATATTTTACTTTTTCTTGCCGCCGTGGGTAGCCTTCATGCGCTTTTCGTGGTTGAGAATGGTCTTGCGCATGCGCAGGCTCTCGGGGGTGACCTCCAGCAGCTCGTCATCGGCCAGGAACTCCAGGCACTGCTCCAGGCTCAGCTTCCGGGGCGGCACCAGGCGCAGGGCCTCGTCGGACCCGGCGGCCCGCATATTGGTCATCTGCTTCTTCTTGCAGACGTTGACGGTAATGTCCTCCTGCTTGGGGGACACGCCCACGATCATGCCCTCGTACACCTTGACACCGGGGCCGATGAACAGGGCGCCCCGCTCCTGGGCGTTGAACAGTCCGTAGCTGACGGACTCGCCGGTCTCGAAGGACACCAGGGAGCCGGTGTTCCGGCGGCTCAGGTCGCCCTTATAGGGGGCGTAGCTGTCGAACACGGAGGCCATGATGCCCTCGCCCCGGGTATCCGTCAGGAACTCGTTGCGATAGCCGAACAGGCCCCGGGCGGGGATCAGGAACTCCAGCTTCATACGGCTGCCCACGGGGGTCATCTCGATCAGGTCGCCCTTGCGGGAGCCCAGCTTCTCGATGACCGCGCCCACGGACTCGCTGGGCACGTCGGCCACCAGCCGCTCGATGGGCTCGCACTTCTTGCCGTCGATGGTGCGGTACAGCACCCGGGGAGGCGACACCTGGAACTCATAGCCCTCCCGGCGCATGGTCTCGATAAGGATGGACAGGCTCATCTCGCCCCGGCCCGCCACGTTGAAGGCGTCGGTGGCGCCGTCGATCTCCGTCACCCGCAGGGACACGTCCTTCAGGGTCTCCCGGAACAGGCGGTCCCGCAGCTGGCGGGAGGTGACGAACTTGCCCTCGCGGCCGGCATAGGGAGAGTCGTTGACGGAGAAGGTCATCTCCATGGTGGGGGCGGAGATTTTCACAAAGGGCAGGGGCTCCACGCACTCCGGGGCGCAGATGGTGTCGCCGATGGTGATATCGCCGATGCCGGACATGGCGATGATATTGCCGGCGGTGGCCTCGGTGATGGGCTGCTTGCCCAGGCCCTGGAACTCGTACATGGACACGGCCTTGGCTTTCTTGGCCGGTGCGTCGGGGTCGTGATAGTTGCACACGGCGATCTCCTGGTTCTGCTTCAGGACGCCGCGCTCCACCCGGCCGATGGCGATGCGGCCCACGAACTCGTTATAGTCGATGGCGGACACCAGCATCTGGAAGGGCTGGTCCAGGTCCGCTTCGGGAGCGGGGATATAGCTGAGGATGGTGTCGAACAGAGGCTTGAGGTCCGTGCCCGGCACGTCGGGGGAGTAGGACGCGACGCCCTGGCGGGCGGAACAGAACAGCATGGGGGAGTCCAGCTGCTCCGGGGTGGCGTCCAGGTCCAGCAGCAGCTCCAGCACCTCGTCGATGACCTCATGGATGCGCTGGTCGGGCCGGTCGATCTTGTTGACCACCACGATGACCCGGTGGCCCAGCTCCAACGCCCGGCTGAGGACGAAGCGGGTCTGGGGCATGGGGCCCTCGGCGGCGTCCACCAGCAGGATCACGCCGTTGACCATCTTCAGGATGCGCTCCACCTCGCCGCCAAAGTCGGCATGGCCCGGGGTGTCCACAATGTTGATCTTGGTGTCGCCATACTGGATGGCGGTGTTCTTGGCCAGGATGGTGATGCCCCGCTCCCGCTCCAGGTCGTTGGAGTCCATGACCCGCTCCACCGTCTCCTGGTTCTCCCGGTACACGCCGCCCTGCTTGAGCATCTGGTCCACCAGGGTGGTCTTGCCGTGGTCCACGTGGGCGATAATGGCTACGTTTCTCAGTTTTTCGTTCTGCAAAGGTAAAACCCCTTTCTTTTGGGTATAAAACTTCATGCGTGAGCACTGCACCACGAAAATGCGCAAATGTTAGTGCATGAAGTTTTTGTGCATCATTTCCGGTTGCCCCACAGGGGCGAGGAAATGGCACATTTCTTGTTTTGCTATGCTTTTGCATAGCAAAATTCATGCACTGTGCGGCGCACCACGAAAACAGGCAAACTCTTCTGTGCATGAAGTTTTGTGCATCATTCCCGGTTGCCCCGAAGGGGCGAGGGAATGGCACATTCTATTTTTTGCTATGCTTTTGCATAGCAAATCTCTCAACCTTTACATTATATGCCCTGATTTTTTCAATTGCAAGAACTTTTTGCGAATTCCGGCGTTTTTATGGATTTTGCTTTTTCTTCGGGCCGGAATGTGTTATAGTGGTGGTGAAAAGGGGGAGAAAGCATGGATGAACAGGCGCTGCGGCGCAGAATGGCGGCCCACCGCACCACCCTGCAGCAGGCACGGGGGGAATACGCGGTGCTGGTGCCGCTGGTGGAGGGGCCGGAGGGGCTGAGCCTTTTATACGAGGTGCGCCCGGCGAAGCTGCACCACCACAGCGGGGAGGTGTGCTTCCCCGGCGGACGGATGGAGGCCGGGGAGACGCCCCGGCAGTGCGCCCTGCGGGAGACCTTCGAGGAACTGGGCCTTCCGGCGGAGGCCATTGAGATTTTCGGGGACCTGGACTTTCTGTACCTGCGGTCCGAGGGGCTGATGTATCCGGTGCTGGGCCGGGTGGACCCGGCGGCGGTGCTGCACCCCAGCCCCGACGAGGTGCAGGACACCTTCACGGCGCCCCTGTCCTGGCTGGCGGCCCATCCCCCGGCTATCTACCGCTATTCCCTGCGGCCGGAGATCGGGCCGGACTTCCCCTATGACCGGGTGGGGGCCTCCGCCGGATATCCCTGGCAGGCCGGGCGCATGGAGGTGCCGGTGTACGAGGGGCTGCCGCATCCCCTGTGGGGGCTGACGGCCCGGATCACCTGGTGGCTGCTGGAGCAGTACGGGGACATATTGACAAATGTGATATAATATATGAGACTGTCAAAAAGACGGAGATGTTCTACCATCGGAAAGGAAGATAGTTACGAAAGAAACCCATCAGGGGTGTCTTTCGTTTGCAATCACAGGTTTTTCAGAACTTTTTGAAGTTCTGAAAAACCGCACGCAGCTTGGCAAAAAACTTTTTTGACAAGCTGAATATATAGAAAACGAGGAAACTGCTATGGAATTTACACAGGGCGCGCCCTTTGACAGCTTCGGCCTGTCCGAGGCCACCATGCGCGCCATAAGGAACAAGGGATATGAGATCAGCACCCCCGTCCAGGCCGGGTGCATCCCCCCCATGCTGGAGGGGAAGGACGTCATCGCCAAGGCCCCCACCGGCACCGGCAAGACCATGGCCTTCGGCATCCCCATCATCGAGCGCATCGACCCGGAAAGCGAGGAGGTCCAGGCGGTGATCCTGGCCCCCACCCGGGAGCTGGCCATGCAGATCACCGACGAAATGCGCCAGATCGCCGTGTGCCATGAGGGGGTGCGGCTGGTGTGCCTGTACGGCGGCCAGCCCATCGGCAAGCAGATCAACGCCCTGAAGCGGCGGCCCCAGATCGTGGTGGCCACCCCGGGCCGCCTGTCCGACCACATGAAGCGCCGCACCGTCACCCTGGGCCAGGTGCAGACCGTGGTCCTGGACGAGGCGGACCGTATGCTGGACATGGGCTTTATCCACGATGTGACCCGGATTCTGGACAAGATCCCCCATCGGAAGAATCTGGGGATGTTCTCCGCCACCATCTCCCGGGAGGTCATGGACATCTCCTGGGTGTATCAGCGGGACCCGGAGGAGATCACCGTCCAGGCCACCCGGGAAAACAAGCCCGATATCCTGCAATACCGCATCGAGGTGCCCGCCGATAAGAAGGTGGACGCCATCGCCTCCATCATCCGCGCCCAGCAGCTGGACCGGGTCATCTGCTTCTGCAACACCAAGGGCTCCACCGAGCGGCTGACCAAGTTCCTGCAGCTGCGGGGGCTGGACGCCCAGTGCATCCACGGCGATATTCCCCAGCGCAAGCGGGAGGAGGTCATGGCCCGCTTCCGGGATGGACAGCTCCGTGTGTTCGTGGCCACGGACGTGGCCAGCCGGGGCATCGACGTGGACGACGTGGACGCGGTGTTCAACTTCGAGGTACCCGAGGAGAATGAGTACTACATCCACCGCATCGGCCGCACCGGCCGGGCCAAGAAGCACGGCGTGGCCTATACCCTGCTGTCGGACTTCCCCAGCCGTATGCGGCTGGACGACATCGCCCGCAACACCCGCAGCCAGATCATCCCCGCCACCCTGGAGGAGGACGGCCGGGTGACTCCTGCGGAGCCCAAATCAAAGTAAGGAGCGTGGCCCCTATGAAACGACGGATACGGTACATGGCCCTGTTGCTGGTGCTGTGCATGCTGGCTCTGACCGGCTGCGCCCAGCCGCGGGACACCATGACCCTGCGGGTGTGCCTGGACGCCGCCCCGGCCACCCTGGACCCCGCCATGGCCTCCTCCGATGCCGAGCGCACGGTGGTGGCCCACCTGTTTGAAAATCTCATGAAGCTCTCCCGGGGGGAGGACGGCGGCATCCAGCCGGTTTACGCCGCCGCCAAATCCTACACCGTGGAGGACAACCTGGACGGCACCGAGACCTATGCCTTCACCCTGCGGCAGAACGTCCGCTGGTCCGACGGGCAGACCGTCACCGCCCATGACTTTGTCTATGCCTGGCAGCGGCTGGCGGACCCGGCCACCGGCTCCCCCCATGCGGCTCTGCTGAACATGGTGGCGGGCTTTGACCAGGTGCAGGCCGAGCAGGACGGAAGCCTTCTTCAGGTATCCGCCCCGGGCGACTTCACCTTCGTGGTGAAGCTCTCCTACAAGTGCGCCTATTTCCTGACGGATGTCTGCGCCGGGACGGCCACCATGCCGGTGCGCAGCGACGCGGCGGAGCGGGAGGACTGGTCCCTGCACTCCGAGACCCTGCTGACCGACGGCCCCTATCGGGCCACCGGCTGGAACGAGACGGGCCTCACCGCCCAGGCGGCCGACGGGTACTATGACGCCCGCCGCCTGGGGCCGGACGTGCTGGAGTTCCGGTTCGAGACGGACGGCCAGGCCCGGGCGGACCTGCTGTCCGGCGGCGACGTGGACTTTGCCATGAACCTGCCGGAGGGCGACACCTCCGATCCCTATCCCCAGACCACCCTGCTGCTGCTGAACCAGCGGACCGGCAGCCTGGAAAGCGAGTCCCTGCGCCGGGCCCTGGCCCTGGCCATCGACCGGAACGCGCTGACGGAGGACCAGCCTCTGGACCCCGCCCAGGGCATTGTCCCTCCGGGGCTGCGCAACACCATGGGCGGCGATTTCCGCCAGGGCAGCGGCAGTCTCATCGACAATGAGCCTGATAACTACGAGGCCCTGTGCCAGCAGGCCAGGACCCTGCTGGAGGAGGCAGGCGGCGTGAAGGCCGCCGGGCAGATCACCCTGCTGTATGACAGCACCGACGAGACGGCGGCCCGGACCGCCGCCGCCGTCCAGGACGCCTGGAAGCAGAAGCTGGGGCTCATCGCCATCCTGCGGGGGGCCACGGCCCAGGAGCTGGCGGACGCCCTGAACCAGGGTGAGTTTATGGTGGCCCTGACCACCGTCACCGCCGACCGGGGCGATGCCTCGGGCCTGCTGTCCCTGTGGGAAAGCGGCAATGGGTACTTCTATTCCACCGCCTATGACATGCTGCTGCGGGCGGCGGACGCCTCCGGCCATGTGGAGGTCCGGGACGCCTATCTGGAGGACGCGGAGGCCATGCTGGTGGAGGACGGCTGGGTCATCCCCCTGTACTATGTCCACCGTCACAGCGGCCTGGCCCAGCAGCTGACGGCCCCGTTGTACGATGGCACCGGCGTGTACCGGTTCTCCGCCGTTGTGCGCCAGACGCCGCAGTAAACCACAGGATTCGGGAGGAAGCATCATGAAGGAAACCGTACTGCTTACCGGCGGAGCCGGGTTCATCGGGTCCCACATCGCGGTGGAGCTGCTGCAGCGGGACTATGACGTGGTCATCGCCGACGACCTGTCCAACAGCCGCCCGGACGTGCCGGAGCGCATCGAAAAAATCACCGGCCGGGCCCCGGTGTTCTATCGGATGGACGTGTCGGACCGGCAGGCCCTGGACCGGGTGTTCCGGGAGCATCCCATCGCCGCGGCGGTGCACCTGGCCGGATACAAGGCCGTGGGCGAGTCCGTGCAGAAGCCCCTGGCCTATTACCGCAACAATCTGGACACCACCCTGGCCCTGCTGGAGGTGATGGCGGACCACGGGGTCCACCGGCTGATCTTCAGCTCCTCCGCCACGGTGTACGGCAATGCGGAGGCCCCCTGCCGGGAGGATATGCCCACCGGCGGCTGCACCAATCCCTACGCCTGGACCAAGCTGATGATCGAGCAGATCCTGCGGGACGCCGCCAAGGCGGACCCTTCTCTTGCGGCGGTGTGCCTGCGGTACTTCAACCCCGTGGGGGCCCACGAAAGCGGCCTCATCGGCGAGCTGCCCAACGGCATCCCCAACAACCTCATGCCCTATATCACCCAGACCGCCGCCGGTATCCGCCGGGAGCTGACGGTGTTCGGCAACGACTATCCCACCCCCGACGGCACCGGCGTCCGGGACTATATCCATGTGGTGGACCTGGCCCGGGGCCATGCGGCGGCTCTGGACTACTCCCGGAGCCATCCGGGCTGGGAGGCCATCAACCTGGGCACCGGACGGGGCAGCAGCGTGCTGGAGATCGTGGAGACCTTCCAGCGGGTCAACGGCGTGGCGGTGCCCCACCGCATCGGCCCCCGCCGCCCCGGGGACCTGCCCACCTGCTATGCCGCCACGGACAAGGCCGCCCGCCTGCTGCACTGGCGCGCGGAAAAGGACCTGGCGGATATGTGCCGGGATTCCTGGCGCTGGCAGCAGAGCCAGCAGTGACCCCATCTGTTCCCGGGCCGGTATAGGCGCTGCCTGTACCGGCCCGCAGCGCTTTCAAAAAAGGAGAATTTTGCTATGCCCATTCGTTCCAGGGCCGCTGCTGCGGCCGTGCATATCCTGACCGCCCTGTGCGCCGCCGTGGGGGTGGTGCTGCAATGCGGCTTCTTCGGCGGAAGGCTGAACCTGGCCGCCCTGCAATACTTCACCCTGATGAGCAACATCCTGTGCGCCGTGTATTTTGCCGGCGCCGCCGTCCGCACCCTCCGCCGGGGGGACACCTGGCTGCCGGTGTGCAAGGGAGCCCTGGTGATGGCCATGGCCATCACGGGCATCACCTTCCACCTGTTCCTGGCCGCCGGGGACTTCAACATGGGCCCCACCCAGCTGATTACCAACCACCTGCTCCACACCGCCGCCCCGCTGCTGACGGTGCTGGATTGGCTGCTGTTTGACGAAAAGGGGCATTATCGCCGGTTTGAGCCCTTCCTGTGGGGTATTTTCCCGGCGGCCTACTTCGTATACACCATGATCCGGGCCCGGGTCAGCAGCTTCCGGTTTTACAACGGCTCGCCGTACCCCTACCCCTTCATGGACGTGGACGCTCTGGGCTGGGGCAAGGTGCTGCTGATCTTCCTGGCCATGGCCGCAGCCTTCCTGGCCCTGGGCTATGTGCTGGTGTGGATCGACCACCTCCTGGCCCGGCGGCAGAAGCGATGACCGGCCGCCGGGACCCGGCCCGGGACATGGAGGCCGCCCGGGCCATTGCCCGGCAGGCGGCGTCCCTGGGGGGCGCGGCATACTATGTGGGCGGCTTCGTCCGGGACCGGCTGCTGGGCCGGGAGAACACCGACGTGGACATCGAGGTCCACGGCCTGACCCCCAGCCAACTGGAGGAGATCTTAGACGGCCTGGGCGGCCGCCTGGAGATGGGGGCCAGCTTCGGGATCTACGGCCTGAAGGGCTATGGCCTGGACATTGCCATGCCCCGGCGGGAGCGGGCCATCGGCCGGGGCCACCGGGATTTCGACGTGACCGTGGACCCCTTTCTGGGCACGGAGCAGGCCGCCCGGCGGCGGGACTTCACCATAAACGCCCTGATGGAGGACGTGCTGACGGGCCGGGTGCTGGACCATTTCCACGGTGTCCGGGACCTGCGCCGGGGCGTGCTGCGGCATGTGGATGACCGGACCTTTCCGGAGGACCCTCTGCGGGTGCTGCGGGGGGCCCAGTTTGCCGCCCGGTTCGGGTTCACCGAGGCCCCGGAGACCATCGCCCTGTGCCGGGGCATCGACCTGTCCGCCCTGCCGCCGGAGCGGGTGGAGGGGGAGCTGCGCAAGGCCCTGCTTCAGGCGGAGCGCCCCTCGCTGTTTTTCGAGACTCTGCGGGACATGGGCCAGCTGTCCCACTGGTTTCCGGAGGTGGAGGCCCTGATAGGCGTGCCCCAGGAGCCAAGATTTCACCGGGAAGGGGACGTCTGGACCCACACCATGCTGGTGCTGGACCACGCGGCGGCTCTGCGCAGCCGGGCCCGGCAGCCCTTTCCCTTTATGCTGGCGGCCCTGTGCCACGATCTGGGCAAACCGGCCGCCACCGAGTATGTCCGGGGCCGCATCCACGCCTATGACCACGAGTCGGCGGGGGTACCCCTGGCGGACGCCCTGGTGCGGCGGATCGTGGGGGAGAAGGCGGCAGCGGCCTATGTGCGGAACATGGTGCAGCTGCACATGAAGCCCAACGCCCTGGTGGGGGCCGACGCCTCCGTCAAGGCCAGCAACCGGATGTTTGACCAATCACTGGAGCCAGAGGACCTGATCCTTCTGGCCTCGGCAGACGGCCGGGGCACCCATAGCCTGTGGCCCTGGGAGGATACGGAGCCCTGGCTGCGGCAGCGCCTGGCCCTGTACCGGGAGCTGATGGCCCGGCCCCAGGTCACCGGGGCGGACCTCATCGCCGCCGGTCTCACGCCGGACAGCCGCTTCCGGGAGCTGCTGGCCTATGCCCACAAGCTCCACCTGGCGGCGGTGCCCCACGACAGCGCCCTGAAGCAGACCCTGGCCTATGCCCGGAAGCTCCGCGTCACAGAAAATTAACTTGCAAAAGAACCCCTCCTGTGGCATGATAAACAAGATGTTATCATGCCACAGGAGGGATTTTTATATGCGCATCACCGTCATCGGCTGCGGGCGCTGGGGCTCGCTGATCGCCTGGTATCTGGACCGCACCGGCCACGCCGTCACCCTGTATGGCCGCCCCGGCTCCCGGCATATGCAGCGCTTTCTTGCCACCCGCCGCAATGACCTGCTGGAGCTGCCGGAAAGCATCCGGCTGTCCACGGACCTGTCCTGCGTCCGGCAGGCGGAGATCGTGGTGATCTCCATCGGCTCCCAGGGGCTCCAGGGCCTGATGGACCAGCTGCGGCCCCTGGCCCTGGGGGATAAGATCTTCGTTTTGTGCATGAAGGGCCTGGAGCAGGGGACAGGCCGCCGCCTGAGCCAGATCGCCCAGGAGAATCTGGACCCCTCCAACGCCGTGGCGGTGTGGCTGGGCCCGGGCCATGTGCAGGAGTTTTACCGGGGCATCCCCAACTGCATGGTCATCGACAGCAGCCGGGAGGACGTGAAGCGCCTGCTGGTGCAGTCCTTCTCCAGCGACCTGATCCGCTTTTACTATGGGGAGGACCTCATCGGCAACGAGGTGGGGGCCGCCGCCAAAAACGTGGTGGGCATCGCCGCCGGATTTTTAGACGGCAAGGGCCTGTCCAGCCTGAAGGGGGCCCTGATGAGCCGGGGCACCCGGGAGGTAGCCCGTCTCATCCAGGCCATGGGCGGCAGCCAGCTGTCGGCCTACGGCCTGTGCCACCTGGGTGACTATGAGGCCACGGTGTTCTCCCGCTACAGCCACAACCGGCAGTTCGGCGAGTCCTTCATCCGGGGAGAGACCTACACGGACCTGGCGGAGGGGTACTACACCGTGGAGGCCCTGGTGCTGCTGGGGGAGCGCTATGGCGTGGAGCTGCCCATCTGCCGGGCGGTGCACCGCATTCTCTACTGCGGCGCGGACCCCATGGCGGAGCTGCGCACCCTGCTGGACCGGGACCTGACCCGGGAATTCGGCGAATCCTGAACAGATGGCTTTTCCCAAAAGCCTCGCAGAGTTTGCCGCCCGCAGGCTGCAAGCTGCCGAACCCCCTGTATCCCATGGGATACAGGGGGTTCGGCTTTATGCTTCTTCCCCGCTGAGCTTTCCGTCCTGCATATGCAGCCGGATATCGGCGGCCTCGGCCACCTTGGGATCGTGGGTCACCACGATGACGCAGCGCTCCTCCTGGTGGGCCAGCCGCTGGAGAGTCTCCACGATCATCCGCCCGTTGTCGCTGTCCAGACTGCCGGTGGGCTCGTCGGCCAGGATCACCCGGCTGCCCGCCGCCAGGGCCCGGGCGATGGCCACCCGCTGCTGCTCGCCGCCGGACAGCTGATTGGGCAGCTTCCGGAAATACGACTCCCGGATGCCCATATCCGTCAGCCGCTGCCGGGCCAGCTCCAGGGCCTTCTCCTTGTCCATTTTCTGTAGCCGCAGGGGATAGCACACGTTTTCCTCCGCCGTCAGCAGCGGAAACAGGTTGAAATCCTGATAGATCACCGACACCGTGTCCCGCCGCAGGGCGCTGCGGTCCATGAGCCGGATGGGCTGCTCGTCCAGGGTGATCTCCCCCTCCGTGGGCAGCTTCAGCCCCGCTAAAAGGCTCAGCAGCGTGGATTTGCCGCTGCCGGAGGCCCCCATGATGGTGTACAGGGTCCCGTCGTGGAAGGTATAGCTGACGCCGTCCACGGCGGTGACCCGCTGATACTTCCCGGCATAGGTATAGGTAACGTTTTGCAGCTGGATGTTCATATTTATTCCCTCCCCAGATTTGATTCCAGAAACTTTCGCCGCATGGTCAGAAGATACGCCAGGGCCGTGCCCGCCAGATTCATCACCCAGAAGCCCGCCACCGGCCCCCAGGCCGGGGCCGTCCGGAAGGCCAGCCAGAAGCCCCCTGCGCCGATGATCGCCCCCAGCAGGCTCAGCAGCCCGTGCTCCGTCAGGGCCCACACTAAGATGCTGCCCCGGCTCTGGCCCAGGATGAACTGCAGCTTCAGCTCCCGGCTGCGGTGGCGCAGCAGCAGGATGCTGAACACCGCCCCCACTCCGAAGGAGGCCAGCCCCAGCAGCCACGACACCAGCCCCAGCAGCCGCTGGTTCTGCTGCAATTGCTCCACGGTTTTCACCAGCACGTCGTCATAGATGGCCAGGGCGAAGGGATAGGTGCGGTACAGCCGGGACCCCTCCCAGGGCACCGGGGTGCCGTCCTTGGTGGGGGCCACGAAATAGCGGCTGGCGTACCCGTCCCAGAACTCGCCGATCTTCCGGTTGTCCGCCATGGCGGCGGACAGACTGTCCAGCGTCAGACCGCCGTAGGTCTCCTCACACAGCTGCCGCACCACCCACCAGGAGCAGTACAGCCGCCCGGACCCGCCGGTATAGGTCCCCGCCGCCAGGAAGCGGTGCTGGATGTTGTCCCCCTCCACCCCGGTGAACTCCAGGGTCACATAGCCGTCCCCGTCCACCAGATGCGCCTGCTCCTCCGGCAGCAGCAGGGAGAAGCCCCGCCCCCGGAACATATCCTCGCCGAAGCCCTCCCGCCAGATGACGGTGCAGCCCGAGGAGGCCAGCAGGGAGCTGTCCGCCTTCAACCCGGTGACGCCGCTGAGGGTCAGCCGGTCCTGGCCGCCGGGGGTGGTGCAGTACACCGTGGACCGCACCTGCACATCCCGGACATAGGGGGCGAACAGGTCGTTGTCCTGGAAATTGCCGTAGGTCTTTTCCCCGTCGAACAGCCGCAGCACCCAATCCGGCAGGTTCAGCTGGTCCGACTGGGTCCCCGTGAGATTGGTGACGCTGCACCGGACCTCCAGATTGTCATAAACCTCCTCAATGCGTGCAGCCATCTGGTCCCGGGACCGCTGGAGCATACACAGGGCCAGGGAAAACGCCAGGGCCGTCAGCACCACCACCAGGCACAGGCTGGTGCGCTTGCGCATCTGCTTGAAAAAATAGGGCGTCATAGGCGGTCCTCCTTTCGCCTTTTGATTTGCTTATTCCGCCTTGCGGATACCCCGCTGTGCGGTGGATACGCTGACCAGGGCAATCACCGCCAGGGCGATGGCCAGGGCCCCGGCGCACAGGGCGACGGTCTGGCCAACGGACACCTTCAACGTTAAATCAGAGCCGGTCAGGGCCTGGATTTTGTCCGTGGCCCAGGACATACCGGGGATGCTGACCGCCAACGCGATGACGGTTCCCGCGGCGGCCATCAGGGCCGAGGGCGTCCAGATTTGTCCCGCAATATCCCGGCGTTTTGCGCCCAGTGTCCACATACGCAGGGCGGTTTTCCCCTCCTGCATGGGGAGCAGTATGCAGTACGCCGCCAAAACCACCGCCCACAGGGCCAGGCCCACCAGAAGCACCGTCCGGGACACCCGGGTATAGCCGTCCAGGCTCTCCACAATGTCGCTGTACCCCTGGTCGTAATACGTCACCGCGCCGCCCAGGTCGTTTTCCTCCAGCCGGGCCTCCATCTGGTCGATGGTGCCGTTTTGCAGAATCAGGCTGGACCACACGCCATAGTTGCCGTAAACCGTTTGACAGGTGACGCTTTTCTCCGGCACGAACACGCTGTTGGGGGTAAAGCTGGTGGGGGTGGTGACCCACTCGTTGCTCTGGCGGTACAGGCCGATGATGGTGTACTCCGTCTCCTGCTGAAAGCCCTGGTCCGGCAGATAGCAGGAGGGCCGGGGGTTATATTCGTGTATGTAGGAATACCGCAGGTCCTGGTCGTATTCATACAGGGACAGCGGCAGAACGTCCCCCACGTTCAGGCCGTTTTCCCGGGCCAGGGACTCGGAGACCAGGCACACCGCCGCCCCGGAGTCGTACTCCGCCTGGGAGATGCTGCGGCCCTGGGTGACCATGGTGGTCCCGGCGGCGAAATCCGCCAGAGCCTCTAAGTGATTCACCGCCAGCACCGGCACGCTGTGGCTGTTGACCCGGACGGACTCCATGGCCTTCTGCCAGGTGGGGGAGGAGGCGATCATCTCCTCCGCCGTGACGCCCTCCGGCAGAATGGTGAAGGAAGCCAGGTCATAATCCGTGTCATAGGCAATGACCCGCTGAACGGTCCACTCCCATTTCTGTTCCTCCACATTCCACTGCTCATCGTATAACGTCCAGGGCTGGGAGCAGTCATCGACATTGAAGGCAATGGTGTTCAGTCGCCGAAGGTCTATGGTGGACTCACTGCCGGTAACGGGGTCCTTATACAGGGGCGCATCGTCCGGCCAGGGATTTCCCTCGCCGTCCGTTATGGTGATGGCGGTGGTGCGGTCGGCATAACGGATCAGGTTGTTCTCAATATCCAGGCTCCGGGGGTCCACCTCATAGCCACTGAGTCTCAGGTCCTCCGCGATGAGGCAGCGCTGCTCGAAATCCAGGTCGCGGTAATTGTGGGTAAACACCAGGATCCGCTGTCCGGCCTGCAGCGCCTTGCCCGCCGCATCCGACTCGCCGGTGATCTGCAAATAAAAATTTGCGTTCCGGCCGGTGGGGTCGTTCCAATCGCCGCTCATGGCTTGCACTCCCAGCACCTTGCCGGAGACGACCCAGTTGAAAAAAGCGCCTGTATCATACTCTCTGGGATAATAGACCCTCTCCTCCCCCACCTCCGTGATCTCGATCTCCAGGATGGCGAAGTTATAGGGGACGTCCTCATCGTTATCAATGCGGGTGTCGGAGCTGTCAACGTCCATTTGATAAAATGTGGTCAGCGGCGTGAGCTTCGGACTGTACCCCCCGGCAAGGCCCATGGTGGCCTGACCGCGGATGATGCTCCAGCCCTTCTGGGCGGCCTCCTTCAGAAACTCGTTGGCTTCGTATGTGGGGCCAATATCCTCGTATACTATGTCGCCGCTGGACACCAGCTGCCGTTTCCCGCCGGTGACCACCGCCACGGTGGTGTAGGTCTCCTCCACCCCGGCCCGGGTCTGGACCGCCGCCCAGAACTGCCCTCCGGACAGGGCCAGAATTACCCCGGCCAGGGCCAGCAGCAGTGCGCCGAAGGCCGCCTTCACCGGCCGCCGGGTCAGTTGGTGCATGGGATTCATAAGCGCAGCTCCTTTCGAGTTATGTACCGTAAACCGATTTTAGTCTATCATACATAATCCGTCCTGTCAAGGGGACGGCGGCGGAGAAGGCACAAAAATGAGCTCTTTTGTATGGCGGCTGTGCCATACAAAAGAGCTCATTTGCAGCTTGGGGTTTTTTACTTCACCAGTTCGATGATAGCGGTCTCGGCAGCATCGCCGCGGCGGATGCCGGTGCGGATGATGCGGGTGTAGCCGCCGTTGCGCTGGGCATATTCAGGAGCGATCTCCTTGAACAGCTTGTGAGCGACGGTCTCTCTGGTAATGAAGCTCAGCGCCTGACGATAGGCAGCCAGATCACCCTTCTTGCCCAGGGTAATCATCTTTTCAGCCAGGGGCTTGATCTCCTTGGCACGGGTAATGGTGGTTTCCATACGGCCGTTATCCAGGAGATCGGTGACCTGCTGACGGAGCATCGCCATACGCTGATCGGTAGTTTTACCGAGCTTACGAGTTCCGGGCATTTCTGTTTCCTCCTTGTAAGGATCTTACTGCGCGGGGGCGCGCAGGTTAGTTGTTTTCTTCGCCGGCCAGATGCAGACCCATCATGGCCAGTTTGTTGATGACTTCCTCCAGAGACTTGCGTCCCAGGTTGCGGACCTTCATCATTTCGTCCTCCGTCTTGGAAATCAGGTCCTCCACGGTGTTGATGTTGGCTCGCTTGAGGCAGTTGAAGCTGCGCACAGACAGGTCCAGCTCCTCAATGGTCATCTGCAGTTGCTTGCTCTGGCTATCGCCGGACTTCTCCACAATGACGGGCTCGCCGCCCACATTTTCGGACAGATCCGTGAACAGAGCAAAGTGGTCGCAGAGGATCTTGGCGCCCAGAGACACAGCATCCCGGGCGGAAATGGTGGAGTCCGTCCATACCTCCAGCGTCAGCTTGTCGAAATCAGACATATTGCCGACACGGGTCTTTTCCACCGTGTAATTGACCTTATACACGGGGGTATAGATGGAGTCGATGGGAATGACGCCGATGACGCCGGGACGCAGAGCCTTATTCCGGTCGGCGGACACATAGCCGCGGCCATGGCTCAAGGTCACTTCCATGCTCA
>OMER01000471.1_pt1 | contig 27784 bp, 28 predicted proteins | sample 1645431 | NCBI WGS metagenome assembly OMER01 (sample SAMEA103958144, study PRJEB25191) | human gut metagenome | reverse complement strand
TCCGTGATCTCCGAATTTTGAACCCGAAAACGAAATTCAAAATTCAAAGGAGATTACGGTAATGAGAAAAATATACCTTGTCAAAAAGAACCCCGAACTGCCCGCTGACGGCAATAACTGGCTCGTAATGAATAGCTTCGAGTTTAGGAACTTCATTCAGACCCCGGAAGGGCAGAAACGAAGAGATCGCTTTGGGCAGTTAGACGCTTGCTCTGTTGACGATGTGATCATCATCGCAGAATGTGGAACCGAAACCGCAAAGCAGTGGCGATCTGAAAAGGATAGACACGATTATCTTGTGTCAATCGAGAATCAGTCCGGAATGACGGTGTTTTCCTATAACACACAGACAACCACAGAAGATGATATGTCTGGCGAGGAATTGCTGGTGGATCAAGATTGTTCCGTCATTGATGCCATTCTCAAAAAGGAGGAGAAAAGCACCCTCTACGCAGCCGTGGCAAAATTGTCACCTGCCGAGATTAACTTGATGACCAGTTTATATCTTTGTGATGACCCCATAGGACAGCGAGAATATGCACGGCGCCACGGAGTAGCTGTAACGACAATTAATCATCAACTGACTGTTGCCCTGAAAAAACTCAAAAAAATGCTCCCAAATTAAAATTTGCTTCGTACAAATCGAAAAAAATTTCCCAGTTGGTTAGTAGAGAGCAAAAAAACGCAAACAGATAGGAGCATAGATAATGAAACAGGTAATGATGATCAAATTCGACTCCCTGAAATGGAGAATGATTGATGAGTATAAGGTTGCTAACCCGTTTATTGAAGTCGGCTTTCGGCAGGTCAAGGATGTCGTTGATTTGCGTGTGTTTGATCTGCTGAATATTAGTCGCATCAATAATAACAGGGCTGAAGAAATGCTTCTTTGTATTTACCATCTTCTCCAGCCGGACAGACGGATTGACGAAGGTATTTATAACGATGAGATTGACCAGTATTTCTCGTATCGGGAATGGAAAAAGAAACACCAGCCTTTAAGTGGAGTGACCGTAAGGGAAATCCTCACAACTGAAGATCTGAATGAGGTTGCTTTACTTCGGATTTTTGATGGAGTCACCGCTGCTTTCTACAAATCCGATGAGTACAACAGTCGAGAATATCGTTATTCAAACCTTTCGGAGTTACGCAAGGCTATGAAGCATAAGGAGGGCGGCACGAATGGGAAAGCCCAGTAAGGACTATGCCGTTCCTCTTTGGGAAAAAGCAAACCTCACCGTTTATGAAGCGGCAGCCTACTCAGGTATTGGCGCAGATAAGCTACGAGAGCTGTCCGACAGAGAGGATTGCGAGTTTGTCTTGTGGAACGGCACAAAGCGGCTCATCAAAAGGAAAAAGCTCGATGAGTTTTTGGAAAGAGCCTATTCAATCTAACAATCAACGATGCGATTCGCAAAATCGCATCGTTGTTCCAAACGGTGGTTATCGGTATCCTAAAGCCAAACGAAAATGAAGGAGGAAACCGATATGACCAAGCAGGAAAAAGATAGCCGAGTTCCCCTTTGGGAGAGAATGAACCTGACTTTAGAAGAAGCCGCCGCTTACACTGGTATCGGAACGGATAAACTTCGTGAGTTGTCGAATCGTGAGTCGTGTGACTTCGTTCTATGGGTCGGTACAAAAAGGCTTCTAAAGCGCAAGCAATTAGAGGAGTTCCTGATTAAGAGCTTCTCAATCTAAAACAGGAGGTTACTATGACTAAAAAGAAACAGGTCGGCGTAAGGTTCGACAGCAACCGTACCCGACTTAAAACAGGAGAAACCCAGCGTCCCAACGGCACTTATGCGTACCGTTGGTCAACGCCTGACGGAAAAAGGCATTCTATTTATGCTCCGACGCTGGAAAAGCTGAGAGAGCAGGAAGAATAGATCATCGTGGACAAGCACGACGGAATACGCTCGGATGTCAAAAGCATCACCGTAAATGAGATGTTCGATCTTTGGTGTCAGCTCAAAAGGGGAATCAAGGACAGCACATTCAAGAATTATATTTATATGTATGAGCTGTTTGTAAAACCGTCTTTCGGAAAGAACCGACTTGTCCAAGTAAAAAAGTCTGATGTGCGGAAGTTCTACAACTCCCTTGCTGATGGCAAGGTTCTGAAGATTGCCACGATAGATAATGTCCATAATGTACTCCACCAAGTCTTTCAGGTGGCAGTCGATGATGGAATGATTCGACAGAACCCAACAGACAATATGCTCAAAGAACTGAAGCTCTCCCACGGCTTTGAGCGTGAGAAGAAAGAGGCATTGACCGTGGCTCAGCAGAAGCTCCACCTGCTGATGGTCGATCCCCACATCCCCGCCGGAGCCAAGCTCTATTGATGACCCCTGAAGCCCTCCGGCTTTCGCCGGAGGGCTTATATGAGAGAAGAAAGATGAAAATGGAGAGAGAACACACGAAAGTACTTGATTTTGAAGCCGTCCGGGCCATTGCAGCCGAGACTCCGGACAGCGAGCTCATCCGCTGAGTGGACGAGGCCCTGCGGGAAAAGTCCGGCTACACCCTGCCCCCCAAAATCCACATCTCCCAGCAGGACGGCGACTATTACAACGTCATGCCCTGCATCTATAAGCGGGGCAACCTGGCCATGGTGAAGATGATCGGCCGCCACGGCCACGAAAACCGCATCATGGACCTGTTCCGTCAGGACCCGGACGTGCATTTCGTCCTGTGCGACACCTATGAGGAGGTCATCGGCGGCTCTGACCTGGTGATCTCCGCCATTACCAAGGTCACGGAGAACTTCGTCACCGACGAATACTTCAAGGAGGGCTGCACCGTCATCCCCATCTGCACCATGGGCTTCCAGAACTGCGACCTGTTCTTCGACCGGGTGTTCACCGATGAAATTGAGCAGATCCGGGGCTTCAAGTATTTCGACCACTTCGCCCCCGTCACCACCAACGTCACCGACGTGCTCAACGGTGCCGCCCCCGGCCGCACGGATAACGTCCAGCGCATTCTGGTGTATAACTACGGCATCGCCATCCATGACCTGGTCTTTGCCGCCAACATCTATGGCCGCGCCGCCGTTCCCGACACGCCGTACCACTACTGCCGGGAAAAACACTTTATCTGATGCTTTTGGCGCACTATATTGTGTGAAAACGCTATAAAAAGCTGCGGCGAAATGCTCTCTGCCGGTAAGACAGTAAAATCAAATTTCTTGAAACAGGCATGATTTCGGTCATGCCTGTTCCGCTTTCAGCAGCTCGTCCAAGGGGATGTAGCCTACGAGGTCATGTTCGATATGTACCCTCTGCCTGCTGCTCCTGTTCATGGATTCCCTGTTGCAGACCCTTGCCCCGCCGCCGGTGTCAAGGTTTACAAAGGCGGTTTTTTCTGCTACAATGGAATCGTATCCGCAAAAATATGTACGGCATCCGAAAGGAGATTTTTATCATGAACAACGAACTCAAGCCCATTCTGGCCCGGGTGGACCACACCCTGCTGTCCCAGACGGCTACCTGGGACCAGATCCGGGCCATCTGCGACGATGGCGTGAAGTACGGCTGCGCCAGCGTGTGCATCCCCGCCTCCTATGTGAAGCAGGCGGCGGAGTATGTGGCGGGCAAGATCGCCGTGTGCACCGTCATCGGCTTCCCCAACGGCTACGACACCACCGCCTCCAAGTGCTTCCAGGCCACCGACGCCGTGAACAACGGCGCGTCCGAGATCGACATGGTCATCAACATCGGCTGGGTGAAGGACGGCCTGTACGATCGGGTGCTGGACGAGATCCGTGCCGTGAAGGACGCCTGCCAGGGACGGCTCCTGAAGGTCATCATCGAGACCTGCCTGCTCACCGACGCCGAAAAGGTGGAGATGTGCCGGGTGGTGTCTGAGTCCGGCGCGGACTATATCAAGACCTCCACCGGCTTCGGCGGCGGCGGAGCCACCCGGGAGGACGTGGCCCTGTTCAAGGCAAACGTTGCTCCCCATGTGAAGATCAAGGCCGCCGGCGGCATCGCCAACCTGGACGACGCCCGGGACTTCATCGCCCTGGGGGCCGACCGTCTGGGCACCAGCCGCATCGTCAAGGCCGTGAAGGCCCTGGAACAGGAATAAACACAATTAAACACAATACAAGGAGGAACTCAGCCATGTCTACCCCCCATAACAGCGCCGCACCCGGCGCGTTTGCCAAAACCGTTCTGATGCCCGGCGACCCCCTGCGCTCCCAGTTCATCGCCGAAACCTTCCTGGAAAACCCCGTGCTGGTGAACAACGTCCGGGGCGTCCAGGGCTACACCGGCGCCTATAAGGGCGTGCCCGTGTCCGTGATGGCCTCCGGCATGGGAATGCCCTCCATCGGCATCTACTCCCATGAGCTGTACACCCAGTACGGCGTGGAGAACATCATCCGTGTCGGCTCCGCCGGGGCCATGCGGGCGGACCTGGAGCTGGGCAGCGTGGTGGCCGGTCAGGGCGCCTGCACCAACTCCAGCTTCGCCGACCAGTATGAGCTGGGGGTCCACTATGCCCCCATTGCCGACTTCGACCTGCTGATGGCCGCCGTGGAGTCCGCCCGGGAGCTGGGCGTGAAGATGCCCGTGGGCAATCTGTACTCCTCCGACACCTTCTATGACGCCGCCGGCCGCAACGACCGCATGAAGAAGATGGGCGTCATGGCCGTGGAGATGGAGGCCGCCGCCCTGTACTGCACCGCCGCCTACCTGGGCAAGCGGGCCCTGGCCATCTGCTCCATCAGCGACAACCTGGTGCTGGGCACCGAGCTGACCCCCCAGGAGCGGCAGACCACCTTCACCAACATGATGAAGATCGGCCTGGAGGCCGCCGTGAAAATGGCCCAGCGGGGTTAAGTCCGGCGAAAGACAGAACTTAGCACAAAAAAGGTTGCACTTTTCACCCCACCCTGCTATAATGTGCTTATAAGGGGCGTTTCGCGCCCATAATTAAAAAGGAAGGTAGATTCACCATGAAAAAGTTTCTGGCAATGCTCCTTGCTGTGGTCATGGTCCTGTCTATGGCAGCCTGCTCCAAGCAGCCCGCCAAGGACCCCAACAAGGGCAACGATGATCCCAACCAGACCCAGACCATCACCAATCCCGATCAGATCAACGATGAGATGACCTCCGAGGATGGCAAGTACGAGATCGCTTTCATCACCGACGTGGGCCAGCTGAAGGATAAGTCCTTCAACCAGGGCACCTATGACGGCGTGAAGCTGTACGCTGCCAACAACAAGCTGTCCTATAAGTATTATCAGCCCGCCAACAAGGACCAGGCCACCGATGATGACCGTTACGAGGCCATGAAGGCCGCCGTGGAGAACGGCGCCAAGGTGGTTGTCTGCGCCGGCTTCATGCAGGAAGGCGCTCTGCGCATGGCCGCCAAGGAGTTCTCCGATGTCTCCTTCGTGTTCGTGGATGGTTATCCCATCACCGAGGAAGCCGGCGTTGACGGCTCCCCCGTTCTGAAGAACGTTGCCGGTATCGCCTTCAAGGAAGAGCAGTGCGGCTATCTGGCCGGTTACGCTGTCGTCAAGGAAGGCTTCACCAAGCTGGGCTTCACCGGCGGTGGCGGCGGCACCAACCCCGCCTGCTGCCGTTACGGCTACGGCTATGTCCAGGGTGCCAGCGCTGCTGCCAAGGAAATGAATGTGAAGGTCGAGATGAACTACTCCTGGCTGTACGGCGGCTCCTTCCAGGCTTCCCCCGAGCTGCAGACCATGGTTTCCGGCTGGTACGAGGCCGGCACTGAGGTCGTGTTCGCCTGCGGCGGCTCCATGTTCGCCTCCGTGGCCGCTGCTGCCGGCGCTGCCGACGGTAAGGTCGTGGGCGTGGACGTTGACCAGTCCACCGAGTCCGACACCGTTATCACCTCCGCTATGAAGGGCCTGGCCGACTCCGTGCAGTGGGCTCTGGGCAAGTTCTACAGCAACGAGTTTGCCTCCATCGGCGGTATGGGCACCTCCCTGGGCGCCAACGAGAACGCTGTGGGTCTGCCCACCGCTACCTGGTCCCTGACCAAGTGGACTGTTGACGAGTACAACACCATGCTGAAGGATATCGTTGACGGCAAGATCACCATCGACAGCGATTACAACAACCTGAAGTCCACCGACAACGTCACCCTGAACATCATCTGATCGTTCCGTCCGGACGTATAGCCAAAAAGGTTACATAAAATCCCGGGAGCGCCAAAGCGCTCCCGGGATTTTTCTTGTCAAAAAAGCCTCGCAGAGTTTGCCGCCCGCGGGCGGCAAAGCAAATGCAATCATTTTTTGCCGGGGCGTGTACCTGGCAAAAATACTTCCTCCCCCACGCTCACGCCTTGGGCTGCTGCTGGGTGATGCAGTGGATGTTGCCGCCGCCGAAGGCCACCTCCCGGGTCTGGACCCCCACGATCTGCCGGTCCGGGAACATCTGCTGCAGCTGCTGGATGGCCAGCTGGTCGTTTTCGTCGCCGTACTGAGGGGCGATAACGGCCCCGTTGACGATGAGGAAATTCATATACGAGGCGATGCTGACCTCGCCGTTTTCCCGGGGTACGGTACCCTCCACGGCGTCGATGGTCTCCGCCCCCTCCAGACAGCAGGGCTTCTTCGTCAGGCACAGCTTGTGCACCGTCAGCCGCCGGCCCTTGGCGTCGGTGGCCTGGCTCAGGGTGCGGAAGGCGTCCTGGGCCGCCTGATAAAAGGGGTTCTCCGGGTCCTCGGTCCAGATGCAGGCCACCTCGCCGGGGGCCACGAAGCAGGCCACGTCGTCAATGTGGCCGTTGGTCTCGTCGGGGTCGATGCCGTCCCGCAGCCAGATGACCTTTTCGCACCCCAGATAGTCGCAGAGCTTTTCTTCGATGTCCCGGCGGCTGAGCTCCGGGTTCCGGCCCGGGGACAGCAGGCACATCTCCGTGGTCAGCACCGTGCCCTGGCCGTCCACATGGATGGACCCGCCCTCCAGCACGAAGCCGTCGGTGCGGTAGCTGTCCACCCCCTCCAGCTCGCAGATTTTCCGGGCCACCAGGTCGTCCTGGTCCCAGGGGAAGTACAGCCCGTCATGCAGGCCGCCCCAGGCGTTGAAGGTCCAGTCCACCGCCCGCAGACCGCCCTGGTCGTTTTTCACAAAGGTAGGGCCGCAGTCCCGGACCCAGGCGTCGTTGCTGGTCATTTCCACCACCCGGATGTCCTCCGGCAGCCGGGCCCGGGCGTTCTGAAACTGGTCGGGATTCACGCACACCGTCACCGGCTCGAACCGGGCGATGGCCCGGGCCACGTCGGCAAAGGCCTGCTGGGCGGGCTTGGCCCCGCCCCGCCAGTTGTCGGGCCGCTGGGGCCACAGCATCCACACGCCGGTCTGCTCCTCAAATTCCCCGGGCATGCGATACCCGTCCTGCCGGGGGGTGGTTCCCACAATACGTTTTGCCATAGTCGTTATCCTCCTGATCTGGGTTGATGGTGCCGCCGGACGGCGATGAGCAGCTCGCCCAGCAGCACGCTGATGACAGAGCCCACGGTAATGGGCAGAATGGTGGCCAGGGTCTCCCGGTCCGTGGACAGGGGCACGGCGGTGAACAGAATGGACAGGCCGATGAGCACCATGGGCACATAGGCCAGCACCCGCAGCATTCCCGGGCCTCCCGGCACCCGGAAGGGCCGCTCCGCCTGCGGATACTTCCGCCGCAGGGCCAGAAACGCCGGAAACACCGGCATATAGCTCAGCAGCAGCATCACCAGGTTCAGGGCGAAGAAGCTCCAGAACAGGGAGGAATCCGGGCTTACCGCCTGGATGGCAGCTCCCAGCAGGCACACCGTCGAGGCCACGATCCCGCTGACCAGGGCCGAGCCCACGGGCATATCGTTGTCCTTCCGCCGCCGGGCGAACACGGCGGGCATGTCCCCCCGCTCCGCGGCGTAGGCGGCAGTGGAGTTGACCCCCATGGACCAGGAGATCATGTTGCCGAACAGCGTCACCAGGAACAGCAGGGCCACAATGCCCACCAGCACCCCGCCGGTGCGGCCGGTCATCAGGGACACGGCGTCGATGAGGCCGGAGTCCACGCTGATGTCCCGGGTGGGGACGGCGGCCCCGATGCCGAAGGCGGAGAACAGATAGATGGCGGCGATCACCACGCCGCCGGTAACGATGGCCTGGGGGATCTGCCGCCGGGGGTCCGCCATGCTGCCGGCATAGGTGCACACCACCTCAAAGCCCAGAAAGTTGAAGATGATGACGGAGATATACGACAGACTGTCCAGGTCGAAGGACGGCAGGAAGGTCCCGGCGGACATATCGTTGACAAAGCCGTTCCGGGCCACATACACAATGCCCAGCACCCCCACCGTCACCGCCAGCAGAATTTTGATGGCGGCGCTGAGGTTCAGGATGACGATGCTGTCGCACACCGGGTAAAAGGCCACCACCGTGACGATCCAGATAAAGGCCAGCTGGATCACCAGGGACCACACCGGCCCCGGCTGCCAGCCGAACACATACCCCAGCAGCTCCGGACACATCACAGCCAAAGACGCCATCCACAGGGGGAAGTTGATCCAGTAGTACCAGGAGGCCCGGGCGCCCCAGCGGGAGTCGGGCCAGGCGGTGTGGATCCAGTCATACAGGCCGCCGTCCCCGGGGAAGGCGGTGCCCAGCTCCGAGGAGATCAGCCCATAGGGCAGCAGAAACGCCAGGATCATGAACAGCCACCAGAAATACTGGCTGTTGCCGATGGAGGCCACCGGGGCGGCGGCCTCCGCCACGAACACCACGCATATGACGGACAGCACCACGTCCGCCAGGCGGAATTTGCGTTTCTCCATGTCAGCTCAGGCCCCGGTCCGCCATAAAGCGCTCCAGCTGCTCCCGGGCGGCGGCCTCCTCCAGTTCGGTGTGCTGCGGGCGGCAGCGGGTGAAATAGACCAGCAGGCCCCGCATGGCCGTCAGCCGGTTTCCGGCCTGCTCCCAGCACAGGGAGGCGGCGGAGTCCGCCACCTCGTCGGTGACGTCCTCGCCCCGGGTGGCGGGCAGGCAGTGCAGGAACTTGCAGCCGATGGCCCCCAGGCTCATCAGCTCCCGATTCACCTGATAGTCGTGGAACACCTCCACCCGCTGCTCCTTGGGCATCTCGTTTTCGTACAGGCCGTACCACACGTCGGTGTAGAGGAAGTCCGCGTCCCGGACGGCGCTGCGGTCGTCTGTGACCAGGAAGCTGCCGCCGCTTTCCCGGCAGTTTCGCTCCATGATGGCCTGGTGGCCGTCGGTCAGCTGGTGGCCCTTGGGGCCGTAGTGGACGAATTTCATGCCCAGGTGGGTGGTGATGAAGCCCAGGGAGGCGCACACCTGGGTGCCGTCGCCTACGAACACCACCTTGCAGTCCGACAGCTTCTTCCCCCGGGGCAGGTTCTCCGCCATGGTGCACAGGTCGCCGATCTCCTGGGTGGGGTGGTTGTAGTCGGACATACCGTTGAGCACCGGGATGGAGCAGGCCCGGGCCAGGTCCACAATGGTGCGGTGCTGGATGACCCGGGCCATCACCACGTCCACCAGATAGCTCAGCACCCGGCCGGTGTCCTCGATGGTCTCGTGTCCCCCCAGCTGGATCATGCCGGGGCCCAGATACTGGGCGTGGCCCCCCAGCTGGCTCATGGCCGTTTCAAAGGACACCCGCGTCCGGGTGGAGGACTGCTGAAAGATCATGCCCAGGTTCATGTGCCGCAGCAGCGGCGGGTAATAGCCGCCCCGGATGGCGTCCTTGATGGACAGGCTCAGCTGGATCATGTCCAGCAGCTCCCGGGCCGAAAAGTCGTTGGTGTCGATAAAATCCTTGACCATATGGTTTCCCTCCTGCAAGAAATCGTTGGAAATTTTTGCGTTCGGCCATAGTATGCGCCGGGAGGGAATGCGATATGCAAAGGTTTTTCGACAGTCTCAAAAAAGGTTCTTTGACAACCGGCGCGCTATTTTTCGCTGGATATAAATCCGGAAAAACCCGCTTTTTTCAGCCTTTCCAGCATTTTTTCGGCGTTGTTTCGGTTGGCGAAGGCCCCCACCTGCACCCGGAACAGGCCGTCTCCCTTGGGCTGGGGCGCGGGCTTTTCCGCCTGGGCCGGAGCATAGGCCACCCCCAGATACTGGCAGAGGCCCCGGGCGATGGCCTCGCCGATTTCATCGGTGTGCTGGATGATCCACCGGGCCGTTTCCGGATTGTCGTGAAATTCGCACTCCACATAGGCGGTGGGAGCCGCCGGGGTCCGCACCTCATACAGCCGGGAATTGGCCTGGATATTCTCCGAGGTCCCCGGAGTCAGCGGCGCCAGGGCGCCGAAGACCGCCCGGCAGGCGTCGTACCCCTTTCCGGGCACGGCAAAGCAGAACAGCCGGGTGCCGGTGACCTTTCCATTGAAGGCGTTGGTGTGGACGCAATTGTGGATGTCCGCCCCAAAAGCGTTGGATTTAGCGCATCTTTGGGCCATGCTGGTTCCAAATTTTGCCAGCTGCACCTCCACGCCGCAGCGGCGCAGGGCGGCGGCCTCCGCCTCGGCGATCCTCTGGCACTGGACATGCTCATTGGTATTGCCCCAGGCGTATTTGTTTTCCACCTGGTCGCTGGGACTGATATAAACTCGTTTGGCCATTTTGGTCTCCCCTCCCCTTTCATGCTATGCGGCGCTTTGCATTTTGCCAACAAAAATGCCGGAATCGGCAGATTTTCTGCCGATTCCGGTATTTTTGGCTCCATTTTATGTCTGGTCGCAGGTGATGTCCATGGCGACAGGCGGGATATTCTCCAGGGCAATATAACCGGCAGAACGGCGAATGCGGTCGAAAACATTCTCTCTTTCGTCTAACTCGTCGCTGCACAGCTCGTCCTTAAGCTGGAGACGGCCCTTCACGTCCGGAAAACCGATATCCAGCAGGATCTCCACCGATCCGCCCTCCCCATCCGGGAACTGGCGGGTCAGAGCGAAGTGAATCCACTCCGGTTCTTCGCCGAAGGGGTCGGTTATACAGGTGATCAAATCGTCCTGAATTTCCACATTTTCCACGGGAATCCGGCACATTTCCTCGAAATAAGTGAGAATTTCCGGAAGGGCGGCGGTATCGGGGATTTTCTCCCGCAGGGAGTCCGCCAGCTGGCGGCCCAGGAGGACAGCCGGGTTGTCCGTGGGAGGTTCTGCGCGTTTTTGTTTGGATTTCTTCTGTTTTTTCTGAAAAGTACGGTCAAAAATGCTCATTTTTGTTTCTCACTTTCTGTTGCTTCTTCTATATTTTCCCAGCAGAGGGCGGCGGCATAGCCCTCCGGGGCCGGGAGAACGGAGAAGGCGTAGCCGGGGACGGTGCAGGTGACGGAATCCCCGTCGATCCGGAAATGAACGTGCCGGACCTGGCCCAGTACACCTCCCTGACACTTGATGAGGGCCTCCTTCAGGGTCCAAAGGCGGAAGAAATCCTCGTCACACCGCACATACTCGCGTTCAGCAGGCGATAAAATGCGTAAAAGCCGGGGCGGTACCGGGCGGATCTTCTCCACGTCGATGCCCACCGGGACCTCCGCCACGGCGCAGGCCACCAGACCGTGGCTGTGGCTGATATTGAAATAGCAGCCATTTGTCATCGGTTTGCCGTTATTTCCTATAAAAACTGTCCCGATATCCGGCGGGACGTCCCGCTTTTCCCGGGCTTTGTCCCGATACAAGCGCAGCATTTCCCGGGACAGGGCACGGCCTGTCTCATGCTCGTCGCCGCGGGACCAGACAAAGCGCCACTCCATATCAGAAAAACGTGATCTGGCTGGTGTCCGCCATGCCGGCAAAGGCCCCCAGGGCCTTCAGCTGCTCGATGTGGGTTTTGGACAGCTTGCTGCAGCAGGCGGCGAACTCCTCCACGGAGATGAAGGTCTTTCCCTTCCGCTTTTCCACGGTGTCCAGGGCGGCGGTCTCGCCCAGGCCCCGGACGGAGATGAAGGGGGGCAGCAGGCCGTTCTCCGTGATCTTGAAGGCGGTGGCCTGGGAGTCGTAGATGCTGATGGTGTCAAAGTGGAAGCCACGGAGATAGAACTCGTAGCACACCTCCAGGGTGACCATCAGGCTCTGCTCCACGGCGGTGGCATCCTTGTTGTTCTCGATCTCACGGATCTTCCGCTTCACGGCGTCGATACCGGCGCAGCAGTATTCCGCGTCGAAGGCCTTGGCCCGGACGGTGAAGAAGGTGGCGTAAAACGCCAGGGGGCGGTGGACCTTGAACCATGCGATGCGGAAGGCCATCATCACATAGGCCACGGCGTGGGCCTTGGGGAACAGGTAGCCGATCTTGGCCAGGGACTCAATGTACCACTCCGGCACCTCGTGGGCCCGCATGGCGTCCTCCCACCCGTCCTGGAAGCCGCCCTTTTTCACCTTGCCCTTTCGGACGGCCTCCATGATCTTGAAGCTCATTTTGGGGTCCAGACCCATATGGATGAGATAGAGCATGATGTCGTCGCGGCAGCCCACGGTCTCCAGAACGGAGGCAGTGCCGCTGACGATCAGGTCCCGGGCATTGCCCAGCCACACGTCGGTGCCGTGGGAGAAGCCGGACAGGCGCACCAGGGTATTGAAGTCCTTGGGCTGGGTATCCACCAGCATGCCCCGGGTGAACCGGGTGTTGAACTCCGGAATGGCCACGGCCCCGGTGGGGCCTAACAGCTCGTCGTTTTCAAAGCCCAGCACCCGGGAGGAGGTGAAGATGCTCATGGTGTCCGGGTCGTCCAGGGGGATGGTCCGGGCGTTGACCCCGGTGAGGTCCTCCAGCATACGGATCATGGTGGGATCATCGTGGCCCAGCATGTCCAGCTTCAGCAGGTTATCCTCCATGCAGTGGTATTCAAAATGGGTAGTGATGGTGTCGACGTCCTCGGCGTCGGCGGGGTGCTGCACGGCGGTGAAATCCTCCACATCCATGTCGTCGGGGACCACCACCAGACCGCCGGGGTGCTGGCCGGTGGTGCGGCGGACCCCCACGCAGCCCTGGGTCAGGCGGTTCACCTCGGCGCTGCCGGCAGTGAGGCCCCGCTCGTCCAGGTATTTGCGGACAAAGCCGAAGGCGGTCTTTTCCGCCAGGGTGCCGATGGTGCCGGCCCGGAACACCTGGGTCTGGCCGAACATCTCGATAGCGTGGCGGTGGGCCCGGGCCTGGTACTCGCCGGAGAAGTTCAGGTCGATATCCGGCACCTTGCCGCCGCCGTAGCCCAGGAAGGTCTCAAAGGGGATGTCGAACCCGTCCTTGACATATTTTGTGCCGCACTCCGGGCAGCATTTGTCCGGCATGTCCGCCCCGCAGCCGTAGCTGCCGTCGGTGATGAATTCCACATGGCGGCAGTTGGGGCAGCGGTAGTGAGGCGGCAGGGAGTTCACCTCGGTGATGCCGGACATATAGGCCACCAGAGAGGAGCCAACGGAGCCACGGGAGCCCACCAGATAGCCGTTTTCCAGACTGCGCTGCACCAGCTTCTGGGCGGACATATACACCACGTCATACTTCCCCAGGATGCTGCCCAGCTCCACGTTCAGCCGGTCCACCACCAGCTGGGGAGGCTGGTCGCCGTACAGGGCGTGGCACTTGTCCCAGACCAGGCGGTTCAGGTCCTCCTGGGAGTTTTCCAGCCGGGGCGGGAACAGCTGGCCCGGAGGCAGCAGCTCGATCTCCTCCACCAGGTCGGCGATGTGGCGGGGGTTGTCGATGACCACCTGATGGGCCAGCTCCTCCCCCAGATAGGAAAATTCCTCCAGCATCTCGGTGGTGGTCTTGAAGTAGATGGGCAGAGGCGCGTCGGCATCGGGAAACTTCTTGCTGGCCAGGAGGATATGGCGGTAGGCCTCGTCCTCCGGCTCCTGGAAGTGGACGTCGCCGGTGGCGCAGACGGGCTTGTTCAGCTCCCGGCCCAGGCGGACGATGGTGCGGTTGAACTCCCGCAGCTCCTCCTCCGACTGGACGTCGCCGTTGCGGAGCATGAACATATTGTTGCAGATGGGCTGAATTTCCAGATAGTCGTAAAACGATGCGATGCGCCTGAGCTCGGCCCAGTCCTTGTGGTCCTTCACCGCCTGGAACAGCTCCCCGGCCTCGCAGGCGGAGCCGACGATGAGGCCCTCCCGGTGGGCCATCAGCTCGGTTTTGGGGATGATGGGCACCCGCTTGAAGTATTGCAGGTTGGAGGCGGAAATCAGCTGGTACAGGTGCTTGAGGCCCATTTTGTTCTTGGCCAGCAGGATGATGTGCTTGGGAAAGCGGCTGGACTTGCTGCCCCGGGGCCGCAGCTTCAGCATCTGGGGGTTGATGTCCTGGAGACGGCGGATGCCCAGCTCCTTTTCCATCTTCTGGAAAAACGGGATCAGCATGTAGGCCACCATGGCCGCGTCGTCGGAGGCCCGGTGGTGGTTGAAGGCGGGCAGGTCCAGATACTCGGCCACGATGTCCAGCTTGAACTTGTGCAGCTCCGGCAGGAGATTCTGGGCCAGGATCAGGGAGTCCACATAGGTGGGGTCAAAGGGGATGCCCTCCCGGCGGCAGCCGGCCCGGATGAAGCTGATGTCAAATTCGGCGTTGTGGGCCGCCAGGGGGCGGCCGTTCACAAAGTCCAGAAAGGCCGTCAGGGCCTCCTTGGGGGAGGGGGCGCCGGAAAGCATGGCGTCGGTGATGCCGGTGAGGCCGATGATCTCCGGCGTCAGGCGGCGGCCGGGGTTCACGAAGGTCTGGAAGCGGTCGGTGACCTGGCCGTCCTTCAGCACCACGGCGCCGATCTCGGTGATGGCCTCCCGGTCCACCTTCAGGCCGGTGGTCTCGATATCGAAGCAGACGATCTCGTCGGAAAAGTCCTGGTCCTGGGGACCGTGGACGGCGATGCGGTCGTCTAAGTTATTGACAAAGTAGCCCTCCACGCCGTAGAGGATCTTGATCTTGCCCTTGGCGGTGTGCCAGGCGTCCGGGAAGGACTGGGCCACGCCGTGGTCGGTGATGGCGATGGCCGGGTGGCCCCAGGCGATGGCCTGCTTGATGACGGAGGCGGTGTCCGTCAGGGCGTCCATGTTGGACATCTTGGTGTGGAGGTGCAGCTCCACCCGCTTCTCCGGGGCGGTGTCCTCCCGGGGCTTGTGGGGGATCTTCATAATGTGGAAGGGGCGCAGCTGAATGTCCTTGCCGTCGCGGCTCAGCTCCACATTGCCCTGGACCCGGAGCCACATCCCCGGGGAAACGGCGTTCTGCATGGACTGGGCCTCCTTGCCCTCCATGTACTTGGTGACGGTGACGGAATTCCGGTAATCCGTCATGTCGAAGGTCAGCCGCCAGACGCCGGGCTTGCGGGTCTCGTAGCACTCGGCGGCAAAGACCTTGCCCTCTATCACCACGGCGCCCATTTTGGGGTTCAGGCCGTCGATGGGGACGGGCTTGCCCTTGATCTCCCGGCCCATGAGGATGTCAGACCTGTCCTCCGCGGGCCGGGGGGTGCGGAAGTGGAGCCGCAGCTGGCGCAGCTGATACTGGTCCATCAGCAGCTGGCGCAGGGCGGTGACGGCGGCCTCCGGCAGCGGGGCGGAGGCCGTCAGCTCCAGCTCCATGGTGCGCTCCGCCCGGTCCATGCTGCCGCCCACCACGCAGGCGTCGTGGAGCAGCAGGCCCAGGTCCCGGGGCGGCACGAAGCTCTCGAAAAAGGTGAAAAACGGTATTTTATCGCACATACGGGGCCCTCCCTTACAGCTTGTCGATCTCGTCCATCAGGGCGTCTACCAGCTTGTCCTGGGGAACCTTGCGCAGAATTTCGCCATGGCGGAACAGCAGGCCCTCGCCGTCGCCGCCGGCGATGCCCACATCGGCGGCCCGAGCCTCGCCGGGGCCGTTGACCACGCAGCCCATGACCGCCACGGTGATGGGCTTGGTGCAGCCCTGGAGGCGGCGCTCCACCTCACGGGCGATGGGGATCATGTCGTACCGGGTGCGGCCGCAGGTGGGGCAGGAGATCAGGTCGGGGCCGGTTTTCCGCAGACCGGCAGCGGACAGGATGTCCAGGGCGGCGCGGACCTCCTCCTCCGGGTCCGCCGTCAGGCTGACCCGAAGGGTATCGCCGATGCCCTGGCACAGCAGGCCGCCGATGCCGATGGCGGATTTCAGCACCCCCAGGCGGGGCGTGCCGGCCTCGGTGACTCCCAGGTGCAGGGGGTAGTGGGTCTGCTCATGGAGCATGCGGTAGGCGGCCATGTTCACCGGGACGTGGGAGCACTTGACGGAGATGCAGATGTCGTCAAAATTGCAGTCGTTCAGCAGGCGGACGTGGCCCAGGGCGCTGTCCACCAGGGCCTGGGCGGTGACGCCGCCGTATTTTTGCAGCAGCTCCCGCTCCAGGGAGCCGCCGTTGACGCCGATGCGGATGGGAATGCCCCGGTCCCGGCAGGCGTCGGCCACGGCCCGGACCTTTTCCGCGGAGCCGATGTTGCCGGGGTTGATGCGGATCTTGTCCACCCCCTGGCGGACGCACTCCAGGGCCAGGCGATAGTCAAAGTGGATATCCGCCACCAGGGGGATGTGGATGCGGCGGCGGATGGGGCCGATGGCCCGGGCGGCGTCCATATCCGGCACGGCCACCCGGATGATCTGGCACCCGGCCTGCTCCAGACGGAGGATCTGGGACACGGTGCGCTCCACGTCCTGGGTGGGGGTATTGCACATGGACTGGATGCTGACCGGCGCGCCGCCGCCCACGGCCACGGCGCCCACATGGATCTGTTTGCTCATGGTGTTATCCTCCTGTAATTGTGTGATAAATGGCATAATTTGCCTCAAAAGGGCGGCGCCCTTTTGAGGCAAAGGGGATTCAGTGGAACAGCTTCAGAACGTCCTGGAAGGTGATGACCAGCATCAGGCCCATCAGCAGGATGAAGCCGGCCAGGTGGACGTAATTTTCAAATTTGGCGGGGATCTGTTTGCGGATGGTGAGCATACACAGGGCGTTGACCACCAGGAAGAAGATCTTGCCGCCGTCCAGGGCGGGCAGGGGCAGCAGGTTCATCACCGCCAGGTTCACGGCGATGAGGGCCGCCAGATACGCAATGTTGGCGGCGGCGGCCGCAGCGCTTTCGGACTGCTCGCCCACGGTGGTGATGGTGGAGACGATGCCCACGGGGCCGCTCATATCGGAAAAGCCCGCCTCGCCGGTGATGAGCATCTGGAGGCTCAGGCGCACCAGGCGGACAAAGTCCACCGCCTGGTTCCAGCAGTATTTCAGCCGCCCGCCGAAGGTCAGCTCCTCCGCCCCGAAATACAGGCCGAAGCCGGTGAATTTCTCGCCGGACTGGTCCAGATACTCGCCCCGCTCCATGTGGAAGTTCTCCAGCCGGAGCTTCTGGCCGTCCCGGCGGATGACCAGGTCAAAATCCCCGGTTTTATTGCGGCCCAGCAGCAGGGACACGTCGCTGAAGGTGTAGATGCGCTCCCCGTCGATGGACAGGATGCGGTCCCCCTCCCGGAGGCCGGAGGCGGATTCCAGGGGGCAGCCCTCGGCGAAGCCCCGGATCACCGGGACGTTGACGGCCTTGACCCCGGCGTAAAGCACCAGAATGATGATAAGCCCCGCCAGGAAGTTCATCAGGGCGCCGGCGGCGAAGATCAGCAGCTTCTGCCAGAAGCCCTGGTTATTCAGGGCGGCGGGGTCGCTGGAGTCCTCCTCCTCGCCCTCCATGGCGCAGAAGCCGCCGATGGGCAGCAGGCGCAGGGAATACTGGGTGTCGCCCTTGGTTTTTTTCAGCAGGGCGGGGCCCATGCCGATGGCGAACTCGTTGACCCGCACGCCGCAGGCCTTGGCCGCCAGGAAGTGGCCCAGCTCGTGGACGGCGATGAGGACGCCGAAAATCAGGATCGCTGCGATAATATAGATCATACCATGTCTCCTACCGTTTGCAGTACAGCGGCTCGCGCCTGTCTGTCTGCTTCCAGTATATCCGGAAGGTCCGGGGCATATTTCACCTGCACCCGGTCAAGAGCGGACTCCACCAGGCGGGGAATGTCGTTGAAGCCGATGCGCTCCTGCAGGAACAGGGCCACCGCCGCCTCGTTGGCACCGTTCATGATGGCGCAGGCGGTGCCGCCGGTTCTGGCGCACTGGCGGGCAATGCGCAGGCAGGGGAAGGCGTCCATGTCCGGGGCCCGGAAGGTCAGGTCGCCGCAGGTCAGCAGGTCCAGGGGCCGGTCCGGGCTGGGGGCCCGGCGGGGCCAGGTGAAGGCATAGCGGATGGGGAGCTTCATATCCGGGGTGCCCAGCTGGGCGATCAAGGCGCCGTCCCGGTACTCCACCAGGGAGTGGACGATGCTCTGGCGGTGGATCACCACGTCCACCTGCTCCACCGGCAGCCGGTACAGCCGCATGGCCTCGATGACCTCCAGGCCCTTGTTCATCAGGGTAGCAGAGTCGATGGTGATTTTTGCACCCATGGTCCAGTTGGGATGCTTCAGGGCATCGGCGGGGGTGACAGACTCCAGCTGCTGATAGGTGCGGCCGAAGAAGGGGCCGCCGGAGCAGGTCAGTAGCAGCCGCCGGACCTCGCTGCGGTCCCGGCAGCCCTGGAGACTCTGGAAAATGGCGCTGTGCTCGGAGTCCACGGGGACGATGTCCGCGCCGCAGCGCTCCGCTTCGGCCATGACCAGCTCCCCGGCGCAGACCAGGGTCTCTTTATTGGCCAGGGCGATGCGCTTTTTCCGGCGGATGGCGGCCAGAGTGGGCTCCAGGCCCACGCTGCCCATAACGGCGGTGACCACGGTGTCGGCCTGGGGCAGCTGAGCCGCCAGCAGCAGGCCCTCCGGCCCCGCCTCCACCCGGATGTCCGTGTCCGACAGGCGCAGGCGCAGCTCCCGGGCGGCGTCCCGGTCGTACAGCACCGCCAGGGCGGGGTGAAACTCCCGGGCCTGCTGCTCCAGCAGGTCCACCTGGCGGTTGGCGGTAAGGGCCGCCACGGAAAGGCCCAGCTCCCGGGCCACCTGCAGGGTCTGGCGGCCGATGGAGCCGGTGGAGCCCAGCAGGGAAATGGTTTTTGTCATGTTGCGATTCTCCTTATGCCGTTTATGCCGCCAAAGCCCGCAGCAGGGCGCACAGCACCGGGGCGGCAAAAAGCACGCTGTCGAACCGGTCCAGCACGCCGCCGTGACCCGGCAGCAGACGGCCATAGTCCTTGATGCCATACTGGCGCTTCACGGCGGAGAAGCTCAGGTCCCCCAGCTCCCCCAGCAGCGCCCCCAGCAGGCCCAGGGCCACGCACAGGGGCAGGCCCAGGTTCACGCCGGTGATGGCCCGGTACACCAGGCAGAAAATGGCCATACCGGCCATGCCGCCCACCAGGCCGCCTGCCGCGCCCTCCACGGTCTTATGGGGGCTGACCAGGGGGGCCAGCTTATGACGGCCCAGGGCCATGCCGGTGAACAGGGCCAGGGAGTCGCTGCAGAAGGCCGCCACCAAGGGCGTCAGCACCAGGAGATACCCCCCCTCCAGCATCCGCAGGCCGTACAGCCCCGAGAAGGCCCAGGGGATGGCGAAGCCCGCCGCGGCCATGGCGCAGACGTCGGTAAAGGTCAGGGCCTGAGGCTTTCCATAGGTCAGCACCCCGGAAAGGGGCAGGGTCAGGGCCGCCGCCAGCAGCAGCCACTCCAGGCCCGGCCAGGAAAATACCTGCCGCCCCAGCAGCAGCACGGCGCACAGGGCGGGCAGCACCGTCCAGCGCCGGGCCTTGTCCGGGCCGGACACCGCCGTCAGCAGCTCGTGGGCCGCAATGACGGACAGGGCCGCCAGCAGCAGGGCCGTGGCCCAGGCGGGAGCCACGCACAGCACGGCAAGCAGGGCGGGAATGCCCACCACAGCCACCAATATCCTCTGTTTCATGTTTGTATCCTCTCTATTTCACGCCGCCGAACCGCCGGTCGCGGCTCTGGTAGGCGATGATGGCTTTGTCCAGGGCCCGGGCGTCGAAGTCCGGCCACAGGGTATCGCAGAAGTAAAACTCCGAATAGGCGCACTGCCACAGCAGAAAGCCCGACAGGCGCTCCTCGCCGCTGGTGCGGATGATGAGCTCCGGGTCCGGAATCCCGGCGGAGTAGAGATAGTCGGAGAAGCCCGCCTCGGTGAGGCTGTCCGGGTCAGCGGTACCGTCGGCGCAGTCCCGGGCGAAGCGGCGGGCGGCGTGGAGAATCTCCTCCCGGCCGCCGTAGTTCAGGCAGACGTTGGCCTGAAAGCCGTGGATATGGCTGGAAATTTCATTGGTGCGGTCCACCAGGGCCTGCAGCTCCGGTGAGATGGCGGACAGGTCCCCCAGAAAGCGCAGGCGGATCTGGTCCCGCTCCATAGAGTCGATGGCCTCCAGCATATATTGCTTCAGAAGGCCCATGATGGTGCTGACCTCGTCGGCGGGACGCTTCCAGTTTTCCGTGGAGAAGGCGTACACCGTCAGGTATTCCACCCCCAGGTCCTTGCAGTAGGTGGCGATTTTGCGGAAGGTCTCGGCCCCTACTTTATGTCCGGCAGTGCGAGGCAGGCCGCGCTGCTTCGCCCAACGACCGTTGCCGTCCATAATAATTGCGATGTGGCGGGGCAGGCGGCTCTTGTCCACCTGCCCCGCCCCGTGATGATGAATTTTCTTAGAAAACAGGCCCATCAGACGGACAGGAGCTCCTTTTCCTTGTTTTCCAGGAGCTTGTCCAGTTCCTTGCAGCTGTCGTCGGTCAGCTTCTGCAGGTCCTTTTCCGCCATCTTCAGCTCGTCCTCGGTGATCTCGGAGGCCTTCTGCTGCTTCTTGAAATTCTCCATGGCGTCGCGGCGGATGTTGCGCACGGCCACCTTGCCGCCCTCGGTATACTTGCGGATCTGCTTGACCAGGTCCTTGCGGCGCTCCTCCGTCAGCTGGGGGAAGCTCAGGCGGATGGCCTTGCCGTCGTTCTGGGGATTGATGCCCAGGTCAGACTCCAGAATGGCCTTTTCGATGGCCTTCAGGGCAGAAGCGTCCCAGGGGGTGATCACCAGGGTGCGGGGATCGGGAGAGGCCACGGACGCGATCTGCTGGATGGGGGTGGGGGTGCCGTAGTAGTCCACATGGATGCGGTTGAGCACGGAGGCGTTGGCACGGCCTGCGCGGACGGCGGCAAAGTCGTTGGCAACGGATTCGATGCTCTTCTTCATTTTTTCCTCGTAAATCTTGTACTCGTCTTTCAGCATGGGGTTATGCCTCCTTCACAATTGTTCCGATTTTTTCGCCGCGCAGGGCACGGACGATGTTGTAGGGGTCCTTCAGGGCGAACACCAGCACGGGAATGTGGTTGTCCATGGACAGGCTGGTGGCGGTGGAATCCATGACGGCCAGGCGGCGCTTGAGCACCTCGTCGTAGGTGATGGCGTCGAACTTCACGGCGTTGGCGTTCTTGGCGGGGTCGCAGTCGTACACGCCGTCGATGTTCTTGGCCAGCAGGATCACGTCGGCCCCGATCTCGGCGGCGCGAAGCACGGCGGCGGTATCCGTGGAGAAGAAGGGGCAGCCCACGCCGCAGCCGAAGATCACCACGCGGCCCTTTTCCAGATGGCGCACGGCACGGGCCCGGATGTAAGGCTCCGCCACCTCTTTGATCTCCAGCGCCGTCTGGACCCGGACGTCCACGCCCTTCTGCTCCAGCACGTCGGCCATGGCCATGCAGTTCATGGCGGTGGCCAGCATGCCCATATGGTCGGCGCGGGTGCGCTCAATGTGGCCCTCGCCGTTTTTGACGCCCCGCCAGAAGTTGCCGCCGCCGATGACCACGCCCACCTGGACGCCCATGGCCACGCACTCCTTGATGACGTCGGCCACCCGGCCCATGACCTGGAAATCCAGGCCGAAGTGCTTGTCGCCGGCCAGAGCCTCGCCGCTGATCTTCAGCAGCACCCGTTTGTACTTCGGTTCGTCCATTGACTGAATCCTCCCTATCTATACTTAGGTGTATTTTACCTTATTTTTCTGGTTTTGCATAGGGGGTAAACGCAAATTTTTGCCAGGTTGTTTTTTCCGGGAAAAAAGTATATAATACAGAATTATCAAAAAAGGGCTTCGCCCTTTTTTGATAAAAGGCTTGCAGTCTGCCGCGCGCATAATTTGTTCGCTGAAAGCGAACAAATTCCACACTTGCAGACTGAGAAGTATTTTCGCCCAGGTACACGCCCCGGGCGAAAATGATCTCACTTGATTTGCCGCCTGCGGGCGGCAAACTCTGCGAGGCTTCTATAGCCTGTCAGTCTTTCTTGGGGTGATAGGTGGGCACCATGTCCGCCACGCAGCGGCGGATGTCCGGGCTGTTGTGCCGGCAGGCCCGCTCCAGAGCCTCCAGCTGGCGGCAGAAGGCCTCGTCGTCCATGTCGATGGGGCGTCCCACATGGATGAGCCGGTTGGCGGTATCCTGCAGGCCCTCCTCGTCCATCAGCAGCTCCTCATACAGCTTCTCCCCCGGCCGTAGACCGGTGTAGATAATGGGGATGTCCACGTCCGGCTCGAAGCCGGACAAGCGGATCAGCTGCCGGGCCATGTCGTCGATCTTCACCGGCTGGCCCATATCCAGCACGAAAATCTCCCCGCCCTTGGCATAGTATCCCGCCTGCAGCACCAGGGACACCGCCTCGGGGATGGTCATGAAGAACCGGGTGATCTCCGGATGGGTCACGGTCACCGGCCCGCCGCAGGCGATCTGCCGCTCGAACAGCGGCACCACGCTGCCGTTGCTGCCCAGGACGTTGCCGAACCGCACCGCCACGAACTCCGTGTCGCTGCGCCGGTCCATCATCTGCACCACCATCTCACACAGGCGCTTGGAGGCCCCCATGATGTTGGTGGGGTTCACGGCCTTGTCCGTGGAGATCAGCACGAAGCGCTTCACCCCGTGGGCCGCGGCGGACTGAGCCATGTTGTATGTACCGAATACGTTGTTCTTGATGGCCTCGTTGGGGCTGTCCTCCATCAGCGGCACATGCTTGTGGGCCGCCGCGTGGAAGATCAGGTCCGGCTGATAGGTGTCCAGCAGATCGTCCACCCGCCGCCGGTCCCGGACGGAGCCGATGCACACGTCCAGCGTCAGCTCCGGGTGCTCCCGGCGCAGTTCCATCTGGATGTCGTAGGCGTTGTTCTCGTAGATGTCGAAGATCACCAGCCGCCGGGGCTTGTGCCGGGCGATCTGGCGGCACAGCTCGCTGCCGATGGACCCGCCGCCGCCGGTGATCAGCACCGTTTTGTCGTTGATATAGCCGCAGATCTCCCCCAGGTTCACCCGGATGGGGTCCCGGCCCAGCAGGTCCTGCAGCTCCACCCGGCGGAGCTTGCTGATGGTGACCTCGCCCTTGACCAACTGATAGATGCCCGGCACCACCTGGATCTGGCACCCGGTTTTGCTGCATATGTTCAGAATTTCCTGCCGCCCGCCCCCTGCAGGGACGGGATGGCGAAGATGATCTTGCGGATGTCGTACCGTTTCACAGCCTGGGGAATGTCCCGGCGGCCGCCCACAATGCGCACGCCCTCCAGAATGCGGCCGTGCTTGGCGGGGTTGTCGTCGATGAGACAGGCCACCCGGCTGTTGAGATGACTGCTGACGGCGTATTCCCGGATCAGCTGCCGCCCGGCCTGGCCCGCGCCGATGATCATCACGTTTTCGGTGCCCTTCTGGCTGCCGGGCACCCGGTTGCGCAGATACCGCACGCCCCGATAGAAAAACCGGATACCGGCGGTGATAAAGAAGCTGCACAGCAGGCCCCACACATAATAGGACCGGGGCATATGCACCCCAAACAGCGCCACGCATGCAAAGCTCAGCCCGCCCAGGATGACATAGGCCAGGATGATCCGCATCAGCGCGTCCACGCTGACAAACTGCCAGATGCTGTTATAGAGGTTGCATAACCAGAACACCGCCAGGCAGATCAGTACCCACCACCAGATGGTGCTCAGATATCCCTGCAGAAACTCCTGGGGGATGTCCATGAAGTGGAAGTCGAACCTGGCCCACAGGGCCAGCAGATACGACCCCAGGATCCCCAGAATATCCGCCAGCATGATGATAAGCACCCGCGACAGCCATTTGCGGTCCATTTTTCCGATGTACAAGCCCACGCCGGCGCCCCCCTTCAAAGGCGGAATCCGTTCTTCTCCGCCCTTACTTTCTTACATGCTAATATAGCATAAAAACCCGAAAAAATCAAGTCGAAAAAACGCTGTTTCGATAACGATAATCTTTGGTAACGTTTTCGGTATTTCGTTTGGCTTATGGCTGGTAGTTTTTGATTTTATGTCTTGACAGATGCCTTGTTGCCGTAAAAATGCCAAAAAACGGGCGGACATGTCGTCCGCCCGATGAAACCAGTGTGAACGCGGCCCGCCGCCGGTCAACGCGCCCTACTTGGCTCTCCCTCTGGGAGAGCTGTCACCGAAGGTGACTGAGAGGGCCTGTAGGGGCTTCCGATTTTCCCTCTCAGTCGGCTGCGCCGACAGCTCCCCCAAAGGGGGAGCCAAGGGTCAACGGGGGAACGGCGTTTCCGCCGTTCCCCGCCTGAATCTTATCCTCCCTACAGCAGACTCCCAACCTCCAGCACCACCACGGCCACGGCCTCCCGGGCCCAATAGCCCGGACCCAGGGGCCACCAGCTGGCGCAGCCCAGGGACTCCGCCTCCAGGCCGCAGCGCCTGGCCCATACCGAGGCCCGCAGCTGGTGAAAATTATCCGATGCGATGGCCACCCGGGGGTTAAACCCCTGCTGCCGGATGATCTCCGCCGTGAAGCGCAGATTCTCCTCCGTGGACCGGGACCGGTCCTCCAGCAGGATGCGGTCCGGGTCAATGCCACGGGCCGCCAGGGTATTGCGGATGCAGGCCGCCTCGGAGATGGGCTCGTTGTCGTTCTGCCCGCCGGAGGCCACGCACCGGCTTTCCGGATGGGCGGTCAGATAGTCATACGCTGCGTCGATGCGGTCCCGGAGCATCACCGTGGGCTCGCCGTTGGCGGACACCTGGCACCCCAGCACCACCACGGTGCAGTCCTCCGGCCCGGGCCGGTTCCCGGCCTGGACGGCCATCATCACCAGCACCGCCGCCAGCAGGGCCAGTCCCGCCCCCAGCAAGGCCCCGCCGGTGCGCCGCAGCCACCGGGGAAGCCGCCGGAACCACCGGGGCCGCAGGAGCATAGCCGCCGCCAGGGCCAGCAGCGCCGCCGGATACACCATGCCGATGTGCAGGATGCCCATGACCAGCGGGGCCATGAAATACGCCGCCAGAGCCAGGCACACAGCCGCCCCGGCGTAACGGATCGCCTTCATGTCAGTTCTCCGCGATGTGGTTGGCGATGCGCTGCATGATCAGATCCAGGGCCACCAGGTTGTGGCCCCCCTCCAGCACCACGATGTCGGCATACTTCCGGGTGGGCTCCACGAACTGCTCGTGCATGGGCTTCACCGTGGTCAGATACTGGGTCACCACCGACTGCATGGAGCGGCCCCGCTCCTCCACGTCCCGCAGGGCCCGGCGGAGAATGCGCACGTCGGCGTCGGTCTCCACGAAGATCTTGATATCCAGCAGGTCCCGCAGCTCTTTATTCTGGAAAATCAGGATGCCCTCCACGATGATCACCTTGGCGGGCCTGATCTCCACGGTCTGATCGGTGCGGTTGTGCAGCGCGTAGTCATACACGGGGCAGTAGATGGTCTGGCCCGCCTTCAGCTTTTTCAGGTCCTGGATCATCAGGTCCGTGTCGAAGGCGTCCGGGTGGTCGTAATTCTGCTTGCAGCGCTCCTCGAAGGAGCAGTCCTGCCGCTTATAGTAGTTGTCGTGGTGCACCACGGCGATATCGTCGCCGAACCGGGACACCAGGTGCTCCGTGAGGGTGGTTTTGCCGCTGCCGGTGCCCCCGGCGATGCCGATGAAGATGGTGTTCATATCTCCGCCTCCCGCATAAGCGTATATTCTGCATACATTATAAAAAACTTCCCGGCATATTGCAAGGGAACTTGTAAAAAAAGCATGAACTTCCAAGGATTTCAGTTGACGCGGCCCGGGAAAATGAGTATGATAATAGGGTATAATTTTCGTCCACTTTCGGTGTTTTCCAACGGAGGATATAGATCATGAAGCTCATCAAGTGCCCCAAATGCGGAGAAATGTACTCCGACAGCTATAGAACCTGCCCCTTCTGCCAGGAGGACGAGGCCCTGAAGGGCCGGGCCGCCGCGCCCCGCCGCAAGGTCACCCGCCGCCGCAGGGCTCCCAGCATCCTGGGCCCGGCCATGGTGCTGGTGGTGGTGCTGGCCGCGGTGCTGGTGGGCGTGCTGCTGTTCGGCGGCAAGGGCAATGCCGAAAAGCCCGATGATCCCGCCGTGGTGGAGCCGGATCCCGCGCCCACAACGCCCCTGACCCTGGACCAGACCACCCTGAACCTGAACCAGGCGGAAACCGCCACCCTCACCGTCACCGGCGCAGAGGACGTCCTCTGGACCAGCAGCGACACCAACGTGGCCACCGTGGACGACACCGGCCTGGTCACCGCCGGAATCCCCGGCACCGCCACCATCACCGTCACCACCGCCGACGGCTCCCAGTCCGCCGCCTGCACCGTCAACGTGGCCACTCCCCTGCCGGAGCCGCCCAAGGAGAAGCTGGGCCTGCGCTCTATCTATCAGGACAAGGGCGAGACCATCAGCGAGTTCTCCGCCAAGGCAGGCACAACCGTCCAGATGCGCGTGGACGGCACGGAGCAGACCGTCACCTGGACCATTGAGGACACCAAGATCGCCACCGTGGACGCCAACGGCCTGGTCACAGCCGTTGCCAAGGGCAAGACCATCCTGAAGGCCACCGTAGGCGACCAGAGCGTCAGCTGCTTTGTCATCGTCAACTGAATCACCGCCTCTTCTCCGCCCCGCAGGCTTCTGCGGGGCGGTTTTCTTGTCCCCCCAAAGCCCCGTAGAGCTTGCCGCCCGCAGGCGGCAAATACCCTTTTGGAACAAGCTGAAGCGCCCCATGCGGCTTTGCCGCATGGGGCGCTTGTGACAGCTATGGGGATAATTACTCAGCCTTCTCGGCGGCAGCCTTTTCAGCAGCAGCCTTGGCGGCAGCGGCCTTCTTCTCGGCGGCAGCCTTCTGAGCGGCCTTGAACTTCTCCTTCTCCTCGGGAGTGGGGATGGGCTCAATGGCGTTGCGGGGGCAGGCCTTGGCGCACATGGTGCAGCCCTTGCACTTGGCATAGTCGATGACGGCCACGTTGTTGACCACGTGGATGGCGTCGAACTTACAGGTGCGCTGGCACAGGCCGCAGCCGATGCAGGAGTTGGCGCAGACCTTGGTGACGGCGGGGCCCTTGTCCTTGTTGGAGCAGTTGACGAACACCTTCTTGGAGTAGGGGACCTCCACGATCAGCTTCCGGGGGCATGCCTCGCGGCAGGCGCCGCAGTTGGTGCACTTTTCCTTGTCCACCACGGCCGCGCCGTTCTCGCCCACATGGATGGCGTCGAACTTACAGGCGGCCACGCAGGAGCCGAAGCCCAGGCAGCCGTACTTGCAGGCCAGGGCGTCGCCGGCCAGGACCTTAGTGGCGGCCAGACAGTCGTTGACGCCGCGATACTCGAAGTTCTTCACGGCGTTGGTGCCGCCGTTGCACAGCACGTGAGCCACCATCTTTTCACCGGTGGGAGCCTCTATGCCCATGATGGCAGCGATCTTGGCAGCACCCTCGGCCCCGGCAGGGGCGCAGGCGTTGATGGGAGCCTTACCGGCCAGGATGGCCTCAGCGCAGCC
>OMER01000461.1_pt1 | contig 28158 bp, 28 predicted proteins | sample 1645431 | NCBI WGS metagenome assembly OMER01 (sample SAMEA103958144, study PRJEB25191) | human gut metagenome | reverse complement strand
ACATCCCCTGGGTCCACAATGTCAAGAACACCGACATGGTCATCGACATCGACGACGAAGATTCCCAGAGACTGCTTCGCCTCTTCAACTGCAAGGAAGGCCAGGAGTACCTCAAGACCCTCGGCATCTCCGACGAGCAGCTTGAAAAGTTCACCTGGATGGGCATTTCCGGCATCGCCAACGTCCTTTGCTGCATCAAGATGGCGAAGTTCTATGAGCTGACCGAGGACGACGTCGTCGTCACCGTTCTGACCGACTCCGCCGTCATGTACAAGTCCCGTGTCGATGAGCTCAACGAGCAGTACGGCGCGTACACTGCGCAGGCGGCGGAACTGGATCACAACCTGCATATGCTCGGCCTCAAGACCGACAACATGCTCGAGCTGACCTATCCGGAGCGCAAGCGCGTCCACAACCTCAAGTATTACACCTGGGTCGAGCAGCAGGGCATGTCCGTCGAGGACCTCAACGCCCAGTGGTACGACACCAAGAACACATGGGACGCCGTCCATGCGCAGGCCAAGGAGCTCGACGAGCTCATCAACGAGTTCAACGACGCGGTCGGCCTGCTCAAGACGCTGTAAGCCTTTCCTTTTGCATATCTGACCAGAAAACGGGGTGGGGTCATGACCCCACCCCGTTCATTCATCTTTTGCGAGAAACGCTTCCTCTGCGGATCGTTCGCCGTCGATCAGGATCTGTTTTGCAGAACCGTAATTCTGCATCTCCAATGCCTTGATCGCCTGCTCGACCGCGCGGAATAAAATGGTGTAATATTCGGGAATATCATTCATAGAAACGCGCCTCCTGACGTTGCACATTTGTGCTACGTTTATATTACAATATACAGTGCAGGATTGCAATACAATTTGCATTACATATGATAATGCGAGGTGCACTGCAATGAGGAAATTCCGGATCCCGAGTATTCCGCCCACGACAAACAAAAGCATCCGCTTCCCGAACGACGTCATCGACGAGATCGAGGAGGCCATCAAGGGCACGGACTGCACCTTTTCCGCCTTTGTGGTGGAGGCCGTGCGGGTCGCTCTTGAGAATTTGAAGGAGGATTCTGAATGAAAAACGTCAAATGCGCGCGCTGTGTGCGCTGCGGCAAGGAATACGAAGCCGTCCCGAACCTCACGAACTGCTCCTGCGGCGGCATTCTGGATATTATCTACGATTACGACTACATCAAGGCGCATTTCACCAAGGAAACGCTGAAAAACCGGAACAATCCGACCATGTGGCGCTACCGCGAGCTGCTGCCGGTCGAGGAAACGACGCCCGACACGCCGCTGCGCGTGGGCTGGAGCCCGCTGTATGAGGAGCCGCGCCTTGCCGCGCAGCTCGGTCTCAAAAAGCTCTGGGTGAAGGACGACGGCATCAACCCCACCGCGTCGCTCAAGGACCGCGCCTCCGCCATGGCGGTCGCCAAGGCGCAGGAGGCGGGCGCGAAGATCATCGCCTGCTCCTCTACGGGCAACGCCGCCTCCAGTCTTGCGGGCAACGCCGCTGCCGCGGGCCTCAAGACCTACATCTTCGTTCCCGAGCGCGCCCCCAAAGGCAAGGTCGCGCAGCTCATGATCTTCGGCGCGAACGTCATCTCCGTCAAGGGAAACTATGAGGAGACGTTCAAGATGTCCGCCGAGGCCATCGACAAGTGGGGCTGGTACAACCGAAACGCCGCCATCAACCCCTATCTCTCCGAGGGCAAAAAGACGGTCGCGCTCGAGATCGCCGAGCAGCTGAACTGGGAAATGCCGGACTATCTGGCCATTTCCGTCGGCGACGGCTGCACCATCGCAGGCGTGTGGAAGGGTCTCAAGGACCTGTATGCCATCGGCTTCATCGACAAGCTGCCGCGCCTCATTTCCGCGCAGTCGACCGGCTGCTACCCCATCAACCGTGCCATTCAGGAGAACAAGCCGTGGGAGCCGATGGAGGAAAACACCATCGCCGATTCCATCTCCGTCGGCGTGCCGCGCAATGCCGATAAGGCGCTCATGGCCATCCGCGAGTCGAACGGCATCGCCGTCAACGTGACCGACGAAGAGATTCTGGCGGCGCAGAAGCTCCTCGGCCGCACCTGCGGCGTGTTCGGCGAGCCTGCGGGCGTCACCGGCACGGCAGCGCTCAAGAAGGCCTGCGAGCAGGGCCTCATCCCGCATGACGCGACGGTCGTCTCCGTCGTGACCGGCAACGGCCTGAAGGACGTGGCGAACGCCATCAAGTCCGCAGGCGAGCCCATCAACATCAAGCCCGATCTCGACCTCATGGTCGAGGAATTTGCCAAGCGCGGCGTTACCGTCGAGTGATCCCGGCGAATGCGCCGGATTTCAAATCCATCATGCAGCCCGGGCCTCCGGGCTGCATTTTTAATCCCATGCCCGCGAGCGCACAACGCTCTTGTTTTCTTTTCCATATATGGTATACTGGAGAAAAAACGCAGGGCCCGCCGTCCGGCGGGCGCCGCGAAGCGCTTCGGAGGCTTGGATGGACTATTATCTTCTGACAGATCTGGCGGCGAGGCTGGGCTATGAGCTGGCCGTGAGCGGTGCGGAGACCTTCCGCGTGGAGGACAGCGTCCGGCGGCTGCTGCTGGCCTACGGAATCGAGTGCGAGGTCTTTGCCATTCCGAACTGTCTCGTCATCAGTCTCGAGACCGCGAACGGCAAGCCGCTGAGCATCATGAAGCGCATCGGCTTCCATGGGAACAATCTCGAGGCCGTGGAGCGGCTGAACGCGCTGTGCAGGAAAATCTGCGCCGAAAGGCCGGAGCCGGGAACGGCGGAGCAGTGGCTGCGGCAGACGAAGGCAGAATGCCGCGTTTTCTCCACGCCCATGTACTATCTCGGGAATTTTCTCGGCCCGGCGGGCTTCAGCCTGCTCTTCGGCGGGACGCTGCGCGACGCGTTTCTCGCGGGCTTGATGGGCCTGATCGTCGGCCTTGTGAACCGCTACATGAGCAAGCTGGAAACGAACCCGTTTTTCAGCACCATCGCCGCCGCGTTCGCCATGGCCGTCCCGGCCTATCTGCTGGCCGGCTGGGGCATTGCGGACAACATCGACGCCGTGATCATCGGCGCAGCCATGATCCTCGTGCCGGGACTGCTCATCACGAACTCCATGCGCGACCTCATCTACGGCGACACGAACTCCGGCATCAACCGCATCGTGCAGGTCTTTCTGACGGCATTCGCCATCGCGCTCGGGACGGCGGCGGCGTGGCATGTGACGGCGGGCGTCTACGGCCAGACCGTCTCCGCCGTTTCGGTGAGCTACCCCGTCTGGGCGCAGTGCCTCGCGGTGCTGGTCGGCAGCGTCGGCTTCTCCATCCTCTTCAATATCCACGGCTGGGGCAGCTGGCTGTGCATCATTGCAAGCGTTATGACGTGGACGGTCTATCTGCTGGCGCAGCGGTTCGGCTGCGATATCTACGGCATGTGTCTCTTTGCCACCATTTTTGCGGCGACCTACGCGGAGATCATGGCGCGCATCCGGAAATATCCCGTGACCTCGTATCTGATCGTGGCGATCTTCACGCTCATGCCCGGCTCCGGCATTTATTACACGATGCGCCTCGGCGTGGAGGGCAATATGCAGGCCGCGCTTGCCAAGGGTCTGGAGACCGCCGGGATCGCGGGCAGCATCGCGGTCGGCATTCTCCTGGTCTCGACCGTCTCGCGGCTGCTGCGGGTCTGGCGCGGCCAGAAAAGGGCGCGTGTCCGCGCCGGGAAATGAGCGGTGTGAAAGCGCGCCGTGTGAATTGCGGTTTCCGGTAAAAGCTGCTATAATGACCGGGACTTGAAAATGAAAAGGTGATCGAATGTCCTCAAAAGCCAAGAAAACCATCCTGATCGCGGTGGCTGCCGTCTGCATTCTGGTGTGCGTCGGAAGCGGTCTGTTCCTGTATCAGTATTATCACGGCGTGCAGGTGGAAAGCACGCTGCTCGAACGCATGAAAACCGGCACGGCGGAAATTTCCTCCGCGCCCGCTCCGTCCGACCAGCCGGAGCAGCCGGAGCAGGACTCTGACGAAACGCCGGAGGAATCTGAAACCGATGCAGCGCCGTCCGAGGAGGAGCCGCTGATGAAAACCGTCCGCCTGCCGGTCGATTTCGCGCAGCTTCAGGCCGAAGCGCCGGATATCTACGCCTGGCTTGAGCTGCCGGACACCGGGATCGACGATCCGGTCCTTCAGCGCGCGGGCGCGGATCTGTTCTATAACAGCCACAACGCCTACGGGCAGTATTACATGTGCGGCGCGGTGTTCTCGCAGAGCGCCTACAACGGCCGCAATTTCGATTCTCCGATGACCGTCCTCTACGGCCACAGCACCGTGCTCGGCCAGCCGGGCGCATTCATGGAGCTGAATAACTACGCCGACGAGGCGTATTTTGACGCGCACCGGGAGATGCGGGTCTATATGCCCGACGGGATGTACGTCTACCGCATTTTCGCCGCCTGCGTCCACAGCAACGAGCATCTGCTCTACTGCCACGATTTTTCGGACGAGACGCAGTTCGACGCCTTTTTCAGCAGCCTGACGGAGGATACCTCGCCGGACAGCCACATTGACGCGGAGGCTCTGCCGCAGGCCGGAGACAAGGTCCTGACGCTCTCCACCTGCTACAGCGCCAACAAGAATCTGCGCTATCTGGTGATGGGTGTGCTCGAAGAATTCGTCCCGACGGCGGAGGCCGCAGGAAGAGAGGCGGCGTAATGGCACGATATCAGGGACGCTTTGAGCGTTCGCGCCGGAGTCCCGCTCCGGAGAAGGCTCCGCAGGAGCCTGTCCTCCCGGCGGAGGAGACTCCGTCCGCAGCGCAACCGGAGGCGGTGGAGGCTGTGACCGCGCAGAGGTCAGAGACATCACAGGAGCCGGAACGCGCGGCAGAAAAAGTATCCGCGCGCACAGCAGAAAACGCGCCGGAGGACGGCGCATCGAAAAAGAAAAAGCGCGGGAGCCGGATCGGCGTCATTCTGGTCTGCATTCTGGTCGTGCTGGCCGCGGCCATGGGCTCGCTGGCGCTGCACGTTTACCTGCGCGGAAAGCGGATGCGGCAGAATACGTCCGCCCCGAATCTCGCCGCGCTCCAGCAGCCCGCCGCACCGGCGGAGGCTCCGGAGGCGCCGCTTCCGGAGGAGGAAGCGCCAGCCCCGGAGGAGCCGGAAAAAGCGCTGGAGGTCGTAGACGAGGGCACGATCCGCTACGGCGGTAAGCTCTACCGCTATAACAGCGATATCACGACCTTCCTCCTGCTCGGCATCGACTCGCAGCAGCCGGAAAATACCGACGGCACCTGCAACGTCGATGCATTCTCGGATGTTATCATGCTGGCGGCAGTAGACTTCCGCAACCGGCAGATCTCCCTGCTCACGCTCTCGCGCGACACGATGTGCGAATTCCAGCGGCTCAACCCCGACGGGAGCGAGCGCGACTGGGCGACCGGTCAGCTGGCGCTGACGTTCTCCTACGGAGACGGCGCGCTCAAGAGCTGCGAGATCACCAAAAACGCCGTCTCGCAGGCGCTGAGCGACCTGCCCATCCAGTCCTGCTCCGCGCTGTATCTCGACGGCCTGCGGCGGCTGACCGATGCGGTCGGCGGCGTGACGGTCACAGTGCTCGAGGATCTCAGCTACGGCTACGCCTCCATGCAGCCCGGCGCGGAGGTGACGCTGGACGGCGCGATGGCGGAGCGCTATATCCGCGCGCGCGAACGCACCGAGGAGGGCAATCTCAAGCGCATGGAGCGCCAGAAGCAGTTCTTCACGGCGCTGATGAAAAAGGTCCTCGCCTCCGTCAAGGAGCGCCCGGCCAGCATTCTCGATCTCTACGGCAAGATCAGCAGCGACGTCGTCACCGATCTGGAGACCGGCGATATTCTCTATCTTGCGACCGAGGCGTCCGGAATGCGGATCGACACGAATATCCGGAATGTTCCCGGCACGGTCACGAGCGATGAAAACGGCTTCGTGCAGTATGATCTGGACGAAGCGGGCCTGCTGGAGCTGCTGTTGGATGTCTATTATGAAGCCGAAGAATAAAGTATGAATAAGGGGTCTCTCACAAGAGAGGCCCTTCTTTTGCGCTGAAGGCGCGGTGCGGTTTGCAAAGCCGCTCCGCGAATCGCACCGTACCTTCGGTGCATACAAATGCGCCTTTCTCATGGCGTCAACAGGCAAAAATGATTCTTTCGGAAGCGGAGCAGTCCCTCATCCCGCATCCGGCACAGCTCGCGCGAAAGCGCGCTGCGGTCGAGGCTCAGATAATCCGCCAGCTGCTGGCGGTCGAATGGGATCTCGAATTCCCGGCTGCCGTGAAGCGCGGCCTGTCCGGAGAGATAGGTCAGGATGCGGCTGCGGACGCTCCGGGAGGACGTGCAGAAAATTCTCCCCGAGAGCGTCAGGTTTTTCTGTGCGCAGATGTGCAGCAGATTCTGTGTCAGTGCCGCATACCACGTTTTCCCGCGGCTCTCCGCACCGAGCAGACGCGGGACGGAGAGGAACAGGATCTCCGCGTCCTCCGCCGCGACGGCGTCCACCATCATCGGCCCGGCGCACAGTGCATAGGACTCCGCAAAAATGCCGCCCGTCTCGATCAGGCTGAGGATGCTCCGTTCTCCCCAGAGCTGGCTGCACTCGATCTGCACGCTGCCCCGGCAGACAAGGCCGAACTGCGAAACGACGCCGCCTGCGCGCAGGATATATTCGCCGCGCCGGAAGCGCTTCCTCTGAAACGCGCCGCCCGCCTCCATCTGCGAAAGCTCCTCCGGCGTGATGCCGCGAAAAACCGGATGCGAAAAAATTTCCATCGAAAAGTCCTCTTTCCGTTGCTATAGCAACTGAATTTCCAAACGTATTTTATTATAATGCAGCCATAGAGTCAAGGAGGTGCTGAAAATGATTATGTCCGGTTGTCAGGGAAAGCCGCGCACACCGACGATTCTGGAGAAAAAATGCCCGCAATGCGGACACGATATCGAAATGTTCTCCATCGACACGGAGGCGCGCTGTGAAAACTGCGGCTTTGTCGCGTACAACGATACGCTCAGCTGTGTACAGTGGTGCAAATACGCACGTCAGTGCGTCGGAGACGAGATGTACGAGCAAATGATGAAAATTGCCGCGAAGCAGAAGGAAGAAGCGGCCGCACTGCGCAAGCAGAGACGGGAGGCAAATATATGAAACGAAGGATCATTCATATCGACGAGGAACGCTGCAACGGCTGCGGGGCCTGCGCCGCCGCGTGCCATGAGGGCGCGATCGGCATGGTGGACGGAAAGGCGAAGCTCCTGCGCGACGACTACTGCGACGGGCTGGGCGACTGCCTTCCGGCGTGCCCGGCCGGCGCGATCACCTTCGTAGAGCGCGAGGCCGCCGCCTATGACGAGCAGGCCGTGCTTGCAAACAAGCAGGAGAAAGCTCAGGCGCAGCTGCACACGCACGGCGGCTGTCCGGGAAGCCGGATGCGCACCATGGCCCAGAGCGCGGAGGCTTCGGCTCCCGCCGCCTCCGGCGAGAGCGTATCCCGGCTCGCGCAGTGGCCCTGCCAGCTGAAGCTGGTCCCTGTGGGCGCGCCGTACTTTGACGGCGCAAAGCTGCTGGTCGCAGCGGACTGCACGGCCTACGCCTACGCGCGGATGCACGAGCAGTTCATGCGCGGGAAGGTGACGCTCATCGGCTGTCCGAAGCTCGACGCCGTGGACTATTCGGAAAAGCTGACGCAGATCCTCCGCACGCACGAGATCCGGAGCGTCACCGTCGTGCGGATGGAGGTGCCGTGCTGCGGCGGGCTGGAATTCGCGGTCAGAACCGCGCTTCAAAACTGCGGCAAGCTGATCCCGTGGCAGACGGTCACGATCTCTGTGGACGGCAAAATTCTTGACGAGTAAACGCAAAAGCATACAGGAACGGGCCGCGCCTTGGTCTTTCAGAGCGCGGCCCTTTGTGCGCGCGGCGCAGACAGCGCGGCATTGGGCGGGCACTGTAATGCCGCTGTAGGAAAAATTCACAAAAAAGACTTCCTTTTGGCGGCAAAGTCCTGTATAATATAATTGCACACTGTCCCTGTGCAAAAAACAGCGGACGGGAGAAGGAGAAGGAATGGCAAAGCTTTATTTCAAATATGGCGCGATGGGCAGCTCCAAGACAGCGACGGCGCTCATTACCAAATACAATTATGAAGAGCGCGGAATGAAGGTCTGGCTCATCAAGCCCGCCGCCGATCAGCGCGACGGGGCCTTCACGCTCAAGAGCCGCATCGGCCTGACCGCCGAGGCGGAATCCGTTTCGCCGGAGAAGGACATCTGCGAGCTTTATAAAAACCGCGAGCGGGCCGACGTCATCATCGTGGACGAGTGCCAGTTCATGACCACCGCGCAGATCGATCAGCTGCGCTGGCTGGTTGACCGGGAGGACCTTCCGGTCCTCTGCTTCGGCCTGCGGACCGACTTCCGGACGCAGCTTTTCCCCGGCAGCCGGCGGCTTTTCGAGCTGGCGGACTCCATCACCGAGATCAAGACCATCTGCGACTGCGGCCGGAAGGCCACGACCAACGCCCGCATCAGCCCGGATGGCTACGTTCTGACGGAGGGCGATCAGGTGTTCCTCGGCGGCAACGACAGCTACATCGCCATGTGCCATAAATGCTATCAGGACTATATTTCACAGCATAGAAAGGTGGAACTACTCCATGGAAATGAAAGAGATCCTCAGTAAGGTCGATCATACGCTCCTCAGCCAGAGTGCGACCTGGGAACAGATCAAGGCCATCTGCGACGACGGCATGAAGTATCATACCGCCTCCGTCTGCATCCCCGCGTCCTATGTGAAGCAGGCGGCGGACTATGTGGACGGCAAGCTTCCCATCTGCACCGTCATCGGCTTCCCGAACGGCTACGACACAACAAAGGCCAAATGCTTCGAGGCATCCGACGCCGTCGAAAACGGCGCGCAGGAGGTCGATATGGTCATCAACATCGGCTGGGTCAAGGATCAGAAATGGGACGCCCTGCTCGAAGAGATCAAGGCCGTCAAGGCCGCCTGCCGCGGCAGGCTCCTGAAGGTCATCATCGAGACCTGCCTGCTGACGGACGACGAGAAAATCAAGATGTGCGAGATCGTCTCCGCCTCCGGCGCGGACTACATCAAGACCTCGACCGGCTTCTCCACCGCGGGCGCGACGTTCCACGACGTGGAGCTGTTTGCGGCGCATGTCACGAACGGCGTGAAGATCAAGGCCGCGGGCGGCATTTCCTCCATCGCGGATGCGGAGAAATTCATCGAGCTTGGCGCTTCGAGACTCGGCACCAGCCGCATCGTCAAGATCGTCAAGCAGCAGGAAGCCGAAAAATAATCACCGAAAGGAAGCGAAATCATGGCCAATTATCCGACCCCTCACATCGGCGCCCGGCCCGGCGACTTCGGACAGACTGTCCTGATGCCCGGCGATCCGCTGCGCTCGAAATTCATCGCGGAAAATTTCCTGACCGATCCCGTGCTCGTCAACAACGTCCGGGGCGTTCAGGGCTACACCGGCACCTATGACGGCGTGCGCGTCTCCGTCATGGCCTCCGGCATGGGTATGCCGTCCATCGGCATTTACTCGTGGGAGCTGTTCACGGTCTACGGCGTGGAGAACATCCTGCGCATCGGCTCCGCCGGCGCGCTGGCCGACGAGCTGCAGCTCCGGGACATCGTGATCGCGCAGGGCGCCTGCACCGACTCCAGCTGGGCGGGGCAGTATCATCTGCCCGGCACGTTCGCGCCGATCGCCGATTTCCGCTTCCTGCGCACCTGCGTTGACATCGCAGAGGAAATGGGCGCGCGCTATCAGGTCGGCAATCTGCTCTCCTCCGACCGGTTCTACGGCGACGACGGCGGTATGCCCGAGGCGCTTCAGGCCAATCTTGCGTGGAAGAAGATGGGCGTGATGGCCATCGAGATGGAGGCCGCCGCGCTGTATATGAACGCAGCCCGCTGCGGCAAGCGCGCGCTGGCCGTCTGTACGATCTCCGACCACATCCTGCGCCACGAATACTGCACCGCCGAGGAGCGGCAGAACTCCTTCACGCAGATGATGGAGCTTGCGCTCCGCACGGCCGTGAAGCTCGAAAAATAACGAAGGTGCGCCGCAATGCGGCGCACTTTGTCACCCCGAAAAAAGGAGCAATCGTATGAAGCGTGTTTTTCTGATCGTACTCGATTCCTGCGGCATCGGCTATGAGCCGGATGCCGACAAGTTCGGCGATGTGGGCGCGAACACCCTGCGCACCTGCGCGGCCTCGCCGGAATTCCACATGGACAACCTGATCTCGATGGGCCTCGGTCATCTGGACGGCGTGGATTACCTGCCGAAGTCCCCGGAGCTGCACGGCGCGTTCGCGCGGCTTCAGGAGCGCTCGATGGGCAAGGACACCACCATCGGCCACTGGGAGCTTGCGGGCATCGTCTCTCCGGAGCCGCTGCCGACCTACCCCAACGGCTTCCCGGCGGAGGTCATGGACGCCTTCTCCGCACAGACGGGCTGCGGCTGGCTCTGCAACAAGCCGTATTCCGGCACGGATGTGATCCGGGACTACGGCGACGAGCATATCCAGACCGGCAAGCTCATCGTCTATACCTCCGCCGACTCCGTGTTCCAGATCGCCGCGCATGAGGCGGTCGTTCCGCCGGAGCAGCTTTATGAATACTGCCGCATCGCGCGCAGGATCCTGCGCGGCAAGCACGGCGTCGGCCGCGTCATTGCCCGTCCGTTCGACGGCGAGTGGCCGTATCACCGCACGACGCGCCGCCATGACTTCTCGCTCGAGCCGCCTGCGCAGACGCTGCTGGACGCAGTGAAGGCAGCCGGGAAGGCTGTCATCGCCGTCGGCAAGATCCACGACATTTTTGCCGGTGAGGGCATGACCGAATTCACCTACACCACCGGCAACACCGACGGTCTGGCCAAAACGCTGGCGCTCGCCGGGCGCGATTTCGAGGGTCTTTGCTTCGTAAATCTGGTAGACTTTGATATGCTCTACGGCCACCGCCGCAACCCGGACGGCTACGCCGCCGCGCTGACGGAGTTCGACCGCTGGCTGCCCGGCTTCCTCGCAAAACTCGGTGACGACGACTGCGTCATCATCACCGCCGACCACGGCTGCGACCCCGGCTATACAAAGCACACCGACCACACCCGCGAGTATATCCCCATGATCGCGCTGGGCAAAAAGGTCCGTCCGGTCGATCTGGGAACGCGCGTGGGCTTCTGCGACATCGGCGCGACCGTCGCCGAGCTTCTCGGCGCACAGCTGGACACGCCGGGCCGCAGCTTTGCAAGGGAGCTTCTCTGACATGACAATCAAAAATGAGGAGGATATCATTATGACACCGGTCAAGCTGATCCGTCGGGCAAAGGAAGCCATGCAGCACGCATATACCCCTTATTCCAACTTCAAGGTCGGCGCGGCGCTGCTCACGGCGGAGGGAAAGGTCTATCTGGGCTGCAACATCGAAAACGCGGCCTACAGCCCGTCGAACTGTGCCGAACGCACGGCGTTCTTCAAGGCGGTCTACGAGGGTGAGCGGAATTTTACGGCCATCGCCGTGGTGGGCGGAAAGAACGGCGTGATTGAGGATATCTTCCCGCCCTGCGGCGTCTGCCGTCAGGTGATGCAGGAGTTCTGCGGCCCGGATTTCATGATCTACATGGGCCGCTCGGACGACAGCTATGTGGCCGTCCGGCTGGAGGACTTCCTCCCCTACGGCTTCAGCGCCGGGAAGTATATGAAAGAAACGCAAAAAACTGAATAAATATCCAGGCTGCGTTTTTTTCCGGCAAAAGGTTGATTTTTCACGGGAAATGTGATATGTTGAAACAACAGCGAAAGCTGTGACTTTACAAATTTTATGGAGGAATAAACAATGAAGAAGATTCTTGCGCTTCTGCTTGCAGTCGTCATGGTTCTTTCTCTGGTTGCCTGCGCGACCACCGAGAAGCCCGATGATAAGGCTCCCGCAGACACCACTCCTGCCGACAATACCCCGGCAGAGCAGCCCGAAGAGACTCCGGCCGAGCAGCCTGAGGAGACCCCGGCTGAGCAGCCCGAGGAGACTCCGGCTGAGTCCGATTACGCCGTCGCTATGATCACCGACTACGGCGACATCACCGACCAGTCCTTCAACCAGACCACCTATGAGGCCTGCAAGGAGTTCTGCGAGGCCAACGGCGTCAAGTTCAACTACTTCAAGCCCGCCGGCGACAACACCGCTGACCGTGTCGCCATGATCGAAAAGGCGATCGACGAAGGCTACAATGTCGTCGTTATGCCCGGCTACGCTTTCGGCGAAGCCATCAAGGAAACCGCTGAGAGCAACTCCGACACCACCTTCATCGCTCTGGACGTCGGCGCCGGCGACCTCGGCGAGGACTATGTCGTTCCCGCAAACCTCTACTGCGCGGTTTATCAGGAAGAGCTCTGCGGCTACATGGCTGGCTACGCAGCTGTCAAGCTGGGCTACACCAAGCTCGGCTTCCTCGGCGGCATGGCTGTCCCGGCAGTCGTTCGTTACGGCTACGGCTATGTGCAGGGCGTTGACGCTGCTGCAAAGGAACTCGACATCACGGTCGATCTGAAGTACGCTTACGGCAACCAGTTCTCCGGCGACGCTGACATCACCGCTGCAATGGACACCTGGTATCAGGGCGGCACCGAGATCGTCTTTGCCTGCGGCGGCGGCATCTACACCTCCGCAGCGGAAGCTGCTGCCAAGGTCGGCGGCAAGGTCATCGGCGTTGACGTTGACCAGAAGGGCATCATCGACGGCAGCTACGGCGAAGGCATGACTGTTACCTCCGCTATGAAGGGCCTTGCCCCCACCGTCAAGCATCTGCTCTCCGAAGTCCTGGCTGGCAACTTCGCCAACTACGGCGGCAAGATCGACACTCTGGGCCTCGTCTCCGCGAACCCGGAAGAGAACTATGTCCAGATCCCGACTGCCAGCACGCAGTTTGAGGACGGCAAGTTCACCGCTGACGACTACGCAGCTCTCGTCGCTGCCATGTTCGACGGCACTGTCACCGTTTCCAACGACATCACGGCTATGCCCGCTGTCACCAACGTCAATGTTGAGGACCTCGGCAACCTGAAGTAATTCTTCAAACGCTGTCCTATCGACCCCCGCAGGGCTTCGGCCCTGCGGGGGCTTTCTTTTGCAGCGGGAGTGCAGTATCGCTCCGCAGGCATGCCTTTGTCTTGTCGAAAAAAGTATGCAAAAGGGACGCCGGAAACGTGAAATCGCGCCGCTGCGCCCTTGCCAACCGGCGCAAAAGAACGTACAATAGAACAAAAATCATGGGGAGGCCCGGCTATGGCGACGGAATTGGAGATCAAATATGCGGTAAATGATTTGCAGCTGCTCGACTGCATCCTCTGCGACCCGCTCGTGCTGACGCGGATGGATCAGCCGCAGTACCGCAGCATTCAGATGGAGACGACCTATTACGACACGGAGGACGGCGCGCTTTCCGCGCGGAAATGCACCTACCGTCTGCGGAAGGAAAACGGCGTCAGCGTCATCACGCTCAAAACGCCCGGCGAGGGCTACGCCCGCGGCGAATGGGCGTGGGAGGGCGAATACCTCGACGAGGCGCCGGAAAAGCTCGCCGGACTTGGCGCGCCGGAGGAGCTGGTGCAGCTGCTGCGCGAGGCGGAGCCGGTCATCGTCTGCGGCGCAAAATTCACGCGCATCACGGCGCTGCTGCATCTGGACGGCGCAGACTGCGAGATCTGCGGCGACATTGGGAGCCTGATCGGCGGCGGACGGCAGGAGCCGCTGTGCGAGCTGGAGCTGGAGCTGAAAAGCGGCAGCGAGGCCGTCATGCTGGACTACGCGCACGCGCTGGTGGAAAAATACCGCCTTGCGGAGGAACGGAAGAGTAAATTTGCCCGCGCGCGGGCGCTTGCGGCCCCGGATGGGGATTGAGATTTCCGGCTTCCATGGTATAATAGGGATAAGGCCGCGAAATTCTCTCACGCGGCAAAACACAGTATTTACAACGATGCGGAGGTTCTTCTATGAACGCGGACAAAAAGCCGAATCTGACCATGCTCTGCGATTTTTATGAGCTGACGATGGGAAACGGTTATTTCCAGTGCGGCTATAAGGATCGGATCACCTACTTTGACGTGTTTTTCCGGACGGTGCCGGACAACGGCGGCTTCGCCATTGCGGCCGGCCTGGAGCAGGCGGTGCGGTATATCCAGCAGCTCCATTTTGACGAGGACGACATTGCCTATCTTCGCGGACGCGGCATTTTCAGCGAGGATTTCCTCAGCTATCTGCGCGATTTCCGCTTTACGGGCGATATCTGGGCGGTGCCCGAGGGCACGCCGATCTTCCCGCGCGAGCCGATCATGACCGTCCGCGCACCCGCCATCGAGGCGCAGCTCGTGGAAACGTTCCTGCTGCTGACGCTCAACCACCAGAGCCTGATCGCCACCAAGGCAAACCGCGTCGTCCGCGCGGCAAAGGGCCGGACGGTCCTGGAATTCGGCTCCCGGCGCGCACAGGGCAGCGACGGCGCGATCCTTGGCGCGCGCGCGGCCTACATCGGCGGCTGTGCCGGCACGGCCTGCACCGTCTCCGACCAGCTCTACGGCGTCTACGCCGGCGGCACGATGGCGCACTCCTGGGTGCAGATGTTCGATTCGCAGTATGAGGCGTTCAAGGCCTACTGCGAGATTTACCCTGACAATCCCACGCTGCTCGTCGATACCTACAACACGCTCAAGAGCGGCGTCCCCGACGCCATCCGCGTTTTCAACGAAGTCCTGAAGCCGCGCGGTCTGACAAAGTGCGGCATCCGTCTGGATTCGGGCGATATGACCTACCTGACAAAAAAGGCGCGGAAGATGCTCGACGATGCAGGCTGGCAGAGCTGCAAGATCTCCGTCTCCAACTCGCTCGACGAATACCTCATTCAGGACCTTATCAATCAGGGCGCCTGCATCGACATGTTCGGCGTCGGTGAGCGGCTCATTACCGCCAAGTCCGAGCCGGTTTTCGGCGGCGTATACAAGCTGACGGCGGTTGAGGACGAGCAGGGGAACATCATTCCGAAGATCAAGATCAGCGAAAACGTCGGCAAGATCACAAACCCGCACTTCAAGAAGCTCTACCGCTTCTTCGGCAACGACACCGGCAAGGCCATCGCGGACTATCTGTGCGTCCATGACGAGGTCGTGGACGATACGAAGGATCTGGAGATCTTCGACCCCTCCGCAACGTGGAAGCGCAAGACCGTCTACGACTTCACGGCCAAGGAGCTGCTGGTGCCCATCTTCAAAAACGGCAAGCTGGTCTACGATCTGCCGACGCTGGACGAGATCCAGAAATACTGCGCGCAGCAGATCGACACGCTCTGGGACGAGGTCAAGCGCTTCGACAACCCGCATACCTACTACGTCGATCTGTCGCAGAAGCTGTGGGACATCAAGTATGACCTGCTGAAAAACAACGGCAGATGATGCACGGAAAAAGCGGGCCGATCGCGCTTTGCGGCGTGCTGGCCGCGCTGGCGGCGGTGCTGATGCTGCTTGGGGGCCTTTTCCCCGGCGCGACCTACTGCGCGCCGCTGCTGGCAAGCCTTGTCCTGATCCCGGCACAGGAGGAATGCGGCCCGCGGGCCGCGTGGGGCCTTTTTACGGCGGCGGCGCTGCTGAGCCTGCTTCTCTGCGCGGATAAGGAAGCGGCGCTGCTGTTTGCGGCGCTGGGCTATTATCCGATCCTGAAGGCGCGCTTTGACGCCGTCCGGCCCGGACTGCTCTCCCGGCTGTGCAAGCTGGCCTTCTTCAATGCGGCGGTCCTCGCGGCGTATGCCGTGCTGCTGTTCGTGCTCGTCTCCGATACCGCGCGGGCGGAGTTCCGTGAGATGGGGAAGGCCATGACGGCGGCGCTGCTTCTCGGCGGGAACATCGTGTTCCTGCTGTATGACTTTGTGCTCCGGCGGCTGCGGCCGCTGTATGTCGGGCGGCTCCAGCCTGTGCTGCGGAGGCTGTTCCGATAAAGGCACAGAATGCGCTGCCTTTGCAGCGGGCCGATGTGGGCATCGGCCCCTACAAAGCTCAAAAAACCGCACATCCTTCGACTTCCATACGTCAAATATTTACCGCACTGCAATTTACGAATGCAGAAATTGTTATGCCCGCCCGAAGGGCGTTCGGACTATGGTCGGTATAACGATAACACGCACAACGGAACGACTCGTTTTTCAGGCGCGTAAGCACTATTCTCGTCCCCAGCGTCTCTTTTTTTGCATACTTTTTTCTGACAAGCCAGAAAAAAGTATGTCCGCGAAGCGAATCCTGTTCCGTCCCGGCGCAAAACAAAAACGGAGACAGTCCTTTCGGACTGCCTCCGTTTTTTTCACAGCCGCAGCCGCGACAAAAGCCGGTTCCCTGCCGCGCGGGCGGTTTTCTTCGCCGTGCAGGGCCGCAGGCACAGGACGGCGGCGGTACGGTCGTCGCCGGTCTCGCCGCCGCAGCCGAGGATGCCGGAGGCCAGCTCACGCGGAGAGCGGCCCTTGTAGCCCCGGATCCAGCGCTCCGTTTCCTCCGGCGCGACGCCGTCCGAAACAAGAACGAGCATCTCTCCCCGTCCCATGGACACGCGCAGGCATTCGCCGCGCCCTCTTCCGTCCACGCCAAGGCCGGGCGGCGGCGTCGGCGCGCCGAGCTTCACGAGCCGGTGCGCCTGCCGGAGATAGGAGGGCGCAGCGCCCCATTTGTGCAGGAAGCCTTCTCCGGTGACAAGGCTGATCTGGAGCAGATCGACGGTCGAAAAGCCGCCGTCGCCGCGCAGGATATACACGCCGTTGAGCATTTGCAGCGCATCCTGCGCCTCAAAGCCGGACAGCAGCAGCTCCGAGAGGAAGTGGATGGCCGAGGCGCTTTCGCGGGAGGCCTCCTCGCCGGTGCCCATCCCGTCGCACAGCAGCAGATAGTACCATTCTCCGCAGGTAAAGCAGCTCCCGTGGTCGCCGCTGACGCTGCCGCCGCGCACGCCGCGCGCGCGGTAGCCGAGATCCGGCGTATAGGCCGGGACGGACGGCGCGGCGTCGCGCTCCGGGTCGCAGACGCCCTGGAGCAGGCGGGAGAGGTAGCGGAACTGGTCGGAGAGGACGCTGCGGCTCTCGGCAAGGCGCGTCTGATACTGCCGCCGCGTCCGCTGGGTCTCCATCGCCTCGTTGACGGCGGCAAGGAAGCCGTCCGGATAGCAGCAGCGCTCTGTGAATTCCGCCGGGAGGTCGTCCCGGGCGGCGCAGCCGGACTGAAAAATACGACCCGCCGCGTGCGAAAGCGCCAAGTACGTCTCCTGCGCGTGGATCTGCCAGCAGTCCTTCCACCGCCCGCAGCTCCGGCAGACGCGGTCGGCGGCCTGATCGAACACCGCCGCGGACTGTGGCTCCAGATCGCGCGGCCGCGCCCGGTCGAGCGCGCGGCTCACCTCGCTGAACAGGTCGCTGGCGCGGCGCAGCTCGGACAGCCGCGCCTCCAGCGCGGCGGACTGCCGCTCGTCGAGCGTCTGGCGCAGCTCCTGCGGAGCCAACAACGCCAGCAGCAGCCCCAGCGCAACGCCGGCCACCGGCAGAAACGACGCTGCGCCGGTAAAGAGCACGCCGCAGACGCAGCAGAGCAGATACAGCGCCGCCCGCACAGCCCGGAGCCGGAATACCGGCACGCGGCAGAGCAGCGCCGCGAAGCAGAGCAGCGCCGTCATGGAGCTCTCGCCGCCGCAGGTCACATCCAGCGTCAGCCCGCAGGCCGCCGCCGCAGTCAGCGCGTCCGGCCCCGGCAGCGCCAGAAAGGCCGCGCAGACGGCCAGCGGGACGCTGAGCCTCAAGCCGCCCGGGAGGCTGACCGCCGAGCAGCCCGCCAGCAGGAGCAGCGCCAGCACGCACCGTCCCGCCCGGGAGCGCTCCTGAAGCGCCGCAGTGAACTGCGCCGTGCAGACGGCGAGGATCAGCAAACGCGCCGCCAGAAAGGCCGCGAGGCCCGCCTGGAGGCCCGCGCTCAGCAGGCTCAGAAGCCCGATCAGCAGATACAGGCAGCACGCCGACGCAGGCATGAACCACCGCCGCTCACGCGGCAGAAGCCCGGAGAAGATGCAAAGCTCCGCGAGAATGAGAAAGCCCGCCGCGATCGGCTCGAACGCGCCGTCCGCACCCCAGAACACCAGATAGCCCGCCGCCGCGCCGAGATAGGCGCAGATCGCCGGAAGCGAAAACGGCAGCGAGGCCGCCAGCGCCAGCGCGGCGGGCACGTTCCTTCCGAGCAGGCGGACGCCTGCCAGCAGAAAACCCCCGGCAAACGCCGCGCCGCACTGCGCCGCCAGTTGCAGCACCGTGCTCGCGGCGAACCGCACGGATAGCTCGCGCCGCAGCGCGTGCAGTCTTTTTCCCAGCGCAGCTTGCTTTTTCATCCTCGTTCCCTCTTCATCCGTAAGCTCCGAGGCGGCAATGACCGCTTCTGAGGATATCTTAGCATACGCGCGGGGCAAAACACGTCGGGAAAGGGGACACTGCGCAGAAACCGGAAATATCTCTGCGCGGAGGATGCGCGCCCGCGGGCCTTCTGCGTATTCGGTGAAAAAGCATTTGCATGGCAAATGCGCCGCCTGAAACGCAAGACCCGCACCGGACATATCCGGTGCGGGTCTCCGTTCTGCGCCGCAGACGGCGCTTGCTTTGCTTTCTTTATTTCAGCTCGAGCTTGAGGTCGCCCTCGCGGATCCAGCCGAGCTTCCGGAAGAGCAGTCCGAACAGCCACGTCAGGACGGCGGGCAGGACAAAGCAGATAAGCACGAGGCCGATCCAGTCCATGGCCGCCGGGGTGATGGCGGATGCGCCGTTGGCGATGGCCTCCTCACTCGGGCTGAACCAGCCGGTGATGACGCCGATCTGGCCGCAGAGGCCGCAGGTGCCCATGCCGGAGTTGATCGGCGCGCCGTTCATCTGAAGCCGGAACACACAGGTGGCCAGCGGGCCGGTGATGGCGGAGGTCAGGATGGCCGGAAGCCAGATGCGGGGATTGCGGACGATGTTGCCCATCTGGAGCATGGAGGTGCCGAGTCCCTGCGCGACCAGACCGCCCCAGCGGTTTTCCCGGAAGGAGAGGACGGCGAAGCCGACCATATTCGCGCAGCAGCCCGCCACAGCGGCTCCGCCCGCAAGGCCCGTCAGGAACAGGACCTGACAGATGGCGGCGGAGGAGATCGGCAGCGTCAGCGCGATGCCGACCAGCACCGAGACAGCAATGCCCATCCAGAACGGCTGAAGCGCCATCGCAGTCTGGATCAGCTTTCCGAACGCGCCCGCAGCAACACCGATGGGCGGCGCGATCCACTTTGCCAGCACGACGCCGACGAGGATCGTCACGGCGGGCGTCACCAGAATGTCGATCTTCGTCTCCTTGCTGACGGCCTTGCCGCATTCTGCGGCGACGATGGCGATGATGAGGACCGCGAGCGGGCCTCCGGCGCCGCCCTCCGCATTGGCGGCCCAGCCGACCGCCGCCAGCGAGAACAGCACCATGGCGTCTGCCTTCAGCGCGTAGCCGATGGCGACGGCCATCGCCGGGCCGGAGACGGACATGGCGTAGGTGCCTACGTCGATGAGCAGCTGTACGTGAAGCTGCGCGCCGAGCGTCTTGATGATCGTGCCGATCAGCAGCGAGCAGAACAGGCCCTGCGCCATGGCGCTCAGCGCGTCGATGCCGTAGCGCTTTGCGGAGATCTCAATGTTTTTTCGTTTCAGAAAGGCTTTTACTTTACTCATTTTCCTCCCTCTTTCCTTGGTATTTCTTCTGAAGCTATTCTACCAGACTTTCCGGTGTTGTCAACCGAAATACAAATACCGGGGTGTTTCCATGTGAAACGCTATATATTGTGTTTCACGGAGAAAAGTCCACTAAATATCGCAATATTCCCTTGACACGCCCCGCGTTTTCGGGTATAGTAGCACTGCACTGAAATTGAGGATACAAGATATTGTGGTCACAGTGCCGCAAAATGTGCAACATTTAGTTTTGCTTGCAGGATGCCCTGCATTCTGCGGTGTGATAGGGAGAGGGGAACGCATCATGAAAATCATCAAGCGCAATGGCTCCGAGGTGGTCTTTGACATCATGAAGATCATCTCTGCCGTGACAAGGGCGAACAACGTCGTCTCAGAGGACGAGCGGCTCAGCCCCATGCAGATCCGGCGCATTGCCGAGAGTGTGGAAAACAGCTGCCTGTCGATGAACCGGGCGCTGAACGTGGAGGAGATTCAGGATCTGGTCGAGCACCAGATCATGGCGCACGGCGCGTATGAGGTGGCGAAGAATTACATTACCTACCGCTACACCAGAAGCCTTGTGCGCAAGTCCAACACGACGGACGAAAAGATCCTGTCGCTGATCGAGTCCAACAACGAGGAGGTCAAGCAGGAGAATTCCAACAAGAACCCGACCGTCAACGCGGTGCAGCGCGACTATATGGCGGGCGAGGTCTCCAAGGATCTGGCGGCGCGTATCCTGCTGCCGCGTGAGATCGTCGAAGCGCACGAGGCCGGCATCATCCACTTCCATGACGCGGATTACTTTGCGCAGCATATGCACAACTGCGACCTTGTAAATCTGGAGGACATGCTCCAGAACGGCACGGTCATTTCCGGCACGCTGATCGAGAAGCCGCACAGCTTCTCCACGGCCTGCAACATCGCCACGCAGATCATCGCGCAGATCGCCTCCAACCAGTACGGCGGACAGTCGATCTCGCTGACGCATCTGGCGCCGTTCGTGGACGTTTCCCGCAAGAAGATCCGCCGCACGGTGATGGAGGAGATCAAATCCTTCGGTGTGGAGCCTTCCGAGGAAGCGATCTCCTCGGTCGTTGAAAACCGCCTGCGCGACGAGATCCGCCGCGGCGTCCAGACCATCCAGTATCAGGTCGTCACGCTCATGACCACCAACGGTCAGGCGCCGTTCATCACGGTGTTCATGTATCTGGGCGAGGCACGCTCCGCGCAGGAGCAGCATGACCTTGCCATCATCATCGAAGAGACGCTCAAGCAGCGCATCGAGGGCGTCAAGAACGAGAAGGGCGTCTGGATCACGCCCGCCTTCCCGAAGCTCATCTATGTGCTCGAGGAGGACAACATTACCGAGGATTCGAAGTTCTGGTATCTGACGAAGCTCGCCGCCAAGTGTACGGCCAAGCGGATGGTGCCGGATTACATCTCCGAAAAGAAGATGAAGGAGCTGAAGCTCTCCAAGGGTGAGACGCCGGGCCACGGCGATGTGTATACCTGCATGGGCTGCCGCAGCTTCCTGACGCCCGACCGCTCCGGCAACGGCTGGAACAACGTTGCGAACGCCGGAAATTACGAGCCGGGCAAGCCCAAGTATTACGGCCGCTTCAATCAGGGCGTCGTGACCATCAATCTGGTGGACGTGGCGCTGTCCTCCGGCGGCGCGCTGGACAAGTTCTGGCAGATCTTTGACGAGCGGCTGGAGCTTTGCTACGAGGGTCTGATGTGCCGCCACAACCGGCTCAAGGGCACGCTCTCCGACGCCGCGCCCATCCTGTGGCAGTACGGCGCGCTGGCCCGCCTCAAGAAGGGCGAGCCGATCGACAAGCTGCTCTACGGCGGCTATTCGACGATCTCTCTGGGCTATGCGGGACTTTATGAGTGCGTCAAGTACATGACCGGCAAGTCCCACACCGACCCCGCCGCCACGCCGTTCGCCATCGAGATCATGCAGCACATGAACGACGCCTGCAAGCGCTGGAAGGAAAAGACCGATATTGACTTCTCCCTCTACGGAACGCCGCTGGAGTCCACGACGTATAAGTTCGCTAAGTGTCTGCAAAAGCGCTTCGGCATCATCGAGGGCATCACCGACAAGAACTATATCACGAATTCCTATCACATCCATGTGACCGAAAATATCAACGCCTTTGACAAGCTGGCGTTTGAGTCGCAGTTCCAGGCGCTTTCGCCCGGCGGCGCGATCAGCTACGTCGAGGTGCCGAACATGCAGCAGAACATCGACGCGGTGCTCGAGGTCATGAAGTTCATCTATGAGCACATCATGTACGCCGAGCTGAACACCAAGTCGGACTACTGTCAGGTCTGCGGCTTCGACGGCGAGATCGAGATCAAGGAGGATGCGGACGGGAAGCTCGTCTGGACGTGCCCGCAGTGCGGCAACACCGACCAGTCGAAGATGAACGTCGCCCGCCGCACCTGCGGCTACATCGGCACGCAGTACTGGAATCAGGGCCGGACGCAGGAGATCCGCGACCGGGTGCTGCATCTGTAAACAAAAATGCTGCCGCGCAATGCGCGGCAGCACCGTTTTCATTTGGAATCCCCGTCGGAGGGCCGCTTCGGCTTCGGGATGTGCGGGCTGTCCAGGATCTGATGGACGACCGCGACGACGCTGATCCCGGCGGCAAGGCCGATGGCCCACTGGGCCGTCAGAAGGCCGTAGCGCCGGGTGGCGATGTAGTTGTCCTGAACGAGCGAAAGCATCATATAATAGACGTAGCTGCCCGGTACGAGCGGGATCAGCGCCGGGATCAGGAACAGCGTAGCCGGAGCCTTGGCGTATTTCGCGGCGATCTCGGCGTAGGCTGCGGAAAAGATGCTGACCAGCAGCACCAGATAGAACAGATTCCCGATCCGGCTGCGCAGCAGCAGATAGACCGCCCAGCAGGCGGCCGCGCCGCCCGCGGCCAGCGGAATATGCCGCCGGGGCAGATGATACATCAGGCAGAAGCCCGCCGTGCTGACGAGCGCGGCGATCAGTTGGATCAGATTTTTCATAGTCACACCCCGAACAGATAGATGGCGCTGCCGAAGCCCATGGCGAGCGATCCTGCCAGCAGCAGCGATTCTGCCAGCCGCAGCAGGCCGGAGATGGTATGTCCGACCAGCATGTCGCGGACGGAGTTCGTCAGCGGAACGCCGGGGATCAGCAGCATAATTACGCCGATCAGAATTTTATCGACCGCAAGCACCGGGAAAAGGCGTCCGCCGAGGCAGATCACCGAGCCGACAAGAAACGCAGTCAGGAACTGAAAAACGGCGGCGTTGCGGAATACGGGAAGGATCTTCTCCTGCAAAAGCCGGACGAGCGCGCCCGCCAGCGCAGCGAAGACGCCATCCCAAAGCCCGCCGCCGAAAAAGACCGCGAAGCCGCCCGCGCCGAGCATACTCCCGAGAAACAGCAGCAGCGGCCTTGCGTGTCCGGCATGGATGGCCTGCACGCGCGCGTGCAGCTCCTCCGCCGGAAGCGGCTCCTGACAGCAGCTGCGGCTGAGCGCGTTCAGCGCCTCGAGCTTCTGAAAATCGACCGTGGCTGAGCGGCAGATGCGCCGCGTCTGCGTCAGCTCCACGCCGTCCTGAAACAGGATGGTGAGGACGATGTCGGAGGTAATGACGAAAATATCGACCTTCTGCGCGCCGTAGGCCTGTCCGAGGCGGGTCATGGTGTCCTCCACGCGGTTGATCTCCGCGCCGCTGGTGAGCAGTGTTTCGCCGATATCCAAAAGCTCGTGTACGATCTGATCGTGTGCCTCCACGGCGTGCACCTCCCTTGAAAAGCATTTCCGGAAAAGATATTTTAGCAGATTATTGACTGTTGTCAAGCCCGCTCTGGAGGAATGTATGAACTACGCGACCATCAAACCATGGGATATTGCGAACGGCCCCGGCGTGCGCGTGAGCGTATTCGTCTCCGGCTGCACACACCGCTGCAAAAACTGCTTTAACGCCGAGGCGTGGGACTTCAACTACGGCGAGCCGTTCGACGAGGCCGTGATGGACCGGATCGTCCGTCTCGCGCAGCCGGACTATATCCGCGGCGTGACCTATCTCGGCGGTGAGCCGTTCGACCCGCGCAATCAGGCGGGGCTGCTGGAGCTGTCGAAAAAGCTCCGCGCGGCCTATCCGCAGAAGTCCATCTGGTCGTTCACGGGCTATGTCTACGGGAAGAACCTGCCGCAGGTGCCGGGCGTGACCGACGCGCTGCTGGCAAGCCTCGACGTGCTGGTGGATGGGCCGTTTATCGAGGAACAGAAGAATCTGCGTCTGCGCTTCCGCGGGTCGGAGAATCAGCGGCTCATTGACATGCCGCAGACGCTGAAAGCCGGAACCGTCGTTCTCTGGGACGAGGAACAGTGAGGAGTTCATTATGCCCAAAATCAAAATCCATTATTTTTCCCCCGACGCGCCCCGGCTCAAAATGACCGAAAAGGGCGACTGGATCGACTTGTACTGCGCCGAGACCATGACGCTGCACGCAGGCGATTTCGCGCTCGTGCCGCTGGGCGTTTCGATGCAGCTGCCCGAGGGCTACGAGGCCCGCACCGCGCCGAGAAGCTCGACCTTCCGCCGCTGGGGCATTTTGCAGGCGAATTCCGTCGGCGTGATCGATAACAGCTACTGCGGCACGAACGACGAGTGGAAGCTCCCGGTCTACGCCACGCGCGATACCGTGATCGAGAAGGGCGACCGCATCTGCCAGTTCCGCATTTTTGAGGTGCAGCCCACCGTCGAATTCGAGGAGTGCGAAGCGCTCTCCGACGTGGACCGCGGCGGCTTCGGCTCGACGGGCGTCAAATAAAGCGCCGTGCAGGTAAATACGCCGATAAAAGGCTCCTTCGTATGGTTTCGGCCATAGGCGGGAGCCTTTGCCGGTCTGGCAGGATGCGCCGGAGCGCCCGGATGCTCCCCTATCATCGGCCGGAGGCGTGATTTTTTCGGCGGGCCAAAGTATGCCGCCGGAGGCATCCCGCGCCTTTGGGGTGCAGAAAAAGGGCCGCCGGCGCTTGCCGGCGGCCCCATATTTATCTGTTATCAGTCCCTGCACCGAAGCGCCCGGATGGCGTTCAGCACCGCAAGGATCATAACGCCCACATCGGCGAAGATCGCGGCCCACATGTTCGCAACGCCAACTGCGACCAGCGCGAGGCAGCCGAACTTGACGACCAGCGAGAACACGATGTTCTGCTTGACGATGCCGATGCACTTGCGGGAGATCTTGATGGCCTTTGCGATCTGGAGCGGATCGTCGTCCATGAGGACGACATCGGCGGCTTCGATCGCGGCGTCCGAACCCATCGCGCCCATGGCGATGCCGATATCGGCTCTGGTCAGGACCGGTGCGTCGTTGATGCCGTCGCCGACGAAGGCAAGCTTGTCGTTCTTAGCCTTCGCAGCCAGAAGCTTTTCTACCTGCTCGACCTTGTCGCCCGGCAGAAGCTCGCTGTGGACCTCGTCCACGCCAAGCTCCGACGCCACCTGTTCAGCCACGCGCTTCGCGTCGCCCGTCAGCATGACCGTCTTTTGGACGCCCGCCTTTTTCAGCTGTGCGATGGCCTCCTTCGAATGCGGCTTGACCACGTCGGAAATGACGATGTGGCCCGCGTACTGGCCGTCGATGGCCATATGGATGATGGTGCCGACACAGTGGCAGTCGTGGTATGCAATGCCGAGCTGCTCCATCAGCTTGCCGTTGCCGGCGGCGACGGTGTGTCCATCGACCTTTGCTTCGATGCCGTGGCCGCTGATCTCTTCAATATCCGTCACGCGGCTGCGGTCGATCTCCTTGCCGTAGGCCTTCTGAAGGCTCTTGCTGATGGGATGCGAGGAGGCGCACTCCGCCAGCGCGGCGTATTCCAGAAGCTGCTGCTCGTCGAACGGGCAGTGGTGAACGGCGGTAACCTCAAAGACGCCCTGCGTCAGCGTACCGGTCTTGTCGAAAACGACGACCTTCGACTCGGACAGCGCTTCGAGATAGTTGGAGCCTTTGATCAGAATGCCCTCCTTGCTGGCGCCGCCGATCCCGGCGAAGAAGCTCAGCGGGATGCTGATGACCAGCGCGCACGGGCAGCTGACGACCAGGAACGTCAGCGCACGATAGATCCAGTCTGTCCAATTGGCGTCCACGCCTGCGATCATGCGGCCAAGCGGCATGAGCACGGCCAGCGCCAGCGCGGCAGCGCAGACGGCGGGCGTATAGATCTTCGCAAAGCGGGAGATGAACGCCTCGGATCTCGATTTGCGGGAGCTTGCGTTCTCCACGAGGTCGAGGATCTTCGACACCGTGGACTCGCCGAAGGCCTTCGTCGTGCGGATCTTGAGCACGCCGGACATGTCAATGCAGCCGCTGATGATCTCGTCGCCCGCCTTCACGTCGCGCGGCAGACTCTCGCCGGTCAGTGCGCTGGTGTTGAGGCTGGCGCTGCCCTCGACGACCACGCCGTCCAGCGGCACCTTTTCGCCGGGCTGCACCACAATGATGCTGCCGACCGTGACCTCGTCCGGATCGACCTGCTTCAGCTGGCCGTCTGCTTCGATATTCGCGTAGTCCGGGCGGATGTCCATGAGCGCTGAGATATTCTTCCGGCTCTTGCCGACGGCGTAGCTCTGGAACAGCTCGCCGATCTGATAGAACAGCATGACGGCGATGCCCTCGACATAGTCGCCGCTCTTCGTCCAGATGGCAAGGAAGAACGCGCCGAGCGTCGCCAGTGCCATCAGGAAGTTCTCGTCAAACGCCCGTCCGTTGAGAATGCCCTTGCCCGCCTTTCTCAGGATATCATAGCCAATGACCAGATACGCAGCAAGGTATGCGATCAGCTGCGGCACGCCGGTGATCGGAATGAATTTCAGCGCGATCAGCATGACCGCCGTGATCAGGATGCGCACAAGCATCTTTTTCTGTTTCTTTGTCATGATCGTTATGACCTCCTGTTCCAATAAGACAGCACCGGGCGGGCCGCTGCGTGTGCAGGATGGCCCGAGCGGCCGCTTCTATCTTATAATTCGATCTCGCAGTCCGGCTCGACCTTCTTGCAGGCCTTGAGGATGGCCTTCATCGTCTTTTTCTCGTCCGCGCCCTCGGCAAATTCAACGATCATCTTCTGCGTCATGAAATTCACGGTCGCATCCGCGACGCCTTCGGTCTTTTTCGCGGCTTCTTCCATCAGGTTCGCGCAGTTCGCGCAGTCCACTTCGATCGCATAAGTCTTTTTCATAAAATTGACCTCCGTTTTTGAATCTGCGTTTGAATTAAACGCTTGCTTAATCATTACATCCGCAGTATACTGGTCTCAGCCCGAAAAATCAAGCCCTTCCGGAGGGATGCTTCCGAAAAGGCGAAGGGAATTTCCAAAACGGATAAAAGGAGAAAATGCCATGGCCGGTTTTACGCTGCCGCACGATCACGGCGAACAGAAGCACGCGGAAAATCTGCACCGGGAGCTGATGAATGTCGAGCATTTCGGCGCCGTCTGCGAGATCTTCAAGCAGCTGAGCGACCCGACCCGGGTCCGCATCTTCTGGCTGCTCAGCCACCACGAGGAATGCGTCATCAACATCGCCGCGATGCTGGAGATGTCCAGCCCGGCGGTCTCGCACCATCTGCGCTGCCTCACGCAGAGCGGCCTTCTGACCAGCCGCCGCTGCGGCAAGGAGGTCTATTACAAGGCCGCCGACACGGCGCAGATCCGCCTCCTGCACGAGATCGTCGAGCAGGTGATGGAGATCGCCTGCCCGGAAAAGGCGGTGGATCTTCAGGCTGCGCAGACGGAGATCATCCGCCGCGTCCACGACGATCTGACGGAAAACCTTTCCGAGCGCGTGACCATCGAGGCGCTTTCCCGGAAATATCTGATGAACACGACCACGCTCAAGCGCGTATTCAAGGAGGTCTACGGTGAAACCATCGCCGCGCACATGAAAAAGCACCGCATGGAGGCCGCCGCCGCCCTGCTCGTCCAGACGCAGGACGATATTTCCGCCATCGCGCAGGCGGTCGGCTATGAGAGCCAGAGCCGCTTCACCTCCGTTTTCAAGGAGACCTACGGCGAGCTGCCAACGGAATACCGCCGCAGAAAGCTCGAGGGCTGAGCACAGCCGCAAATAAGGCCAGCGCCTTCCGCACAGGATGAAAATCCCCGCCGGACACAGGTCCGGCGGGGATTTTGGAGCGTGTCAAAAAAGTGTTTTGACACGCTCTCAAACGGGAAACGCTTTGCTGGTTTCCCGTTTGAAAAGGCTTGCGTCCTGCTGCGCGCATAATTTGTGTGCCGCAGGCACACAAATTCCACACTTGC
>OMER01000441.1_pt1 | contig 29299 bp, 28 predicted proteins | sample 1645431 | NCBI WGS metagenome assembly OMER01 (sample SAMEA103958144, study PRJEB25191) | human gut metagenome | reverse complement strand
CCAAGCTGACCGAGCATCCAAGTTTCCGGCTTATGCGGCAGACGGACGTACAGAATGTCTGGCACATGCAGATGCCGCGATGGTTATTTTCCGACCCGCGTTATGCGGATATGAGTCTGGACGCGAAGGTGACATACACCTTTCTTCTGAACCGCTTTCAGCTCTCGCGTCGCAACGGTTGGGTAAATGACGCCGGTGAGGTGTTCGTGATTTTTCCCCGCAAGGCGCTGGCAAAGGAACTTCGTATCTGTGAGCAGCGCGTCACGGCGGCGTTCCGCAAGCTGGCAGAGCTTCAGCTGATATGGGAAAAGCGCTGCGGCCGCGGCGACGCCAATCAGATCTATCTGGCCAGCGTCACACCCATCGACGATCCGAGTTACGAGTGCGCACCGTTTTCCTCAAAAGAATACGAATTCTGCGGTTCCAGAACAGCGGATTCTGCGTTTCTTGAAACAGAAGAACCGCAGGATCTGCCGTCCCAGAACCCCGAAATCCCCGCCTTTAGAACCGCAGATCCTGATGTTCCAGAACCGCAGGATTTGGGCGCAAGTAATACTGATTTTAGTCAACCTGATATAGCTTTCTCAGATGTCAGTCCATCCGTACCTTCGGAGGACGGACCGGCGGACGATGAAAAAGAGCTCACGGGCATTCTGGATGCTTGTGAGCTTTCGTATTTCGAGCCGGAGGTGGCGCGTGTTTTTGAGAACGCCATTGAGCGGCTTTTCTACTCGGACAACCTGCGCATCGGGCAGGCTGTTCTGCCGCAAAGCCGGGTACGCTCGCGGCTGCACCGGCTGAACTATTTCGTTTTGCAGGAAGCGGAGATCAAGCTGCACGCGAACCGGAATGTGCCGGTCAGGGATTCTACGAAATATGTTATGTCAACTATCTACAACTGCATCACGGAAACGGAAAGTGACCTGCTGGTCGATCCGTATCTCAATTCGCTGCGTTCGCCGCCGGGAAAGGGGCGAGGCTAATGCTGCTGACGAAACAGCAAAAATATCTGCTGGCGGTCTTGGAAAAGCTCGGCTGCGCGGAGCAGCGGCAGCTTGCCGCACTGCTGCAAAAGACGTTTGCCTTTTCATCGATTGACGACGCCGTGCGCGTGACCGGCGCTTGTGTACGCCAGATGCAGATGGGCGGACTGCTGCAAATCTCGGATGGTCTCATTACACAAACCGGAGGGCAGCTCAATACACAGCGGATAGAAGCCATTGACGTGATGCTGGAGCTGTCCGCGGCGCAGCCGGAGGATTTTTATGCCGTAGATAAACATATCCTGCTCCGCTTTTCGCTTGGAGAACCCAGCTTCAAGCAATTCGTCATCGTGTCCGGCAGCAATCCGCCGCCGGAGCATGAGATCCAGCAGGACAAAAAGATCATCGTTCTGCTGCCCGATGACATCCGACCAGAGACATTTCCATACACCAGACCCGTTATTTTTGCGATCCGGCAAGAGAACGGCACGCACCGCTTCTTTGCCAGAAAATAATTATTACAGGAGGAACTACATATGCCCAGAAAGAAAGCCGAACCCGAAGTGCTGCAGGAAGAAACCGTACAGCCAGAAATCGCCCAAGTCGAAGAAACGGTCACCGCAGAACAGCCAGTATTGGAACCGCAGGTCGAAGAACCTGCAACCACAGAACCTGTACAACCCTATGGAGAGGACGACGTGCCCGCAGCGGCAGAAAAATCTGAATCTTCCGAACCGGAGAAGAAATCCTTCTACGATTTGGACTTCCGTGCGCTCGACCAGGATCTCTCACCAGAGCAGCGGCAGGAGTGGAACACAATCTATGCTTCCTTCCGCAGCCGAAGCGTCATGCGCGGCACGATCATCGGCGTCGATCCCCATTCCATGACCGTCCGCAGCGCGCAGACCGGACAGGTCGAGACCAAGCGGATGTACTGTGCGGTCATCGTGCCGTTCCGCGCCCGCATTTTGATCCCGGAAACGGAAATGTGGGCAGAAAACGAGGAACGCCCGGCGTTCGTTCTGCGGAACATGCCGGGCGCACAGATCGATTTTGTGATTACCCATGTGGATCGTGAGGCGGGCTTCGCTATCGGCTCCCGCCGTCTGGCGCTGGCGTCACGGCGCTATTTCTTCTCCACACAGCCACTCCACCAGCCGGGCAGCCGTGTGCCGTGCCATGTGCTGGCCGTCGGCCCGCGCCGGTGTCTGGTCGAGTGCTATGGCTACGACGTGAATCTTTCGCAGCGCGATATGAGCTACGCGGCTATCCCCGACCTGCGGGAGCAGTACCACCCGGGCGATGAGCTGACCTGCGTGGTCAAGCAGTTTGACCGCAAGGCAGGCATCTTGGATATCTCCGTCAAGGAGACGGTGCCAAACCCCTTCGACGAAGCAAGCCTGCGCCACCCCGTCGGCTGCCGCCGCAGGGCAACCATCGCAGGCAAATACGCCGGCGGCGTGTTCTGCAACCTCCCCGACGGCGCGGTCGTCATGTGCCGGTACTCGTTCCACTACGAGGACTCGGACTTCAAAACCGGCGATACCGTCATGGTCGTGATTCAGCGGTATGACGAGGGGAAGAAGCAGATTTTCGGGAAGATCGTGGGAAAGTTTTAATATAATTCACTGCTGCTCTGAGCAATTCTTTTTCACATTCTTTGAAGTTTACTGATTCTGACAAGCTCCACATTTCTTGAATTGAACGCCCAGTATTCGCGAACTGTTCCGGGCTCTTTTGTGGTGTCAAATACGTTATAGGTGAATGTTCAGATACGACAGAAAACTGATATACCATCATTTGAATAATTGGCCGACGATGAGGCGTATTTTGGCTATCATCGTAGCAAACATCTGGTAAATCAACTGCAACATACGATGCAGATAGCGGTAATTTAGTTTGACGGACTTCCAAATACTCACCGTTCGAACCCTCATGTAACTCTTTCAGCGCCTTCAAGGAGCTTCTATATCCATCTATAATGTTGATGTATGTTTCTATATCTTCTTTATTAATATATCTTTCTACGTCTTCTTTATTGGACAAAATTGGGCGTTGCAACGCATACATATACTCGACTCCCATTCTTACGGCATTTTCTGGGTCAAGCATTAAAAATTTAATCATTACTCCCTTCCGCAAAAGAGTTTCTATATGCTTTTTGTGCTTTTGCAGCATTTGATCTCCATATGCAACAACAAAAACAACTTCCGTAGTTGCTGATCGCAGAATCTCCCAGAGATCATGGTTTGGTTCCGAATAGCTAAAAAAACCGGGAACAATTTCCTTGTGGATTATCTTCTCAAGATACCCCACCCCAATTATTGCTGCAATGACTGTCCCTGCTGCCTGAATAATCGCGCTTACAATTTCATTTGACATTGATGTTCCTCCAATTCAGTACGATAAACGTTCTGTAACTTGGTCTATTGGCATCTACATTTCAATGCTAGCATTCATTTTTGCGCTTCAAAATCTTATCCTGCAAGAATGCGATCTGGATCAGCTCCTCCGGCGTTACATCAAGCGCGTCGGCGATGTTAAAGAACGCTTCCATGGAGAACGCACGGACCATATTCGGTGCTTCGATCGCGCTCAGATGAGAGCGGCTGATGCTTGCTTTTTCGGCTAACTGTTCCTGTGACATCCCGCGCATCTTCCGCAGGGAGGAGATCGCAATGCCCATCTGGATAAATCGGTCCCGGTTTTTGAAGCTGATTTCGTCTTTGCTCATAGTAAACGCCCCCTTCTGTGAAAATTATAGAAGCTGCGGCATTTCAGTTCAGCTTTGTATATAAAGCGATTGACTTATTTATAGAGCGTTATATAATTATATTATGCAATTCGCTAAAATATACGACATATATGCTTTATAATAGACATTCAGAACATGGGATGAAGTCAGGATGGGAGAGGAACGGCTATGATCTGTGCGCTGATCGGAGACCGGACGATTGGAAATCTGGAGGACAGCCATCTGGAAGACCGGCTTCGTGTGCTGATCGAGGAACGGCACGTCTCCGCGTTTGTCCTGGGCTACTTTTGGCCGTTTGAACAGCTTGCGCTCCGCGTGATCCGGCGTTTGCAGCAGGACTATCCGCTGCTGGACTATACAGTGATCCTGTGCGGACTACGAAAAGAGAGACCGGCAGAGCCGGAGCTTGACTATCTGCACACGCTGTACCCGCAGGGCTGCTGGCTCTGGCCCGGACGGATCGGGTTGACGCGGAAGCTGTGCTATCTTGCGTCGGCGTCGGACATGATCGCCTATTATGATGATACGGAGCAGCGCAGAGCCGCAAGCTGGATTCGTCGGGCGGCACGGAGAAAGCGGTTATGCGATACAACACTTGAGTAATCCGCAAGTTTGCACCCGCCTGCCGCCGCGCTACAATAAAGCTGTATTCAGGTCAGAGCAGTATCAGGGCGGAGCAGATGAAGGGCGGAGGTGAAAGCTTGGGGACAGGTATGCCCCGGTTCCGCGCGCAGGCCAGTGAATACCAAAACACAAAAGGACCTATAAGACCGTAATTGCCATCTGGCAGTTACGGTCTTTTTGCGTCCAAAACGAAGGAGGGAGTGAAACCATGAATGCCAGAAAAGAGCCGGTTAATGCCAATCAGCTACTACAATCCCAAGCAGGAGATCCGTCTCAGCGCGTATGCGGACACGATCGTCCTTGAACCGGACGGACGCGAGCAGCGTCTTCGGGCGATCCGCTTCGGCGGGTACCCGGAGATGGTGCGCGCCATGTCGGACGCGATCTATGCCGGTGCGACGCTGGAAACGGAATTTGCCGGTGAAACAGCCATGCTCACCTGCGAACCAAAAAAGTACGAATGCCATCTGAGCCACGACGGAATTTATGCCGAGGCGACCATCCTCTCACTGGATGACGAAGACGCTGCGGCAAAAAAGGACGAAGATGCACAGGCGGGCGGGCAGACGAATGTAGAGCTGCCGCCGAGAAAGTGCATCCTTTTCTGCCCGGCGGGAGACCGGCGGGCGCTGTTTGAAGCGCTGGATCGGAAAACGGCCGTGCCGCTCATCCCGGAGTTTCAGGACTATGTTCTGGACGAATTGCAGCGGCGCAGATTTCTCAAGCCGCTGCGCGTCATCTCCATCCGGGAACGGCTGGAGGCGTGGCTGCTGCTGTGCAAAAAGGACGACGCCAATATCGTCAAGGTGCTGGAGGACGGCCTCAAAAGCGGTGCAATCTGCATCCCTGGAACGGTTCAGAATCCCAACGGCTTTGAAAGCGTGCATTCCGTCACCAGCTATCTGTCCGTATTCGGTGTGACCGTCGCGGAACGAATCCGGAATCAGTTCCAACCGCTCTTTGACCCCGCCGCGGAGCAGCTTTCCCCGGAGATTTTACGCATCAACGACTATATCCGCGCACACGCAGGCTACAGCCTTTACCCGGCGCAGCTTGCTGTTGCGGAATCGGTCAAACGTAAGCTCTCGGAGGGCAAGTCTGCGTTCATCGTGGCAGAGTGCGGCAGCGGCAAGACGAAGATCGGCGCAACGGCGCTGGCCGCGTATCAGGCGCAGAAACGGAAAAAGACGTTCAACATCATTCTCTGCCCGTCGCACGTCGCAAAGAAGTGGGTGCGTGAACTTGCCGAAACGCTGCCGGATACCGCAGGCGTCATTGTCCGCAGCATCACGGAGCTGGACAGCCTGTACGCACAGTACCGGCAGGGCGACAAAAGCATCTACGCCGTTATCAGCAAGGAAAAAGCCAGAGACGGCTATATGCGCCGCCCGGCGGTTCTGTTTGACGCGCGAAAAGGCGCGTTCCGCTGCCCCGGCTGTGGTTCCGTCATAGAATTGCCAAGCAGCGACGATACATACGACTGGGTGACCGCGAAACCGGAGGCGCTCCGCATGGAAAACCGGCGCAATCATCAATGTATGAATTGCGGTGAACCGTTGTGGACAGCGGTGAATCCAAGCGTGCCTTCTCCGTGGGTCAAGATCCCGGAATACGGCTGGGTGCATCGAAAGCTGGCAGTCCATGCCATGCAGAAGACGAAGAACCCCGCAGCACTGGACGCCTTGCAGACGCTTCAGGAGAACCCGGACGGATACTTCCCGACGCGCGGCGCGTGCCGGCGGTATCCGCTCAGCTCGTACATCAAGAAGCGGTACCGCGGCAGGCTCGACGGTCTCATCGTGGATGAGCTGCACGAGTACAACAACGACAGCGGACAGGGCGATGCCATGGCAGAGCTGTTTGGCACGGCAAAAAAGGTCATCGGCATGACGGCTACGCTCATCAATGGCTACAGCTCCGGCATTTTTCATCTGCTCTACCGCACGTCGGCGCAGCTGATGCTGGCGGACGGAAAGCCGCATGAAAAGCCCGCGCTGTTCAATACGGAGTATGGCGTTGTGGAAACAACCTACACCGAAGCCGATGAAAACTATGCCGCAAAGCGCAGATCGCAGAAAAGCGGCGTTCGGACGCGCCAGCTTCCGGGCGTTTCGCCGCTGGTGTTTTCCCGGTTCCTGCTGGAAAAAACGGCGTTTTTGTCGCTGTCCGACATGGGCAAGGCACTCCCCAGCTACGAAGAAATTCCCATTGCCTGTGAGATGGACGAAGCGGTAGAGACGGAGTACAAGCGGATCGAGCATAAGCTTGTACAGGTTTTACGTTCAGACCGCCGCGCGGCACAGAAGATTCTTTCCGCGTATCTGAATCTGCTGACTGTCTATCCGGATCAGCCGTATGACCAGAAGCCCATCTTCTATCCCGACAGCGATGTCCCCATCGTCGAACCTGAGAACATGGGGGATACAGACACGCTCGGAGAAAAAGAGCAGAAAACGCTGGAACTCGTAAAAGCCGCCATTCAGAACGGTGAACGTGCGCTCATCTACACAAGCTGGGTGCGCACGGATTCGCAGCAGAAGCTCAAGCGGTTTCTGACGGACGAAGGCTACCGCACGGAGATTTTGACCGACAAGATCAAGACCACCGACCGTGAGGAGTGGGTGCAGAAAAAGCTCGCTGCCGGGATGCAGGTGCTGATCGTAAACCCGTCTCTGGTGGAAACCGGCTTGGATCTCAACGCCTTTACGACGCTGGTGTTCTACAGCATGGGCTACAAGCTCTTTACGCTGCGGCAGGCGTCGCGCCGAAGCTGGCGCATCAACCAGAAAGCACCTGCGGTCAAGGTCTATATGCTCTACTACGAGGACACCATGCAGCAGAAATGCCTGAAGCTCATGGCCTCGAAGCTGGCGGTCGCCGGACTCATTGAAGGAAACTTCTCTGAGGAAGGACTTGCCGCAATGAGCGACGTACAGGACATGACCTCTCAGATGGCGAAGGAGCTGATGCTCGGTATCCGCGACAATGTGGAGGATATTGCGGCAGCGTTCAAGAAGATGGCGTTTGAGAATCCGGACAGAGAGGTGCCAGCGACTCCCGTTGTGGAAACGACTTTGCCGTTGGAACCCACACCCGCGATGATCGAGCAGCCAAAGCGTGTGTTTACCGCAGAACAGGAGGAAAATCTGCAAGCCGCCATGGTGCAGCTGGAACAGCAGAAAGCCAAACGGGCGAAGAAAACGCAGCAGGTGGAAAACCAGCTGAGTCTATTCGGTTCCGTTGCGTAAAAAAGGAGGATGCTATGAAATTTACCGTCAACCGAACAGAACTACTTGCCGCGGCGCAGAACGCCGAGCGCATTGCGCCGAGGGTTTCCACGATTGAAATTCTGCAATGCGCGTATTTGCAGGCCGAGCAGGACACACTCACCGTTGCGTCCGGGAATCTGGAGATCGCGTTGGAGCAGCAGCTCCCCGCGCAGATCGACCGTGATGGCAGCGTTGTCGTAAAAGCCCCGCTTCTCTCTGGAATGCTGCGCCTGCTGGATGGCGAGCGCGTGACTTTCCAGATGAAAAACGGAAAGCTCGTTGTTTCGTCTGGAAACGCGGAATATGCCATTCCCGTCATGGACGCGGCACAATACCCGCGCATGGAAATTCCCTGCCCGGCAGCAACCGTGCCCGTGAGCGGTATCCCGTCGCTCACCAAACGGACGGCGTTTGCCGTTTCCGAGGAGACTGCCCGACCCATGCTTAAATGCGTGAACCTGATTTTCGGTGTGGACGGCCTGCAGGCGGTCAGCACAGACAGCTTTCGCATCGCATCCGCCAAAGGCGACCGCGAGAGCCGCGGGAACATCAGCTTCCTCATTCCGGCAGCTTCGCTGGAAAAGCTGGCGGCGCTGGTGGACAACCGCGAGAAATTGCAGGTCGGCACAACGGGAAAACATATCGTATTTACGAAAGAGGACTTTTCATTTGCCGCCCGCGTCATGGATGGACCGTATCTTGCCGTGTCGCAGGTGCTGTCCAATCTGAAGCAGCAGTTTACTGTCCTGACCGACGCCGCCCTGCTCCGCGATACCATTTTGCAAGCCCTCAGCGTCACCGGCACGCAGAACCGATTTTCCCTGTCCTTTGCAGGGAACCGGCTGACCGTTCGCTGCGAGAGCGAGTACGGCATTTCGGAGACGGCTATGGATGTGGTCGCGCTGAGCGGCGAGCCTGTGGGCGTGTACTGGTACAATCCGGCGCAGCTCATGGAGTGCCTGAAAGCGCTGAACGGAACGCTCATGCTGGAGGTCGTGCAGCACAGTGCGCTGCTTCTCAAAACAGACGAGCTTGTCTGCTTCCAGATGGCGGTGCGTGAACCGAAAGCCATTGAAGCAAAGCCACAAAAGACAAAAAAGCCGCGCAAGGAGGCGGCATAAAAAGGAGGATACGCCTATTTGAAGAAACCGACCATCTGCCGCTACTGCGGCGGCGTGATCCGGCTCGTTCCCGCTGCCGATGTCTACGGCAGCTCTACAGAACGGCTCGAAATGCAGAATGAATACCTATATCAGTGCCAGAACTGCAATGCCCGCGTTGGCTGCCACAAGGGAACCACGCGGCCGCTCGGCGATGTGGCGAATGAAATTCTGCGGCTCAAGCGCATCGAAGCCCATCAGGTGTTCGACGCTTACTGGCAGAAGCAGCACATCAGCCGGACAAAAGCCTATCAATGGCTGGCACGAGAATTAAAGCTCCCGGAGGAGGATACGCACATCGGCGGGTTCGAAATTGATACCTGCCAGCGTGTGATCGACCTCTGCCGCGCGAAAATGGATAAAAAGTAAGGAGAATGTCGTATGAAGATCCGGCCAAAGGTTCCCGTATGCACAGACTGCGACCACGTTTTTGAGTACAAGGGGCAGAACCCCGGTCAGCTCGGCGGCGTGGTGGTGCAGTTTGGAGAATCCTACTGCACGAAAAAGAAAAAGCCGCGCTTACTAAAGCGCTGGCACAAGATGCTCCGCGTTCCGGACTGGTGCAAGAAGCGTATCCAGCCGAGCTTGGTGCGCATCTATGATTTTGCCAGCACGGAAAGCTGGCTGATGCACGAAAATCTCTGCAAATCTCTCGGACGGGAGATCGGCCCCACGGCATCCAGATACACGCTCTCCGAGGTGCGGCAGCTTGATCTGGACGCATATGCGTTCCAGAAGCAGGTTCGTACCACACCCGTAGAGGAACTTTTGAATGTGCATCTGGGGCTGCATCAGGTCGTGGAGGTATTTGACGGCGTACAGTCTGTCATCCTCTATAAGACGCTGGACGGCTTTGTCCCGGCTCCAATGTTTGACGCCGAACGCGCCAGACAGAACCGCAGAGAGCAGAAAAAGGCATCCGCCTGACAAAACACACATGGAGGCGTCTGCCTCCCCAAATACGAAGGAGAAAGACCATGAAAAACAATTTCACCATTTCTCAGCGAAACGCCATCGTGGAAAACCATCTGTGGTGCATCAAGGCTGTCATGAAGCAGAACCGTGCGCTCATCCGTGCGGCGAAGCTGGATGCGGACGACGTGTATCAGGAGCTTGCGCTGCGGCTCATCCAGGCGGTCATGTCGTATGACCCGGAAAAAGGCAATCTGGAGCAGCATATCTTTGCGCAGCTCCGCATGGAGCTTCAGAAAACAGCGCACAGCAGTGTGATCTCGCTGGACGCCTACCGCATGAGGGCCGCCGCATGAGTTTACGAGATAAAATGCTGACTGTTATAGCCGATGTAAATGCCTCTGTTGCCGAGCGTGAAGAACTGGTCGAGCTGATCGCCATTGCCCTTCTGACGCGGAAGAACCTGTTTATTCTGGGCGACCCTGGACAGGCAAAGAGCTACGCGATCAATGCTTTCCGCAGCCGCATCACGAGCGCGAAGCAGTTTGAGCGCCTGCTTTCCAAGCAGACGGACGAAGAACAGCTTTTCGGACGGCTCGATCTTTCCAGCCTGATCCCCGGCTCTGTGCCGGAATCCGCATTCGAGGGCGACGGTATCTACCAGAATCTGCGCTTTGATTTGCAGAGCTTCCTGAATGGTCTGCCGAAGATGAAAAATGAGGCAGCGACATTCGAGAAGCTGGCAGAGATCGGCGGCAAGCTGGACGCCTACCGCAAAGCCGTCGCCGCGCTGCATCCGTGTGAACCGGTCGTGCAGACTGCGGGCAAAATTCCGGAGGCTGACATTGTGTTTTTGGATGAGATCTTCAAATGCAATGACGGCGTTCTGAACGCGCTTCTGACGGCACTCAACGAGCGGAAATACACCAATGAAGGCCGGACTTATCCCATCCCGACGATCTCCTTTTTCGCCGCGTCGAATGAAATTCCGAATTTCAATGACCAGGAGGAAAAGATCCTCTCGGCACTCTATGACCGGCTGGAATTGAAGGTCGTCACGGAAAACATCTCGGAGAAGTCACACCGGCTGGCGATCCTGAAAGACAAGCTCGGCGGCTCGTTTGGCGCTATCCATGCGACGATCTCGCTGGAGGAGCTGCGCACCATGCAGCAGGAAGTCGCGGCCATCAAAATTCCGGACAGCATCCACTACCTGATGGACGATGTGCTCTGTGCGCTGCGCACACAAATTCCCGTGTCCGACCGTAAATTTCTCAGCTACTTCTCTATTGCGCAGGCAAAGGCGTGGCTGGGGGGACATACGGAGGTCACATCGACCGATCTTCTGGTGCTGCGGAATTACTTCTGGCAGCAGCCGAGCGACCGTGAATTTGTAACCGGCACGTTGGAGCGCCTGTGCGTCAACCCCATGCAGGAAAAGGTCAGCGACCTTCTCGCCATGGCACAGGACGCAAAGGACGATTTCGACAGCGCTTGCGGTGCAGCGGAAAATGTACGCACAAAGCAGGCCGCGCTCCGTAAATTCCGCGGCGAGCTGGTGCGGCTCTACCAGATGCAGACCGAGATGGCTGCAAATGCTGCGTCTGATAGCGAAAAGGCGCTTACGGACGGACTTCTTTTCGAACTGGAGCGTATCAGCAAGGCAGCACATGAATCTATTGGCTTTACTTACACGCCGCTGGAACAGTTGGCAGTATTACAGTAATTGTTGGGAGGTCGAGGAATGGAGAGTCAAATTAAAATCAGAGCAACGGTTCCGGAAATGAATACGTTCTTCGAAGAAGAAAGCGGTGTTCGGTATATGGAAATTCGAGACCGCCGCTACTCTTCAGATGAAATTGAGCGTATGCCGGAATCAAAGTTCAACAGCAAGGTGTTCATGTGGGCTGTGAGGCTTCGGCATCCTAAAGTAGGAAAGGAACTTCACGGCATCTTTACAATTTCCGAGATAAAAAAGAAGCTGGAAGAAATGAAAGCCAAACAGGACTAATTTTCAAGGAGGGTAATTTATGCTGAATCACATTGTAGTTATGGGCAGGCTCACACGCGATCCGGAGCTTCGCAAGACGGCCTCCGGCGTTTCCGTTGCGTCATTTTCCGTGGCAGTAGACCGCGATTTTTCGCAGCAGGACGGGAAAAAGGAAACTGATTTTCTTGATGTCGTCGCGTGGAGAAACACGGCTGAATTTGCGGCGAAGTATTTTATGAAGGGACGCATGGCCGTCATTTCCGGCCGCCTGCAAATCCGGAACTGGGAAGACAAAGAAGGCAACAAGCGCCGCACGGCGGAAATTCTTGCGGAAAACATCTATTTTGGCGACAGCAAAAAGGAGGACGACGGCGGTTCTGCCCCTGCACCCACGCAGGGCTTCGGTGCGCCAGCGCAGTCGGGCGGCTTTACGCCCAACTTTGGCAGCGCCCAGCCCGGCAGCTTTGTGCCGAATTTCGGTGGAAACTATTAAACTGACAGTGCAGGGTGGGATCTTCCCACCCTGCCTTTTCTATGGAGGTGCAAAATGAAGAAATACTTTCGCACGATACAAAATGTCATGGATTCCCGTTGGGGCAATTTTCAATATGCCGGGACACCTGCGGCACAGAAAACGGATCGTGTTCTGCAAAGCTCCAAACTGGAGGACTGCATTTATCGTGATCTGAGCAAAGACGATGAGAGCATGGAAGCCATCCAGCAGGAGGCCGCATCTAAGCTGGACAGCTTCCACGCACTGTCCAGAGACATTTTCCAGTCGTTCTATTCGCTGTTTCCGAAGCGAACCGACGCGGACAGACTTACAGCAGAGGCACAGAAATTCAACGCGAAGCTGCTCGACCATGTGACCGAGGATGCGGACTATCCGACGATCAAGTCGATCTGCGAGGGCCGGGAGCTGCCCGCTTATGAGGCCGCATCCGAGTTTACGGCAAAAATCGGCGCGCAGCTGGATGATCTGCTGCCAGAGCTCGGCAGCAAAGACGGTACGCTGAAAACGCTTGAAAAGCTGCAAGCGGCGCGGAATCAGGCGCAGCAGAAGCTCACGGAGCTTTTGGAGCAAATGCGGGACTCTGTGCAGAATCCCACGCTGGAGCAGGCGGTGATCGACGCGGCAAATCAAGCCGAGAGCAAAACGCAGCAGGCCGAAGCCGTTGCAAAAATGGTGGATGTCACTGCAACGCAGAACAAAGCCGCCATTCGTCAGAGCGTTTCTGCCGCTGTCAGCGCAGCCGCAGAAAAGGCAAAGGAAGTCCAGACGATCCTCGGCGCGTGGAGCGATGATACCGGTACCATGGAGAAAAACGCGGTGAACACCGAACTTCTTCAGAAGGTGCGGCAAAATCCAGCGCTGTTGGAGATTTCAAAGCACCTTGGCCGGTTTCGTGAGATCTTCGCGCAGGGCAAGCGCAACGGCTACGCCTATGGACGCGGGGAAACGTATGCGCTGGAGCTTGGCAATGATCTTTCCCGTGCCATCGGTTCGGAGTTTGCCACGCTTGCCTCGCCACAGACGGTTCCGCTGTTTGTGAAGAAATATCAGCAGCGGCGGCTCAAGCAGTATCGCAGGCGTGAACCTGTCCACAAGGGCATGGGCGATATGATCTGCTGCCTTGATGAATCTGGCTCCACGCGCGGCGACGCCGCCGCATGGGGTAAGGCTGTGGCGCTGACGCTGCTGGATATTGCAGCAGAAAATCGGCGCAAATTCGCGCTTATTCATTTTGCCGGTTCTTCCGAGTGCAAGTTGGACATTTTTCTGCCCGGCCAGTATTCCATGCAGGATAAGATGAATGCCGCCGAGACATTCCTCGACGGCGGCACGAATTTCAAACGGCCCTTGGATGAGGCGATCCAGCTCATGGACACCGGCTTTGAGAATGCCGACATTGTTTTTCTGACCGACGGACTGTGCGAGCTGCCAGAGGACTATCTGGCAAAACTCCATAAGGAGCAGTCTGCCCGAAAATTCACCGTGACCGGCATCCTGCTGGACGCAGGCACTCCCGGCATGGATTTCAGCTTGACGCCGTTTTGCCAGAAGATCTATCGGACCAGTGAGTTGGCCGGTGATGAGATCGTAAGAGGTTTGGTTACGCAGCGCATGTAAAAGCAGAAAGATTCAAAACAACTTAAATCGAAGAGGAACATTTCTCATACATATGAGCCGGTCTACCACACTACCGTGCGTACCAGTGGTACATGGCGGCTCGGTTGCATAAATGCATGAGTTCGAAGCAGTTGAGGATACTTACATGCCATCTGCGACCGAATCGTCCACGACGCCTACACCGTGGTCATTGGAGACAAGGAATCCATGCGCAAGCGGAAAGGGCTGCAAGACATCTAAGTCCGACCATTTTTATGATACCTTGACAGTTTTGTGCTGCCCATATTCAACCTGAGCGGTGGGACTGCTCAATCCGGGCGGTCCCATTGTTCAATTTACGCGGAACCGCTGCTCAATTTCGCCGGTCGAGCTGATTTTGCAGAGCGGCGTACGCACGTAACATATCTAGCTTTCTATAAGATGATATATTGCCCTTCTGCTGTTTTGACAAATATAACATCCAAGGTCATGCAGACACGCACTGGACGCAGTAGCGGAACGTTTTACAACGTTCCGCTAACCGTCATCCGCAAGAAACAGTGTGTTTTCAAACCCCTTGGCCTGTGCGTAGCTTTCAAGCAGTTCTCTTTGAGACGAGATTTGTCAAGGTATGTTTTTGTAACGGAGTGTGCAATTCGCATTGACAAGCAGCAAAAAGAACGCTATAATAATGCCGTTATCAATAATGCTGTTATTGCAGAGTGTGAGGTGAAAACGTGGCAAATAGAGATCACTCCCTGGATGATGGGATCATTCAGGCTGCTTATTCGGAATTTCTTGCTTACGGCTTTCAGAAAGCCTCTCTGCACAAGATCGCCGAAAAAGCCGGTGTCACCACAGGAGCGATCTACACAAGGTACAAAAACAAAGACGCGTTGTTTGCCAGTCTGCTTCAGGGTTTTTTTGAGACGATGCAGGTTCTCTTTGCTCCCGTTGCGGAAGAATACGAAAAAGCAAAGTGCAGCGCGCAGCCGGAGGATATCCTCCGCGCCATAAACGCCGAAGAACAGGTATATTTTCGGCTCCTGACCGAGCACTGCAATGACTGCACTTTATTTTTCTGCCGCAGCGATGGCAGCTCCATGGAAACCGTGCTGCATGAACTGATGAACCGTAAAGCGGAACAAACGGTAGAGTTCTTTTCACATATCTATGGAAAAGCGCCAAATGCCGATGCGATCCGTCTTTTGATGGGCTCACAATTTTGGTACTTCCGCCAGCTGCTGGATCAGCATATGGAGGAAGGCAGAATGCTTACCTGCTTACGGGCAGTTCTTGATTTCACCAACGCCGGCTGGCGGCAGCTATGTGATACCTTGCAATAAATCCGAAAAGTTGATTCGGGCGGATCATCCGTCCGTTTCTTACGACCGCCAGTTAGAGATGACTAACCAGTGAGAAAAGAGTTTGCAATGATAGATTTTGAATTCGAATTTCAATATGCGGAGGCGATGCTGCCCAGTCTCCGACAGGTCGGCGGCGGCATCCCGGCGGGACGCTGCGTGGTGCTCTGCGGAGGCAGCGGATGCGGAAAATCTACGCTGCTGCGGTGCATCAACGGACTAATCCCACAATTTTACGAGGGAGAGCTAAAGGGCTTTTGCCGCCTGAACGGGCAGGACACCGCCGGGCTGCGTATCGGCGAGATCGGCGAGCTGGCCGCCTCGGTTTTTCAGGATCCGCGAAGTCAGTTTTTTACCGTGAACAGCTCCAATGAAGTGGCCTTCGGTCTTGAAAATCACGGTCTGCCGCAAGATAAAATCCGACGGCGGGTAGATGAGGCCTTCCGGATCTTTCATCTGGAGCGGCTGAAGGATCGCAATGTCTACGAGTTGTCCAGCGGCGAGCGACAGCTCATCTCCATCTTGTCCGCGTGGGCAATGGACACAGATATTTTTCTGCTGGACGAGCCAACGGCCAACCTGGACTTTGCAGCCACGCAGCAGTTAAAAGAGATTCTGCTTGCCCTGAAAAAGCAGGGCAAAACGCTGCTGCTTAGTGAGCACCGGCTCTACTATCTTGCCGACATTGCCGACGAATTTTGGGTTATGGCAGACGGCGAGATCAAAGGAAAATACACTGCCGCAGAGGCAAAGGCGTTCTCGGCGGAGCGGAGACAGACACTTTCTCTGCGCACGCTCGACCTTGCGGAGATCACCGTGCCGGAGAAAGAGCCGCTGCCGAAAACCGCGCCGACGGCGCTTGCCGTCTCAGATGTCCGCTATACATACGGCAGGAAGGCCGGGGATACCCTCTCTGGTGTCAGCTTTTCCGTCCGTGAGCATGAGATTGTCGGTCTCGTGGGCGCAAACGGCTGCGGCAAAACCACCCTTGGCAAGCTGATCGCGGGGCTTTACAAGCCATCCGGAGGCAGGATCGCGCTTTTCGGAAAGCCACAAAATCCAAAGCAGCTGCAAAAGCAAGTGCTGTTCATCCTTCAGGAGGCAGAGTTCCAGTTCTTCACCAACTCCGTCCTGCACGAACTGCAATACGGCCATGCGGTGACACCGGAGTTTGAAGCAAAAACGGAAGCGCTGCTGAAAAGTATGGATATGTGGGACTGCCGCGACCGGCATCCCTTTTCCCTCTCCGGCGGGCAGATGCAGCGTCTGACGCTGATGATGGCGTATCTGTCCGATAAGCCAATCGTCATACTGGATGAGCCGACAGCAGGACAGGACGCGGAAAGTCTGGAGCGGTGCGCGGCACTAATCCGGGAGATGCGGAAGGAAAAGACTGTTCTTATCATCACCCACGACCTTGAACTGATTGCAGGTGCCTGCGACTACTGCATTGGGCTGTCGGATGGACATGCAGGAGCAGAATTTCCCGTTCATTCGGAACGAGATTTACAAGTGGTACGGCAATATATGGATCACTTCCATCCTTCCGATATTCCGGCGAAAAAACAGTATAAAGAACAATTCCATCCGGTGACGAAGCTGCTTTACTGGCTGGCCCTGCTGGTCGTGGTCTCCATGTCCAACAACCACTTGGTTTATGCCGCGTATGCGGCACTGATCCTGCTGACCGCAGCTGACGGCTGGTTCGGAACGGCGCTGGCAGGCGGGATGAGCTTTGGGCTACTGTGGACGGCAAACGCCCTGCTGCCGGGCACGGTGTTTTCCTTTATGTTAGTGCTGTTCCCGCGTATCATTGCTGTTGGCATTTCCATGCGAACGCTGATTGGGCGAAACGAGGCCAGCCGCACCTTGGCGGCACTGCGGGAAATGCACCTGCCGGAGCGATTTATCATGATCGTGGCCGTGATCTTCCGCTTCTTCCCGGTGCTGTCCGGAGATATGAAGCTGCTACGGCAATCCATCCGCACGCGCGGCACATTCGTAACCCCGCTTCAAAAGCTGCGGGCGCTGCCGTCGTATCTGGAAATTCTGACCGTTCCCATGGCGCTGCGGGTCATCCGTATTGCCGAAACGCTGTCTGCCTCCGCCGAGACACGGGGCATCGACCTGAAACGTCGGAAGAGCAATTACCTGTCGCTCCAATCCTCTGCGTGGGACATTGTGTTCTGCGTTTTGCTGGCAGCCTCCATCGCCGCCGGCCTTATCCTGTGATCGCCGTCTCTGCGACGTTCAACCATATTTCATTCAAAAAGGAGTCTTTCCCATGAGTACTGCAAACCCCAATAAACTGAAAGTCAAGGACATCATCACCGTTGTCCTGCTGGCTCTGATCAATGTGGTCATTTTCTTCGCCAGCTCCGTCCTGTACGCAACGCCCATTACCATCATTCTGATGCCGGTATTTTTCGCCCTGCTGGAGGGCATCGTCTACTTCATCATCGGCACGAAGGTGAAAAAGCCCGGTGCGATCCTGATTTACAGTATCGTCCGTGCCATTATGGGCGGATACCTGCCGTACATCATTCTCTTTATTCTCTCCGGTGTCATTGCTGAACTGCTGCTGTGGAAGATGGGCTACAGCAATGCAAAGGCACTGACCGTCAGTTATGTCATCAATCAGGTGATGGCCGCCTTCGGCAGCACCATCATTCCCTATGCGATTGCTGCGAAAGCGATGGCGGATCAGATGGTCACCGATGGCCGTCAGGACACCATCCTTGCCGCATCTGAGATGCTACAGTCTTGGGTATCCGTGGCGCTGGTGGCCGGTGTGATCGTGGCCGCATTCATCGGAGCAGCTATCGGCAAGGGCATCGTGAAGAAGCATCTGGCTGCCTGATCTGCCTTGGAGGAATTACCCATGAATCAGAACACGAAGCAAAAACGCTCTGCCGCCTCGTGGCTGGCAGAGCTGGCAAAAGGGCGGTACGGTGAGTACGCTTTGAGCGTCCTTACGGCGCTGCTGGGCGTCGCCTGCTCGCTGATTCCGTATTTCATCATCATTCAGATCATTACCGCACTGGTCGGCGGCACGGCGGAGCTGGCGCAATGCCTGACGCTCTGCGCGTGGATGGCGGGTTTCTGGGTGCTGCGCTATGTGCTGCACAGCGTGTCCACCTCGCTTTCCCACCATGCGACGTTCCATGTGCTGGCGGGCATCCGCGTCCGGCTGCTGGACAAGCTGGCAACGCTGCCGCTGGGTACGGTGCTGGATCGTTCCTCCGGCTCGTATAAGAACATCATCGTCGAGCGGGTCGATTCCATCGAAACCACCCTTGCCCACCTGCTGCCGGAGATGACCACCAACATTGTGGGTGCACTGGCCGTTCTGGTGCTGCTGTTCGTTGAGGACTGGCGCATGGGGCTTTCCATGCTGATCGTCGTGCCGCTGGGCATCGGCTGCTTTATGTCGATGTTCAGCGGATACAATGAGAAATTTCAGCGCACCGTGACCTCCACGAAAGCTCTCAACGACACGGCTGTGGAGTACATCAGCGGCATTGAGGTCATCAAGGCGTTCGGTCAGTCCAAAACCAGCTACGCAAAGTTTGTCTCTGCTGCAAAGGAAGGGGCAGACTGCTTCATCGACTGGATGCGGGGCAGCCTCTTCGGGCAGGTAGCCGGCATGGCGATTTTCCCTTCAACACTTCTCGGCATTTTGCCGGTGGGCTGCCTGCTTTATATGCACGGCACACTGTCGGCAGAAACATTTCTGGCAGTCATCGTGCTTTCCTTCGGCGTTATGCAGCCGCTGATCACCGCTTTCTCCTACACCGATGACATCGCACAGGTCACGACCATCGTCGGAGAGGTGGCGGACGTGCTGAACGGCGAGGATATGCAGCGCCCGGAGAAAGCGGAGAATCTTCCAACGGACAACGCCATCGAGCTGAAAGATGTCCGCTTTGCCTATCACGACAAGGAGGTGCTGCACGGAATCGATCTGCACATTGCCCCGGGGACGGTCAATGCTCTTGTGGGACCCTCCGGCAGCGGAAAGTCCACGATTGCCCGCCTTATCGCCTCCCTCTGGGACGTGAAGGACGGCATGATCGAGCTGGGCGGCGTGGACATTCGCACGCTGCCGCTGGCGGAGTGCACAAAGCGCATCGCCTATGTATCCCAGGACAACTACCTCTTTGACCTTTCTGTCATGGACAATATCCGCATGGGCAGAAAGGGCGCGACCGATGCGGAGGTCATTGACGCCGCGAAGAAATGCGGCTGCCATGAGTTTATCATGGGGCTTGAAAACGGCTATCAGACCGTGTGCGGCGCGTCGGGCGGGCATCTGTCCGGCGGCGAACGGCAGCGCATCTCCATTGCCCGTGCCATGCTGAAGGACGCGCCCATCGTCATTTTGGACGAGGCTACTTCCTACACTGACCCGGAAAACGAGGCGGTCATCCAGTCGGCACTGGCAAGGCTGGTGCGGGGCAAGACGCTGCTGGTCATTGCCCACCGGCTGTCCACCATCGCCGACGCCGACCAGATCATCGTTGTGAATCACGGCAAGATAGAAGCCGCCGGCACACAGGCGGAGCTTCTTGCGTCCTGCCCGCTTTATCAAACCATGTGGGAAGCCCACATCAGCGTCAAAGACGATGGGGAGGTGGCGTAATGCTCCAGACACTAAAAAAGTTCTTTGATTTCTGCGGTGAGGACAACCGCAGAATGTTCATCGCTTCTATCTGGCTGGGTGTGGTCAGCGCCATTTGCTCTGCCATGCGTATTCCGGCAGCCGCCATCGTCATTCAGGCGCTGCTGGAAAGGAACGTCACTATGGCAACTTTATGGACGAGCCTCGGCATCATCGTTGCATCACTGATTGTGACCATCGCCATCAACATGAAGGCTACCATGCTCCAGACCCGTGCGGGCTACCGAGCCTGCGCCAACAAACGCATCGAGATCGCCGAGCACCTGCGCTACCTGCCTATGGGCTGGTTCAACGACAATAGCCTGGGCGAGGTGACCTCCGTCACCACCAACACCATGGAAAACATGGCGAATGTGGCTACCCGCGTGGTAATGGTCACGACCCGCGGCTTTCTGACCTCCGGCATCATCGCGGTCATGATGTTCCTCTTTGACTGGCGTATGGGGCTTATCACGCTGGCGGGACTGGTGCTGTTCTTCGCCGTCAACGCCGCCATGCAGCGGGCGGAGCAGGCCCTTTCCCAGCGGAAGTTCAATGCCGACGAGCGGCTTGTGTCCAAGGTGCTGGAATATGTGCAGGGCATTGCCGAGGTCAAGAATTTCGACCTGACTCACGACTCCGCAACGCAGGTACACGGCGCGGTGGAGGAGGCCCGCAAGGCTTCCTTTGCCATGGAGATCCCGTCGGTACTTTATATGCTGGCGCAGTTTGTTGTCAACAAGCTCACCGGTGTCGCCGTCTGCGCGGCCGCCATCGTCTTTTACTTCGGCGGAACGATGGAGCTGACAAACTGCCTTTTGATGCTGATCTGCTCCTTCATCCTCTTTGAGCAGCTGGATTCTGCCGGGAGCTTTTCAGCTCTGTTCCGCTCCATCGACATCGGCGTAGATAAGGCAAACGCGATTCTGCGCATAGAACCCATGGACATTGACGGCGAGGAACTGACTCCGGAGAGGGAGGACATTGCCCTGTCGCATGTGGATTTCTCCTATGACAGCAAGCCTATCCTGCATGATGTGTCACTTACCATCCCGGAGAAAACGACGGTTGCCATCGTCGGCCCCTCCGGCAGCGGCAAGACCACGCTGTGCAATCTCATGGCGCGGTTCTGGGACGTGCAGTCAGGCAGCGTGCGCCTTGGCGGACGGGATGTGCGGGAATACAGCTACGACAGTTTGATCCGCAATTTCTCCTTTGTGTTTCAGCGGGTCTATCTGTTCTCTGACACCATTGCCAACAATATCCGCTTTGGAAAGCCCGATGCCTCCTTGGAGGAGGTGCAGGCCGCTGCGAAGAAGGCGCGGTGCTACGACTTTATCATGGCGCTGCCGGACGGCTTTGACACCGTCATCGGCGAGGCAGGCAGCTCGCTTTCCGGCGGCGAGCGTCAGCGCATTTCCATCGCCCGGGCGATTATGAAGGACGCGCCTGTCATCATTCTGGACGAAGCCACTGCCAATGTTGACCCCGAAAATGAAAAGGAGCTGATGGAGGCCGTTGCAGAATTGACCCACGATAAGACGGTCATCATGATTGCTCACCGGCTGAAAACTGTGCGCCATGCCGACCAAATTTTTGTTGTCGATCACGGTGAGATCGTTCAGCAGGGCACCCATGACGAGCTGGTTGCTGTTGGCGGGCTCTACCGCCGCTTCGTGGTGGAGCGGCAGCAGGCCGCCGGGTGGAAGGTCTGAAGAAACACAATCTAAAAAATATGAAAAGAAGCTCGTATCAGCTATTGACCGATACGAGCTTCTCCGTTTATTCTCTGTTTCCGGTAATAAAGTAGTCGCAATACTCTCCGCCATTCGCCAGCGTCTGTTTTCTGTGCAGCACGCCGTGCTGAAGCGTGATCATCACTTCATCAAGTTCGCAGAACAACGGCATGAGTTCGGAAACACCGAGTTTCTCCGCGTAAATGCAAATCGGGCAGCGGGTAATGCGGTAGTAGCAGGCTCCTTCGTGCGGCTGACCTACAAAGTCCACCTTGAACGAGGTCGGATACTGCTTTTCCTTTTCCGGCGTGTACCACTTGTAATATTTCACGACGCTCTTTTTATTTTCCGCCTTGCCCTTGTCGGTATTCAAGTCGGTCTTTGCAAAATACCACTTGATATGATAGAGTGAGCGGCGCATCATTTCCTGCACGGTCGTTGGCGGAATTTTCTTTTCGCTTGCCACATAGGGCGCAACAAAGGCCAGTGCAAACAGTTCATTGTATGCCATGGGATTGTCGTCACCGATGTCATCCGCCTTTTCCACCAACTCCCGGTAGACTTTCTTGCTCTTTTTCATGATCTCCGAAGCATACGCCTTGCCGTATTTCTCCGTCAGAACCTTTTTCATCGGACTCTTGAACATCCAAAAATAAAAGCCGTTGTATTTCATATCACTTGTCCTCCCGTGATTTATTTACAGATTCAAAAAACGCAGACCAGCCGCCGATATGATAAGCCATCAGCGCATCCATATACGTTTCGGCGGCCTTGCGGTCAGTACATTCGCTGACAATTCGCCGGTAGCTGTCAAACTGTGCGGATATCAGAAGTCCGAGCAGCTTTTCATCCATGCCGGTGAAGCCGGAATTCCGAAAGAACACGATGCTTTCCTTGATCTTGCTCTGCACGATTCCTTCGAAGTAATGTTCAAAACTGCTTCCCGTACTGCGGCACAGAAGCAGTACAGCCTCCTCATAGTGGTCGAAAATCAGGTGCAGGATCGCTGCCGATTCGTGCTGCATGGATACTTTCAGGGCTGTCAGGAGGTCAGCATCTGTACTTGCGTAATACTCCGCTTTGGTGTTTTGAAACAAGGCCTCGATCTCTCTCAGGAGCGGCTCCAGCAGGCAACCGAACAGCTCGTCCTTGGATTTGTAGCGGGTCTGTATTGCACCTACGGTCACGCCTGCTTTCTCGGCGATCTTCCGAAGCGATGCACTGGAATAACCTTTCGCCGAAAATTCCTGTCGAGCAGCCGTGATGATCTTATCGTCAAGCGTATGGTCTCTAAGTGCCATAGATTCGCCTCTCCTCCCATAATTACAATGTAATTGATTATGCTGTAATTATATCGTTGCTCCGTTTATTTGTCAATATGGTTTGCAAATTTTACAGTACACTGCAAAAAATACCGCCGGCATATTGCCGACGGTACGAGAATCATATCTGCTCCAAATCTTTGTACTGTTCAAGCACAGGACTTTTATCTCCTACATACCAATAGTCGCAGTAGCTGCCGCCGAGCGCCTTGGTCTGCGTGCGGATAAGCCGAGCGTGCATGACCTCGGCAAGATAGTGGTCAGTTTTGCAGAGGTACGGCAAAAGCTTATCATAGCCATGCTCTTTTGCGTGTTTTACTATCGGGCAGCCGACAAGATGAAAAGCAAAGCCCTCCGTGTGCTGCTCGGGGTTGATCTCAACCCTCCAGCTATCCATCCATTCTCCCTTTGCCTGATGCTCTTTCTGCATCCGGATGAACTTGATATATGTCCTTTCAAATAACCGATACGGCCATCTCTGACGGTTTCCGTCTACGAATTTTCCGAGAAATTTCATTTTGTCGGTCATCTGCCGTTTGATTTTGAGCAGTGCTTCGCCGTCAAGTCGGTGTCCGCTTGCTTCATAGAAGGAAAGGATAGTGAACCAATCCAGCATATTCTTTGCCATTATATTTTCACCGAGGTCGGGCATATCCTTCATGAATTCGAGGTAATACCTTTCGGCTTCCCTGAAGATCTGCTCGGCTTCATTCGGATATTGCTCCCGGCAATAGCTTTCATATGGCTTTGCATATTGCGATTTTGCATAAGCTCTTTTCATACGGATTGTCTCCCACGCCGATCTCCGGCGTTATTTTCTTCCAACGATCATGGCCGAGTTGCCCAGCATCATCATAGCGGCACGCTGCTTCGAGCCGAAAATTTTCTCTGCGGTCTCCACATACTGAACCTCGGCAAAGCCCATGCCCCTCAGTTCCTCCACAAAGGCGTTCATGTCGCCGTACATCTGCGGCTTCATATTGTCATGCAGGACAAACACGCCGCCCTTTTTCAGTACCCGCAGGCTTTCCAGCAGCAGGGCATGCTTGTCCGCACCCATAATGTTATGATAGACGTAGTTGCTGATCACAGCATCAAAGCTCCCGTCCGGGAAATCCAGCTTATTGGCATCGCCGTGGACAAAGCCGCATTGCTTACCGACACCCTCGGACGCCGCATTCTTCTCGCACAGTGCCTTGCTGTAGTTGTACATCGCACCCCAATAATCAAGGCCGGTGATCTTCGCCTCCGGCCATGTCAGCGCCGCACGGACCGCCAGCGCACCGGAGCCGCAGCCGACCTCCAACAGGCTTCCGTGACCGTCAAAGTCAAGGCTGCTCAGAATTGTCTGATGCACCTTTTCCATCATGCCGCCTTTGCCGAAGGCGTACTGGCGGCGGATCCACGCCATCCAGCACAGCAGTGCCACCAGAATCACGGTGGCTGCGGCGAACACAACGCCCAAAACCGTGATGCGGAATACGGTAAAAGACAGTGCAGTCAGCACCAGCGTCACCAGCGCAATTCCCCCAAAAACATAGAAGACCGGATTTGACATCCAGCTGCCGTAGTCCTCTCCGTGCGTTCCCACTTTGATTTTCTTTTGAACATCAGAAATAGTGCTTTTCATGTAAGTGATTCCTTTCGCTTAAAATTGTTTCTCGCATAAACCGCCGCCGCGATGCACCAGATCACGATGGCGGTATTGGTACTGCTCTGGCTCATTACGGACATCCATGTAGCTGTCGGCACCTGCATCGCTTGGGCAATATCCGGGACGCCTGCCAGCAGAATGTTCCATATGACCGGGTGAAAAGCCAGCATCCACCTGGGATAACGGGTTTTACCGACAAGCAGCATCACAAAATGGATCCCAAAAAACAATAGCATCGGAACATACAAGGGGAGGATTGCGGGGAGCATGTCATCCTGATAGGCTGTGACCGCTGTGATGGCGGCCTCCGCTCCGATGCGCGGACCCAGATAGGTGGTGAACCACGCCATGGTTGCCACCCAGGTATGGATAGTCAGCGCCACTGCAACGGTGAAAATTCCGCACAGGTACTGAACGGACTTTGTTTTCCTATACTTTGCGTCAATGTCCGCATTCAGTGCTTTTACTACGAAGTAATAGAGAAAGCCGCCGACCGCTCCCAGCCCAACAGTAAGCACAGGCTTCCACAGCCCATAAGAGCCGGACAGATAATAGGCTCTGTTGAAAAGGCCAGTGTCGGTTTGCTGAAGTGGAATGCACCCCAGCAGCCAATCGCCAGCCGACATCAGAGCAGCGCCAATCGCACCGAGTATGCAGCCTCGGAGGAACTTTTCACTCGTTTCCATCTCTCTCACCTCCAATTGCAGTTCGTAATTCTGCTTTTCATTTGGGCAATTTCCTCCTTCTTAGAAGATCAAAACGACAATACCGCCGACAATTGCCGCTCCCGCAACCCAGATCAGCGCCAGTATGCTTCGCTTTTTCAGCACCTGCCTCCAGGTCTGCACGAACGGCGCATCTTCAAGCCCTGGCAGCACCCAAAACTGGCTGTGCCCGACCCATAGCTTGTCGATTACAACGCCGTCATAGATATTCATAACCTCAAGAAACAGCAGCGCCTGCCAATAGGCCTCACCAAAGGAGGAAGCCCCGTTCCACAAACCGATGATCAGCACAAGAGCAGCAAGCATCACGATAAAGAACGGTATCATAAAGCATTTTCGTTTCCGGTTCATCGTATTGCGGTCGATCAGTCCCAGTTCGATGGCGCGATCCTGCACCTCCTTTGGATAAAAGTACAGTCCATTGACAGCACCGCCGATCACAGCGATTTTTACCATTGCGGTAAACAGCAGACAATAAAGCAGCAGCTGCAGTACGATCATTGTTTTTCTCCTCTCAGTCTGCGTGCAAATCGGGCATATGCTCCCATTTCCTTCGTCTTCCATCGTGGTTTATACAAAACAAGAAAGTATGCCAGAAATGCCATGTACCGAATCGTTTGATTTCCATTTCAATATGCCACCCACTATTATCTGACCTTCATGCAAAAATCGCAGCGGTCATTGCCGTGTCCCAGCGTCATGCTTCTCTCCCAGATCAGCTTCGGATGCAGCCCGGCGTAGCTGATGTCGTCACTGTCGCAAAAGCAGCGACACAGCTCCGGGCAGCCGTATTCTGCGCAGGTGTCGTGATATGGACATTTTACCATATCCACACGCCATATACCGCTGCCAACCTGCAGCTCCTTTGAGTCAAAGCCTGCCGCCGGGCCGAAGACGCTCCGTGTGGACTTGACAAAAACGCCGGGAACAAGGCGGTAAAGCCCCGGTATGAGCAGCAGGGTGGCAAGCTGTTTGTGACTTGTTCTCGCCAGCCGCTCCACATAGCCGTGAACGATTTGTAGCGCCTCCTCTTTCGGCATGACCCGCTGCAAGGTTTCGTAGGCCGCAATGCCCGGTAATATCTGCCGTTTGAGGTGGTATTGCTTCTCCTTGCTTGCATCTGCATTTTCAGCCAGCAGCACATTCAACCGCGCATCAAAAAATGCATTCAGCTCCTTGGCCTGCGAGGGAAAGCACTGTGCCGCAGTCTCCCGAAAATCACGGGAGAGATAGGTTTCCTTCATCGTCCTGCCTCCGTCCCAGCTTTCACGAAGCCCTTCTTTTTATACCCGCAGTCGCAGTATGGGCCGCCGGAGGCGAGAGTGTACTGCCGCACAAAGTCGGTCACGCCGCCCGCCTCGCTCATGGTGTAGTCCAGACGGCACAGCGCGGGAGTGAGGTCATATAGCCCCAGCTTTTTCATCAGCACGCAGATGCCGCATTTGGTGAAGCGTCCCTCGTAGCCGGTGCCGTCGGGATATTCGTAAAACTCCATGTTCCACGAATATGGGTTGCGGTCGGCGGCTTTCAATGTGGCGGTCGCCTTCATGCCGGAAATATCTTTGGGGGTAAACTTGTTTTTTCCGCTCTTGCGGCAAAACCATTTCATCGGCTTTGTCATCATGGATTTTGCATAATACTCCGTCAGCCGCTCCACATCCGGGCGCTCCGGCATGGAGAGGATGAACGCACCGATCATTGCGCAGTTGACGATGTTCATCTTGAACCGGTCGCTCTTTTCAAATTCGGGCAGCTCGGAGATGATCTCCCTGTATTTCGGCTTTGCTTTTTTCGTGATGGCTTTTGCCGTATTCGTACCGTAGCCGAACACCGCTGTCAGCTGGTTTCGGAAGGACGGCGCAAACAGCGTCCACATGCCGAAAGGCATTCCGGCGTATTTCATCGTAAGTATCTCCCGGCCTCCGCCTCCAGCGCCTGCCACACGGGATAAGCCGCGCCGTTCTCATCAAAGAACCGCTTGATATCCCGATTCAGGGCGCTCATTTCGTCTATGGCGTTCATGGCGTGGTCAGAGGCACATAGTTTGCCCAGTGAGGTGGCGCACATGAGTTTAAAGAAGCGCAGACAGGTCTTGCGGTACTTTTCGCTCTCAAAGTCTGCATCCGCCTTTGGCAAAATGTCGTGTCCCGCATTGCGTATGGCACGGTAGCCTTCAATATTGGCATCGATCACCCGTCCAAGGTACACCGTATTTCTCCTAAGCTTTTTCAGGTCGCCGTCCGTCTTATAGCAGGCGAAGGCCGCAGGCATCACAAAGGCCGCATGGCAGAGCAGATAGTCCTCCATATTCGGCTCATAGACGACCTTGTATTTGGTACCGCCGAAAATCTCTCCGATCAGTTCCGCATTGGAGACCGCCCCACGCAGCTGCCCAATGGTTATTTTTTTCAGGTCGATAGAAACGACCCGGTCAGGTTCCCGATGCCCGGCAGAGAGCGCAAAGGCAAACAAGACATTTTTCTCCGGCAGTGCCGCCGCCAGCGCTCTTGCCTGCACATTATTACCCACAAAAACGATGTTCTTCGTCCGGTTCGTTCGTAGCGTATCCAGAACGGAATCCAACTGTGTATAGCGCAGAACCACAAAAATCACATCGTATGCTGCATCCGGTGCAAGCGCGGTCACCACCGGAATGCGGCTGACCGATGTGCGGAGGGAGAATTGATCCTTGATCCGCAGTCCGTTCTTCCTGATTTCCTCTGCCCAGTTTCCCCGGGCAAGCAGGGTCACATCCTTTCCGGCGTGAAACAGATTCCTTGCCAGATTGCACCCTAAAACACCTGCACCATATACCAGAATTTTCATTGCTTGCCTCCAAATCTGATCTTTACAATCTGCATCTTCATCATTCCGTCACCGACTTTTGCAAGAAGCCGGAAAAAGCCGCTGACGGAGGGGTCTTTCAAATCGGTGTAGCCCAGCATATAGCCTCGGCTGGTGACCTGCAAGCGGCTATCCCACGCACTGATCTCTTGGGGAGCGTCCGAAACCGCAAAATATGCGCCGACATCCTTGATTTTCGCGCTTTTGAGCCATGTCTTGGCAATCATCTTTACCGCCGTTCGGTTCGCCGCATCAAACACCAGCACACCGCCGGAGAAAGCGTCTGCCATACCCTGCACAAGAGCTTTGACCTGCTCAGTCAAAAAGTAGTAGAACACCCCGGAAGCGAAAAATACCGCGCCGCCGGAGGCATCGATTTTGGAAAACCACGCCGTGTCGTTCAGGTCGCAGGAGATATTTTTCTCCCTCTCCCCGGCAGGCAAAAGTTCGTTACGCACGGCTATGACATCGGGAAAGTCCAGATTGTAAATTTTACAGCTGCCGTTGTCGCAGCTTCTTCCGGTTCTGTCCAGCCCGCAGCCCAGATTGACCACCGCCGCATTGGGGTGAGATTTCAGATAATCCCGCACCTCAAAAGCAAGGTCATTCTGCCGTATGGCAACTTCCAGCGAGCCGAAACGCTGCATCAGGCTGCGGGAGTTTTTCTCCGCCTCTGAAAAATCGTAGTCGATCTCGTCAATCAGGCGAACCGCTGTTTCGTCCCGGTAGAGATTCGGGTATAGTTCTGAGCAGACCTTCCGCGCATACAGCGGAATGATCAGCGTCTCCTGTACGGTGTTTTTCTCGATTTTGTATTTCATGGGTATCACTCACTTTCTGATAAATGGCAGTTCCGGCATACAGTCACGCTCGGCGATGTGTGCCAGCATTTCGGCGAACCCCTTTGGATCGCGTATCTGATATTGCATGTGATCGTATCCCTCAAACACGGGATAATGGCCGCAGGGGTAGGCTTCCATCACTGCTTGACGGTATTTGAAATGCTCCTCTTTGCTGCCAAACTCGAAATAAGTATGCTCTTGCAACTTCTGGGGAAGCGGCGGAAAGGGTTTATCCTCCAGACTGTCCGAAATCTGCCGCCGCAAATCTGTATAGGTCAGATTTTTCCCTGCGGATATAAAATACGGCTTTATGGAGTCGTCGTCACACCACAGAATCTTTTTCAGTGTG
>OMER01000431.1_pt1 | contig 29865 bp, 29 predicted proteins | sample 1645431 | NCBI WGS metagenome assembly OMER01 (sample SAMEA103958144, study PRJEB25191) | human gut metagenome | reverse complement strand
CCATCCCGCCGATGGAAGGTGGATCAATCGCGATCCAATCGCTGAAGAAGGGGGATGGAATTTATATAGTTTTAATAAAAATATAATATATACAACAGATTATTTGGGATTATTATCATTGGGGCGATTTATAACTAAAAGATTGATAGGAAAAATAAAAAAATCTCTTATAACTGATCTTAATGGACCCTATATTCCAGGATATTGGGAAGAAGATGCAGAGAATTCTGGAATAATAGCAATTTGTTTGAAGTGTAAAGGAACGAATAAACCTTTTAAAATTAATTTAGGTAACAACCCTAATCGTATTGGCAATACAACTACTTTATGTAATGGATGGGAAAAAATTGCAACATTTGATGGTTATGATTTATCTTGCAAGTAGAAGGAAGTCGGAGGAAGGAATTCCGATGAAGCACCCCGATATACAGGGAGAGTTCAAAGTAAAACCTATGAGTGTGTAAAATTGTCAGGAACAGGTAGTCTGTGTGGTACTAATTTCCCAGAAGATTGGAGAACATAGCAATGAAAATCAAAAGAAAGAAATTCTATATTGTCGCAGGAATCGCAGTCTTATGTGCTGCTTTAATATATTGGTTATTGACCATATTTTTACGAGTATGCGTAATGAAGTCGCCAGTTATGGAACCATTAGTTCCAACGGGATCAATCGTTATCATGAAACGCATTCACAATATAGATGAATTAAAACGGGGAGATATAGTTCATTGGAATTTTCCTTCTTACACATCCATTCCTAGCAATACAAGTACATTAGGAATAGTAGTTGGTTTTCCCAATGAACATCTAGAGTTAAAACATGGTGATATATGGATTAATGATCAAATAGCTCATATTAGACCTTTCCAATATGTTTATACGAAATCAGAACCAAATGTGTTGGAAGGATATAAAATGAAGCAGAAATATATGAATATGATTATTCCGAAAAATACATTCTACATCCTCTGTTTAGACAGAAATGCCATGGACAGCAGGGTAGTAGGCCCTATTCCATGGACTAATATAAAGAGTAAAGTAATTGAGCATATAAATCCTTAAATAATTATAGGGACCTACATACTTGACTAACCAGAAAATAGTTTTACTAAAATCGCGAGGAATGTGAGAGATGTTATTAGTATGCCTCCTATCTGCATTTCGCTTACATTCTTCGGCAATTTTTCCCTCGCATTTTCATAATCCCATTTTTTGTTCTAAATATTTTGTCAATAAAACAACTCCCACATCACCAATTTTATCCCCTGCTTTTACTAAAAAAGTAGATATTTTTTGCCAAGAACTCCTCTTGCTTTCTTTTGAAGAAGATTTATCATTCAACTCGTATAGAGCTGTTTGTAATGTTATTGATTCTGCTATATTCTCAGATAGCTGTTTAAAAAAATCAATCAACATTTTGTCTTCTGTCGTTTGATTCACTGTCCCATTTATTTCGCTGTATACAATACCATCAACTTTATCAACGAATATTGGATTAATATTGATTACTGGAGCCTGTTTTGATTGTAATGCTAGAAAATTAGATATGTTGGGGCGAGGAACAGAATTATCTATATATTCTTGCATGTCTTTTGACAGTTCATGTTCTTGTAGATCAATTTCTAGTCGGTGTTTTATACTCAATATTTTTGATTCTCTTTCTTGTTTTAAATCAAGAGAAAGCCTTTGAGCCTCTTTTAAATATTTTTTTAGTATTTTAATTTTATGTTCAGGAGCTAAATCAAGATTATCTATTATGTTTTTAGCAGTATCCGGAGCTGAAACACATATATCCATGAATGCAGAAAAATTATTAAATATTGCATCGATATTTGATACATTAATATTTTCATTTGTAGAATATATTGAATATAAAACTCCTGTATTTGTACGACTTTGAATAATTTTTAATTCTCCTTTAGAAGTAAACGATACATAATCTCTAAAAAGTGTAATAAATTTGTCAAATTCATTACTCCAAAGACGGTCATTGGGTATGGCTATTTTCAATAGCAAACCTTCGATGATGTTTTCTATAAAAAATTGACCAGATATGTTTATATCTGTTATTTTTTCATAGGGTGAAACATTCAATTCTGTAATAATTTTTCTAATTAATTTTTGTACCCTACCGAAATATTCTTCTTTTTCTATATCTATATTGTTTTTGTATAACCAATAAGATAAGCTAGTTGAAAAATGAGGACTTTCTTGAATTAATTCTTCCCAAGCTTCAGCACTATACTCTTCGTCATTATCGGGGTTATTATTGTAATAATTGAGAATACCTTTCATATTGTCCTTATAGAGAAATATGATGTGTTTTTTTGATCTGATGCGTTCTAGAAAAATTGTAGTAACTTCTTCATAATATGGATTACACATCTTCAGTAAAACTGATTCTGTAAATTTTCCAATAACTAGAACATTATCATTTTCAAGCATTTCACAAATTTTTTTCCAGTTATTAACGCTTGAGTTCAAAAATTTAGAAGTAATCGTATAATTATTAACATACAATACAGTAGTGATGCTATCACTACCTACATCGTTTAATAGTAAAGCATTTTTGTTATTCTTATTCATAATAATTCTACATTGTTAGATAAATTATACAAAAATAATGGTACATATAAGAAGTGTTAAAAAAGTCCAACAGGGAACAATTTCAACCCTCTGTTGACTTTCTCAAGCCAGCTCATAGTTGTTCTTGCTCCACCACCACACGGCGCGAATTATACTTTGCGTTTTAGTGAAAGTCCATCTTCTGACCAATATGACCAGAAGAAAAATAGTTTCAGGAGACGCAAAATCAGAGAACCTCTCACTTTACAAGTTCTTTACCATGTTTCCTGACAAAAGTCTGCTAGGAAATATTGATTGCAAAATAATTAGCTCCATCTAACTCTTCACCTAAGATTTATAAGGACAATTTTCTACTCGCCCTATATGGGTGAAAAAATTACATACCAACTCAATCAACAAAATAATCCACAATACGCTGAAAATAAACGCGTACGAACTAATCAAAACACGACAAAATTTCCATATCAACCAAGCGATGATATGGGAAATAACAAAACCAAATATACTTCCTTATATGAGTTCTTCTCCAAATTTCCTAATGAGGAATCTGCCCGGAAGTATTTTGAGCTTAAGAGGTGGAATGGCACTGTCCGTTGTCCTCACTGTGGTAAACATAACATCACCGAATGTAAGGATCAAAAACCGATGCCCTATCGCTGTAGGGATTGTAGGAAATTCTTTAGTGTAAGGGTTGGTACAATTTTAGAGGAATCAAAATTACCATTACACAAATGGTTGATGTGTATGTACCTGTTGGCAACCTCCAGAAAAGGTATTTCCTCCATTCAAGTTTCCAAGGAACTCGGAATTACTCAGAAGAGTGCATGGTTCCTCTGTCACAGAATAAGGGAAGTTTGGATGAAGGATAAAAAGGAGAAGTTGGACGGTATTGTGGAAGTAGATGAAACCTTCATCGGAGGCAAGGAATCTAACAAGCACTTTTCCAAGAAGCTGAACAAGGGAAGAGGCTCGGTCGGCAAATTGATTGTAATTGGAGCCAAACAGAGAAACGGAAAAGTGATCGTCAAACATATCGACGATACATCCGCTTACAATTTACAGGGATTTATCGGAAAACATGTTGAGAAAAATTCCAATGTGTTTACGGACGAGTTCAAGTCTTACAAGGGACTTGTAGGTTTTGTTCATGAATCCGTCAATCACTCAGGGAAGCAGTACGTCAATGGTAATGTTCATACCAATTCCATTGAAAGTTTCTGGTCTCTACTGAAGAGAGGTTACTATGGCGTTTACCATTACATGTCCCCTAAGCATTTGAAGAGGTACATCCATGAGTTTGCCTATAGACATAATACGTCCAAGGTTGAGACAATGGATTTTATAGGAGATACGATTAGCAAAATGATTGGTAAGAGAATTATGTATTATGATTTGGTGGGTTGAAGATAAGTAATATTATGGAAAATGGAACAACCATAACAAAAAAAGTGTCACAAGAAGAATTTGAAAAAATAAAGGACTATTTCACTAAAACAGGTAAAATAGTCCTTGAATTAGATAATTTGTCTATTGCTGTATTACAACATTACTTGAGGTATTACAAACAAAATTCTGATCTTAGTAATTGTATTAATGAATAATGGGCTTTACTGCTTTAAGAATCTGTTCATGTATTCTTTTCCAATCAAGATCTTTATCAACATTTGATCCTGAGCATTGACGGTCTACGATCCATTGATATTGATACTCTGCCCAAATTGTATTAATAACAAATTGAATACAATATCGTGAACTATCAGATGTAAACTTATCAAAATGTTTTTTTAATTGCATAAAAACATCAGAAGCAAATGTTAAACGCCTTGCAAAACATATTTTTTCACTATCAGTTAGGGGAGATTTCAAGCTTACAAATTTGTTTTTATCATTAAAAACTATTTTATTAAGATCAATTCTATCGCCAGTGGAGTCTAGAAATTTTTTACAACTATCTAACTTGGTTAATGATGGAATGCTTTCAATTGCTCGTTGGCAAGCAATAAATAAATCAGTGTAGGTATAAAATTTGTTTGTTGCTGTCATGGTAATTTTTTAATTCTTTATCAATATTTTTTGTAATCTCAACAGGATCAACATCAAGTACTTTACAGATCAATAAGACTTCGGTAAACGTCAGGTACCTTTCACCGGACTCATATTTGGAAACAAATGTCCGAGTGTTATCCAGCAGTAAAGAGAGTTTGAGTTGGGAATATCCCTTCTCAATCCGCTTTTGTCGCAGAAGCGTTCTGAGTGTTTCTTCGGGAACACTGCTACGATCTCTTTTCATTACCACAGTATAGCGGAATTTTTAAATCCCCCAAATTAGGGGATTTATTGTTTACAGGTGTCATAGTTCTTGTTATCTATATGACTGGATCTCCCAAAATGGGGGATAACAATGAATAAGAACTATGAAGACATTATTACTTGGAACAGTCCTGGCATCCTTGACTTTGCTTGCATCCTGTAGCAAGTCATCATCCAATGGAGATGGAAACAATTCAGAAGCTCCATTAACGCTGGAAGGAAAAACTCTTACAGGAGGCATGTATGTAGACTATCAGGAAGGTGATGGTTTGGAATTGGAGGCAAAGGATTTTATTTTCAGTACCGGAACCGTTACATTTGGTGCAGTCGAATATGATGCCAATGACCATGAGACAACTAGGACAGTTACTGGGAATTATGTTTTTGAGAAAACAGGAGAAGGAACAGGTAAATTGGAGATAACGGCCAGTTTAGGCTTCAAACTGAATCTAGTGTTCAATGGAGAGAATGTGATTGCAGAAGGTACAATGAATGAAAGATATGGTAAGGAATTCCCTGCGAAAGGATCATTTACTATAAAATAGTTTAGTAATAAGATAGTTATGAAAAGCTGGATATACTAATATCCAGCTTTTTTATGCCTAAATTGTTCACCTTCAGGTGAAAAGGAAATGACGAAAATTTTATAAAATAGTTTGGTTAGTCAAGTATGTAGGTCCCTAATTATAAATCATCTATTCTATTTTTCATTTTAGGAATTATCATTTTATTCATTATATCGTCATTATTATTTTAATTAATAAACAAATTTGTGGAATCCTCTGAAACCAGTGGCAACAAGGTCATTGGTTTTGGTTCAAGATAATGCTATCTACTTTTACAGCCATGACTTCATCAAGAATGTGACGGAAGTCTTCGACGCACAGGGAACGATCGCGGCGGCTTACGATTACTCCCCCTATGGGGCCGTGACCGGTACGGGCAGCCTCGGCCAGCCCGTCCAGTGGTCCGGCGAGATGCACGACGAAGAACTCGCCCTGGTCTATTACAACTACCGCTATTACAACCCCAAAGACGGCAGGTGGATCAATCGCGATCCCATCGCTGAACAGGGAGGATGGAATCTTTATGCGTTCGTAGGGAACAGTTTGAATATTGATAATCTAGGGTTATCATCTAATGATGGCAGCGGTATAATCATTCCAAACACAGAAACAGAGGGTAATTGTATTGGAAATGCGTGTGGAACGACAAAACCATTATCTCCAGATCCAGAGAAGATACCTAAAAATTTAGATTTAAACACATTTCTTGATGTTATTCGAGAAATTCTTATTGGAGATTGTACTCGAATGGAGAAAAACAGTACACAAAATGAGACTCAATGCCAAAAATGTGAAAGAGAAATCATTTGCTTAGCATACTTTTATCATGAAGCAGAGCAAATTGGTATTGAAGTTCATTGCGTGGGACGTACAATTCCATTAGGAATTCCAAAACAATTACCTCCTTTTGAATCTAAATTAGGCCTAGATGGGAATCGTGTCATAGGTATAACCAACATTCAAAACCATATGATAAAATATATTATTAACCCAGGGATAGATAAAATATTCCGTAAAGATGGAAATATATTAGGAAAATGGGAGACGTATTGTTGTAAAGAAAAAAAACAAAAATCAACAAAATGAATACAATGATAATAATTTTAAGTTTACTATGCGGAAGTTTTATTGAAGGTAATATAATTTACAATAAAATGGAAAAAATCAAAATAACAAAATCTTTACCAATATTTATAAAAGGCAATTTAGATAGCAACTTATCAGCCAATAAACACAATATTACTACTTTAAAGGATTTTCTCAAATATAAAATTTTTAAAACATTCGATTCCAAGTCTATTTTACCGCCATTAAATTAACTATTAAAAGTAATATAATTTCCATTCGGATGAAATTTAAGAATTTAATAAAATTCCAAACTAACGCGAAAGCAACTGGACGATTACTTCACAGTCAGAACAGCAGTATGGTATAGTAGAGTGCGGCTACGACTATCAGGGACGCCGCTACATGAAGAAAGTGACCCAAAACGGCACGGTCGCCAGCCACGAACGCTATCTATACCGCGGCTATTTGCAGATAGCCGCCTTGGACATGCTCGACAACCGGGACGTGCTCCGCACGCTGTTGTGGGATTCTCTGGAACCGGTGGCCACCCGCCCCCTGGCCCTCGTGCAGGACACCTCCCTGTACTGCTATGGAGAGGACTTCAACAAGAATGTGACGGAGGTCTTCGACGCACAGGGAACGATCACGGCGGCTTATGACTACTCCCCCCTATGGACAGGCGGCTTCCACGGGCAGCCTCGTACAACCCGTCCACCTGTGGGATATCAAAAGCAGCAATGTCGCAGAACTCATGCACACAACGGCTGGAATCCTCATTATCATATTTTTACAGTTAATCAGTTTCCTATAGTAGCTGGTTGCCGGTGTTTCGATAAACGTACTACAATTTCGAACAATCCCTATTATCCTGAATATACAGGTGACCTACCAAGGAGGAATTGAAACCATCAAGTAACAAAAATTATGGCAAATTATTTTTCAGGAGAAGAAATCAAAGTTGGAGATTTCATTACTACAGATAACGGACATGACAAAAATAAAGTAATGAAATTAATAGATAACACATATTTAATGCAATCTTATGGTTTAGATTGTTTTGGCGCATTATTATCTAGCAGCAGCGCTAAAGGAATGATCTTTGTATCGTTTAAAGAACTTTCATCTCCAGATACAAAATTTATAAGAAGGAAAACAATTTAAATAAAATTATGAAAACATGAATAATCATTTTAACAGGTCTTTCTTTTCTATCAGGAAGCAATTTGTCATTTGCAGAAAAGGAGCAAAAGAACACACGGCAAGAATTTTCTTTTGGAGATGATCATTGTGTGACTAGATTTAATTTTTTTGAAAACTATTCAACTGATTAATACGGAAAAATATACACATTCAGTATTCGACTTCTCAATACTGGATATGGTTAAATGGAATATTTGATAGAAGAAAGTATAATAACCGAAAATATAAATTATCCTTCTTTCCCGCATGAGTATGAACTCATCATAAATAATTGGGAAAATGTAAAAAATAGTGTGAGGAAATAAAAAATAATGATTATTATAAATCTTCTGCTTTTAAAAATTGTCATGAATGACATGATTGCAATATGAATGGATTTTTTAAGATATGGGAAAAATAGTTTTAGTCAAAAAATATAATATATTCTACGGATTTTTATTTTCTAATTGATGCAATAGCAAGTCTTTCTTATTCTGTATTAAGAGCTATGATGCCCTGGGACACGCGACCATACGCACGCAGTGGCGGGGAGCGGAATTCGTCCACAGCGACAGTTTCAGTTACAAGGCAGAAACAAACTCACCGGAGTTACCCTGAACACCACCCCTACAGTACAGCTACGATAACATCGGCAACCGCAAGACAAACGCAGGAGACAGAGAAAAAATTTATAAATGCCTATTCAATTTTATACATCTTCACGAAATTGTTATGAATTAAGATTTATTGCAACAATATATCGCCATCCGGTATACGACGAAACTTTCGAAATCTAAAAAATCATATTATGTCAAAATATATAATAATTCCTATTATTTTCACATCAACAATAGTTTATGGAGATAATCAAAAATTTAATGAATATGCAATTTTTTGCGAAAAAATGATTGTCACATTGCAGAGCTGCACGGATGAAAAATCCACTTTTTCACACTCTTCCGAATTTCCTATTATTTTATATACTGTTTTAAATGAAAATCCTTTGAAAGATTTTTTTAAATCTCAAAAGGGAGCTTTATATCATATTATGCTATTGGCGGAGATAGAAAGATTGAACCATCACAAATGGTTCAATCTTTCCTCTATGAAAAATCATGTTAATCAAATAAAATCAAAAAATACCTTATGCAACGGCATAGAGGATCCAAGTTCTGCTGTTTCCGCCAAGGAAAAAATTATTAATTACGTAAATAATTTAAATGATAATAAATCAGATATACTCTATTTAATTTCATATTTATTGGATATATACAAAATTAATGATTTGGAATTGTTTATGAAAATCATGTCGATATCAGATTGCGAATTGCTCAAAAAAATAGATATGATAGAAAAAAAGATTGGTTCTTTACAAATTAATCATCTGGAACGGACGACAATCAAACATTTGATAAAAGAAATTCAAAACAAATATAAAATACATGAAAATATTTATAATGAATTAAGAAAAAAATTAAACAGTAACATAGATTGATTCGTATCAAGAAGAATTTGTATATGATAAAATTGCTTCTCCGAGAGAAATCATGCTTGTCTCCAGCAGCCTGAGCTATGATGGCCTGGATGCCGTCCCCTCCTACGGTTACAGCTGCGACAACATCGGTAACCGCAAGACGGCACAGGAACTGGCCTAAGAACTCTCCTATGCAGCCAACCGCGCGGTGAGCTTCACCAGCCGGGACGGAGCGACCATCTTGGAATGCGGCTACGACCGCCAGGGACGAAGGTATATGAAGAAAATCACCGTCAACGGGACAGTCGCCAGCCATGGACGAACCTGTACCAGGACGATTTACAGATAGCCGCCTCTTGACTGCCGGACGCCGAACAAATAAAATGAATAAAGAGAACCCTATATTTGTTTTCCCGGTTTATCATAACAAATACCATGCTTGATTTTCTCGTTTTCCTGCTGGATATCCCGTCCCTTCTTGCTGATTTTTCTCCTCGCGCCAAGCATAAGGGAGAATCACCGTACTGGCGTTTCATGGGGCTTTTTTTACTGACTGCAGAACTGGTCATTCTATTTTTATGGGATATTACGGAAAGCCCGCCAGCTCTTGTAGCCTGTATTACTTTGGGCCTCTGGCTGATCGCGCACCTCTCCATCCGCGCCTTCAGGAACGGGAAAAACGTAAACGGCCTCTCCGTCCGTTCCGCTCCGCCATTTTCCTCACAGGCGCCACAAAGAAATGAAGCCCCTACCCCGTATCTCCCTGAAAGGGAATAGCTATATAATTTATTTATTATCAATCATTTTAAAATATATACCCGGATTTTTGTCATACAAATTTCTTCTTTTTGAACGGATGCTCCTGTCCGGGACTCTAACCTGCATCAGCAACAAACCGGGCGGCGGGAGGTAGAGAGACCGCCGCCCATTATGGGGAGTTCTGAGTTTCATAGGTAATATAGTTGGATAAAAAACCCGCACGGGGGAAACCCTGTGCGGGTTTATTCATCCCCCCTCCCGGAATGCCGGAAAACAGGGCCGGAACAGGCCGCAGAAAATCATGGCTGAACCAAATTAAGGCTTGAGAGTTGAAGGCATCTCGCTAATCTGGCTTCAGCAAGAATCATCTGTTATCATGGTCACCACGAACGAACCGAATATTTACGAAACGGGAGTACTGGACTCCAATGCGGAAGGCAATTTTGTCTATACCACCCTGGACGCCGCCATCAACTGGATTCGTAAAAATTCCCTTTGGCCCATGCCGATGGGTCTTTCCTGCTGCGCCATTGAGTTCATGGCCGTGGCCTGTTCCCGGTATGACCTTTCCCGCTTCGGCTCGGAAGTGACACGTTTTTCCCCCCGCCAGGCGGACGTGATGATTGTAGCCGGCACCGTCACTTATAAAATGGCCCTGGCCGTCCGCCGCATCTGGGACCAGATGCCGGAACCCAAGTGGTGCATCGCCATGGGCGCGTGCGCTTCCACCGGCGGCATGTTCCGCTCCTATTCCGTACTCCAGGGCGTGGACAAGATTCTTCCCGTGGACGTTTACATTTCCGGTTGCCCGCCCCGTCCGGAGGCTATTCTGGAAGCCCTGCTCACCCTGCGCAAGAAGCTGGATACCCAGCAGTCCGCACGCACTTTCTTCAAGAAGGAAGAACCTCGCGAAGCCAACGCTCCCGTCCCGGTCAACACGGAAATGCCCCTTGAATAAATTTTTTCAAACGTTTCTTCCGTTCACTTTTACCATTTTTTCTCCATGCTTTCTCTAGAATCACAGATTAAAACCGCCGCAGACAACGCCCAAAACCGCTTTGGGAAAGACATCATCACGGACCGCTACGAATTCCGCGGAGATATTACGCTGACCGTCGTGCGCCAAGCCGTGGCGGATGTTGTCCGCTGGCTGCGGGATTCCGCCGGGTTTGATATGCTGGTTAACCTTTCTTCCGTGGACAATATGGGGGAAAGCCCCCGCTTTGAAGTCAACTACACGCTGACACAGTCGGAAACGGGAGCAAACCTGAGCCTCAAGACGAAGGTGGACGATGGCGAAGAAGTGCCCAGCGTCACGGAAATTTTCCAGTCCGCCAACTGGCACGAACGTGAAACATGGGACCTGATGGGCATCAAGTTCTCAGGTCATCCTGATTTGCGCCGCATTTTGATGTGGGAAGGTTATCCTTATTTCCCTCTGCGAAAGGATTTCCCTGTTCAAGGCGTACCTACTGAACTGCCGGGCGTCGCCTTTACGGAGGCGGCTCCCACCCAGGGAGCGCCGTTCGCTACGGAACAAGGCCGCTGCCCCAGCGCCTGCCGCGAACCCCGGTCCCATAAATTCTAGCCCATTTTCCAGCCCCGCAATGCGGGGTCCCACCCATGACCCGACTCATCCTGCCCATATGCATCATCAGCCTGCTCAGCGGCTGCCAGGACGCCAACCCGGCAGAGCGGGAATGGAAGGAGCAGTTATATAAAAACCTGGCAATCGTGGGGGCCAGGAACTGGATTGTCATCGCGGAATCCTCCTTTCCCGCCTACACGGGAACCGGCATCAGAACCATGGTTTCCGACAAGACGTCGGACGAAGTACTCCTGGATGTGCTGAATATGCTGGAAGAGGAAGCCCACGTGGTGCCCCGCATCATGATCAGCTCGGAGCTGCGCAGCGTTACGGAGGACTATGCTCCCGGCATTAAGCGCTACCGCAACAATATCAATAAAATGCTTCCTGGGCGCCAGCATTTTGAACTGATGAGCCGTACGATCAATTCCCTGATCGAAGACGCGGCCAGGCAATTCAACGTTCTGGTCATTAAAACCAAGACATCCCTGCCTTACTCCAATATTTATATTGAACTGGATTCCGGGTACTGGAATTCGGAATCGGAAACGGTACTCCGCAAGTCTCTGGAAGCCAAGGACGCCGCCAACCGCCGCGCGGCCCAGGACAGAGTGCTGGACGTGCCCCTGGTTCCGGGAGCCACGCCTGCGCCACAGGGCAACAAGGAAAATCCGCCAATGCCGGGAGCTCCCGCCTCCCCCGCGGACAACCTGCCGGAGCTCCCGCGGGAAAACCGCCAACCGGCTTCCCCCTCCGGAGACAAGGCCCCCGGCGTGCCTCCGCCTCCCATCAGGGATCCTCTGGGAAGGAAAACCGCCATTGCCAGATTTTCATGAACCATCATATGGACAAGGCTACAGAAGAACGCCTCCGCGCAGAGGCATGGGTAGGGGACGCCATTTTGGCGTTGTACGTCAGGGAATGGATTCTGGCGGAGGAAGGAGCGATCAACGGCAAGCTTTTCGTAGAATTCACCAGCAATGATTTTCTGCGCCGCACCGGCAACGCCACAGGCGTGGAAGCGGAGATAGGCCGTACTTTCAAAGCGGGCGGCCTGGAAGCAGCCTATGCATGGATTGAGCATCATTTGAAGCCCCGCATGAAGGAACGCTGGCACACCCTGCGCAGAAAAGCCCTCCGGTAAACTGCCGCCGCCATGCCCGCCACCGGAACACCCCTGCCTTGGGACCGCGGCAACGGCCCCTGCGTGATGGCCCCGCCCCATTTGAGGGGCTGGGCGGAAGAGGCCGCCGCCTTTCTTTCCCTCCGGGGCATGGACGGAATCACAGCCTTCGCCACCTCTGGCTCTTCCGGTTCTCCGCCCAAAGCCATTTTGTTTACCCGCCGCGCCTTGGACATATGCGCGCGTGGGGCATTGGAACATTTACATGCGGAAAGCGGGAACTGGTGCTGCCCGCTGCCTGTATGGCATGTGGGGGGCGCCATGATTTACCTGCGCGCGGCCCTGGCCGGAACCGCCGTCCATACGCTCCGCGGAAAGTGGTGCCCGCAGGCTTATGCCGACCTGATGAAAAGTTCCGGAGCCAGATGGTCCTCCCTGGTCCCCACGCAGGTAGTGGATCTGGTCAGCCTCGGCCTCCGCGCGCCTTCCACCGCTGAGTGCATTATCGTAGGCGGCGGCGCGCTGGACACGGAGACGGGACGGAAAGCACGCACCCTTGGCTGGCCCGTAGTGCAGAGCTACGGCATGACGGAAGCCGGCTCCCAATTAGCCACGGCCCTTCCCGGAGATTCCTTCCATACGGACCGCCTTTCCCTTCTGCCCCATTGGGAAGCTCAGACGGACAAAGGCGGCCTCCTGCGCTTCCAGGGGAAAGGCAAATTGTTCGGCCGCCTGCTGACGCAGGCTCATGGAGGGTTCCTTCTGGAAAGAGTCGCTCCGCAGGAGTGGTGGAGCACCCGCGACCTGGTGCGCCTGGAAGGGCGTTTGCTGACCTTTCTGCGCCGGGCGGACAGACTTGTCAAAGTCCTGGGGGAACTGGTGGATCCGGATGCCGTTCAGGACGTTTTGCGCCGCAGCGTTCCGGAGGCTGTCGTGGAGGCAGTTCCACATCCGCGCGCCGGAATGGAACTGGTCGCCTGCGGCCCTTCCGCTGCCCCTCTGGAGCAGGCCTGCCGCGAGTGGAATGCGTCGGCCCCAGGCCCCCAGCGCATCCGCGCCGTCATGGAAACGCCCATCCCCCTCACGGTCATGGGAAAGCTGGACAGAAACCGGCTGCGCTCCCAGTTGAGCGATCATCCGGAAAAGTTGAAGGGAATTTACTAAAAGGTAATCTTCCGGGGATATTCATCAAAAGAATCCGGACCTGATGGAATGAAGAAATACGGCGGGGTTGGAATCCCCAATCCCTTGCCCACTTCATTCATCCCGTCTCCCAGGAAGCCATTTTCCTCCGCCTTGCGGGCTTCCGCACGCGTCTTCGGAACCACCCGGTCCCGCTCCATTTTTTTCTTTAAAAAAAGAACGTGACATGACCAATAATTAAACATTCAGACACGTGAAAAACGCTTGTAGGGCAGAGGTTTTTCCTGCTAGAAAAGAGTTGACCCATGCGAGCCCGTCTTTTGCTTATTCCCTTTATTTTTTCCGTTCCGGCTTATGGCCAGGACATTCCGTCCGCCGCAGCGGCAAATCCCCCCGGGCAGGTGAAATACGCTCCGGTCCGGAACCTCTCCCAACTGCCTATGGACGGCGGCTGGACGTACGGGGAAGTGCTGGACAAAGCCGCGGCTGGAGACTTCCGGGCCAATATGCTGGCCGGGGAATACTGGATGGGGCTTTATTACCTGAACCGTGGAGACCTGCCGCTGGCCTGCCTGGAACATATGCAGCATTTTTTCCGTGATGCAGCCACGGCATCCGGCCATCCGGCACCCAAGCTCATGATGACGGATCCTTACGGGATTTTCGGGATTTTCAAGGCGCAACCCATGCAACCGGAACATGCGGAATGGCTGGCTGCCTGCCGCAAGCTTGCGGAAAAGGGAGACATGGATGCCGTTACGGCCCTGTACACCGTCATGGATCTTCCGGAAGCCGAGTTGAGACGCTACTTGGCCCCCCTGGAAAAGAAGGCCGCTTCCGGCGACCAGGATGCGCTGGCCCAGCTCGCTTTCATCAAAGTGGATTGGCTGAAGGAAAATCCCGCCAACGTTATCGAGACCCTGAAGCAATACCGGAAAAACGCCAAACCGGTTCTTCTGGCGCGGATAGGGGAACTGGCCCTTGCCCTGGACGGCAAGGACGGCAGGGGATGGAGGGATACGGCCATTCAATCCCTTTCCCGGGCTGCGGAAAAGGGGCACGCGGGGGCCATGCGGCTTCTGGCGGAATTGACGAAGGGGGCCGCACCGGCACAGGCCGGAAAGCTTTTGGCGGAACTGCGCTCCAGAGGGGATCTGGAAACTCTGCTGGCGGACCTCTCCGCCGGCATGAAGGAAAAAACAGGGGGAGGGAAAAGCTCCCTCCTCCAGCCTTTGTTCGAGCAGGCCAGGAAACTGGGCAGCAATAACGCCTGTGCCTGGTACGCCCAGTTAATTTCCGAAGCGCAGCCCCCGCAGGAACAGGAATTGCGCAAGGCGGCCCTTGATCTGCTGTCCCTTCATGACGAACGGGGCATGCCATACCTGAAGGAACCTCTGTCCTTCCCCCAGAAAAAACTCAACCAGCTTCCCCCCTACGCCAAGACGCATAAGGAGCTTGAGCTGGCCTCTCAGCTTGGGGACGCAGATTCCAGCGTACAGTTGGGCGAGCTGTGGAAGGAGGAATTGGCCAATACACTGGATTCCGTAGGGAAGGCCCATGAAGCGCGGGAAAATATGCGCGTATGGTACAGGCAGGCGGCGGAGGAAGGCCACCCCCTGGCCAGGCTGCGCCTGGCCCAAATGGAAAACCCGGACTTAATGGACAAACCGTCCGCAGAACCTGCCAGAACGCTGCTGAACGATTGCCTGGCAAAAGCCGCCGCAGGAGATTTCATCACGCTGAAAGGCATTTCCGAATACGTCACGCCGGAACAATGGGAACAGCTGACCGCCACCCTCCGTAAAAAAGCTCAGGGGGGGAACGCCCGCAGCCAGGCGGATCTGGCATACCTGATGTTATTCAGTTACAGGAGCGAAGAATCCGGCTACCCGGAAGCCCTGGCCTGGGCCCGGCTTTCCGCCGGACAGGGAGATCCCTGCGGCATGTACGTGCTCGGCCGCGCCCTCATTTATGAATTCGGCCTGGAAAAACGCATGGCCGAGGGGGATTCCTGGATGTTCCGGGGAGCCTTGAAAGGCCATGTGGATGCGGCGGACATGTGGAGTTCCAACAATGAGAACCTGCAGCCTTACAGCGCCATGATGCACGGTCTGGCGGCACGGGGACATATCCCCTCCCTGCTTTTCCTGGCCAACCAGGCGGCCTATCCCCAGAATACGGGGGAAACAGCGGCCCTGGACAACGGATCCACTTCCGCCTGCCAGCAGGTCAAGCTGACCCTGAACGGAGAGGACGCCAACACTCCGCCGTGGCTCCGGAAACCGGAACAGAAGGGTAAGGGGGAAGATATTCCGGCGGATGCCGGAACCGTTCCTCCCTGGATGACCCCGTCCGGCAGGGAACGCCAGGCCCCGGCCCCGAAAACCATCAATCCGGAAGCCGTGAAGTTCTGGGAACAGGCTGTGGAACTCGGCAGCCTGACGGCACTGGACGAGCTAGCCAATTATTATGAAACCGTGGCAGGAAATGTGCAGGAGCCTGCGGAACGGCAGCAGCTTCTGGCCTCTGCCATGACGGCAGCCACCGCCCTGGTGAAAAAGGAGGACGTACGCGGTTTCAAGAGGCTGGCCCGCTATTACGAGCAGGGCATCGGCGTGCAGCCGAACAGGGAACTGTACAAGGATTATGTACTGAAAGCTGCGGAAACCAGGGATCCGGAAGCTCTGGTGGAGAAGGCGCGCCTGCTCATCAAGGGAGAGGATCTGGAGCCGGACCCGAAAATGGCGCTGAATATTCTGACCGATCTGGAAGAGAACCAGACGCATGCGGTGCCCGGCATGCATTTCCTGCTCGGCTACTTGCATGAAGAAGGCCTCGGCACCCCGCAGGATATGGCCCTGGCCTATCAGTTTTACATCAAGGGGGCGGAACAGGACGACGCCAAGTGCATGAACAACCTGGGTTCCATGTATGAACGCGGAACTGGCGTAGCCAAGAACCTGGCCGAAGCCCAAAAGTGGTATGAACGGGCGGCGGAGCTGGGGAATGAAGACGCTCTTGCCAATGTGGAACGGGTAAGGGAAAAACTCAACACGAAGAAGAAATAGGCTCCTTTCCCGTTCCGGAAATGCCACGGAATGGCGGTGGAACACAAATTTTAGCGCAGGTTTCTGCAGACGGCAGAAAATAATGCGTGCGAAGCGGACGCGATTTTTTAAAGCGCCCCTGCCTGTTTCAAAGGAAGCAATGCTTTTGTAATTCGAGTATCTTGTACAAACAGCCGCCCGTCCGGTTGCGGCACGGGCACGCGGCGCTCCCCAGCCGGGCATGCCCCGCCGGATCGTATAGATTTCTCAAAAAACGGAAACAGGAACGGAATTTTTTTCAGAAAGGACGTACCTAAGTTATTCCCGAGTCACTTTCAACCGCAAAAACCGGCGTTCCATCCCGCTTTCCCGTACGGGTTCCGCATCCCAAAATTCGGCAGCCGTCTTTCCGGCGGTTTCCACTTCTCCCAGGGAAATCCAGTCGACCAGGTCCGTGGAGGCTTCCACTTCATGCTTCACATCCGTTGCCTGCGGATTCACAGGCCAGCGCAGCACCAGATGCATGCATCCGTCCTCCCCCTCTTCCAGCGTTACTTTCGTAACGCCCCCGCAGGGTTTCAACGGATCCTGTCCTGTGGCGTATTTCATCAGGTTGGGGATACCGTCCCCGGCAGGAACGGCATCCGCAGCCGTCCGATCTGCGGCAGCATCCGGAGGGAAGGAGTCCTGCACCCACTTGTCGTAGCCCGTCAATTCGGCGCCATCCTGCGTTATGATGACAGAGCATTCCTGTTTGTCGGAAGAACGGAAGATTACCGTTCCGAACCGTCCGTCAGCGGATTTGTTTTCCGCCGCCGTCAAAATGACTGTAGTCCGGCCGATTCCCGAAACGGCGGAGGCGGAAATCCAATCCGGACAATCTGCGACCACCCAGCCCAGAGCCTTCTCTTCCGACTGTACTTCCACCGCCACGGCGCCGCCCCCGGCCGGGACGGTTTCCCCCGCAGAAGAAAGGGCAAAGGGGGCCGGAGTATCCGGATAAGCGGTGGAGGAAACATAACGGTTGGCGGCCCGAAGCAGGCAGCATTCGTCAAAGTAGTTATTCTTCCCGGCGGAATCCGCCACATCCATTCCCAAATCCCAGTACATGAACCCAGCCACTTGCTGTTCACTGATGTAGCGGGCCTTTTTCCTGACCGTATCCACACCGTTGAAGTGCAGCGTCTTAACCTTGCCTCCGCCATAATTGAAGCTGGCGGAATCCAGAGAAGGATCCTCCCGCACTCCGGCGCAGGCTGAGACAATGTCCCGGTAAGCCCGGATATCGGCGCCCTGCCCCGCGCCCGGAGTCCCCTGGAACGGAGCGCTGAGCATGATCTTGGAGTCCGGATAACCCCATGAACGGTACGTTCCGCATGCGGAAATCATGCTGCTATATCCGTTTACATCAATCTGGGGGCCATAATTCTGGAACGTGAAATAATCCACATAACGCATGCAGGCCGCCGGGAATTTATAATAGTAGGTATGCAGGGAAATGGTAAAAAACATATCCGGGGAAGCCGCCCGGATAGCCCTGGCCAATTCTCCGTAATTATTCCAGGCGGCCGTATTGTTCTGGTCAATCCATTCGAAGTCCAGATCCAGTCCGTCCAATTGATGCTTGCGTACCACTTCCGCCACATTTTCGGCAAAAGCCTTACGGGCATTTGCATCAGACAGCATGGCGGACCAGTTCCCGCCGGAGACACCCAGCCGTATCCGCATTCCGGAAACGCCTTCAGTCAGCCTGCGGAGGATACGGACATGTTCCACCCAGGAAGCTGTATCATGGCCAAATTGGCCACTTGTCCCCCAGCGGCCCACCAACAGCCTGTCTCCCCAGCTGTGCTGGACAGCCGCCCCCAGGCGGGCCGCCGCACGGGCCTCATGCCACACGCGCATTTCATCAATTCTGCCATCCAAATTCCTTCCTATGACGGCATTGGCAGTTCCTTCCATTTCCCCCGCATCCGCGGCGGCCGTGCTTACGGCCTCCCCGTCCACATAAAAGGACGCCGTATCCGCAGAAGAATTCCTGACGAAGGCCAGCCAGAAATACCTGCCGGCTTCCACAGGCGGCAAATCCGCCTCCCAGGCTTTATCCGTGCCTGCCTGGGTTCGGACCCTGTAATGGTCTTCCTTCCATTCCAGCCTCATGGAAACGTTATCATTTTCAAACAGCACCGCCTCCTGCCCGTCTCCGTCCAAAGCCATGCGGACTTCCACGGTAAACGCTCCGGAACTGCCGCCGCCCAGCAAACCTCCGCCCACGTTCATGTAAGCCCCTTCCCCGGAGAAGTCCAAGACATTGGAACATTCCCCGTCAGACGGCAGCAGAACCACACCGGAGCTTTCCGTCACGTCATTGTCCGGATATTGAAAATTGAGAGAACCGTCCGCGGCCGGCGTAACGGAATTGATGTAGATCAAATCGGAATTATTGATGAGATGGGCGCGCGCCGGCCAGTCATAAATAACATGCACATTCCTCACATACGCCGTCACCAGCATGTAACGGAACGTTTCATTGTCCGTGACGATGGAAAATTCAGTCCCTTCAGGGGCAACCGCCTGGTAAGGGCGCACAAAGGCGCTCCCTGTCTTTTCCGCAAATTCCGTCCACTTGGCATCACGGAAATCCCCATCCAGACGCCAGCAGCCCACCAGCCTCCCATACCTGGGATGGGACAGGGGCAACGGTCCGTTCAAGAAAAAGTCGTCTTCCTTCCCGCCCAGAGCCGCATTCCAGAAACGCAGTTCATCCAGAGCGCCCTTGAACCCCGCCTCCAGCACAATCCCTTTCCAGCCTGATTTCATGGCCTGCAGGTAAGGCGACCGCGGCGAGGAAACGGCCAGGCCTCCGTCCACATACAGACTGATAACCTCCTCCCCGACGGAGACGGCTACATGGTGCCATTCCCCCGCAGCCAATTCCTTCCCGGCAGCTTTCACGGAAGCGACGGAATCCCCATCCGGAGCAGACAGAGCCAGACAACCGTGTTCCAGGTAAACAGACGCATTTCCCAAAGAAATGATTTTTCCCGTGACGGCATCATCATTGGGCCTGACCCAGAATTCACAGGTTAACTGGCCTTCAGCCGCCCATGTGGAAGAAGGAACGGGGAGCGCAAGAGAAGAAGGAAGAAAAATGAGCGCCTTATTGTGCAAGACGCTGACAGGCCGGGGATCCGGAACTTCCGGAGCCGGGGAATCGTCCGTACTGACGGTAACGGCATTCAGTTCCATGCGGCCGGAAGCGCTGCTGTCCGCCTCCTTGGTCACATCAAACACCAGCCTGCCCTGTTCATCCGCACAGGCCCTCCACTCCACAGCCAGATAAGCGTCCTGTTCCGATGAATTGGAAAGACCGGAAAATTGATTCCCGGAAAGGCTCCCCATGGAACTTTGAAGCCCCCGCACATCCACCAGAGTTCCGCTGACCAGCGTCATGGATTCATAAGCAGGCGCATTGTGCCCGCAAAAGAAAGATACCGTATATTCCTTGCCCGCCTGGAATCCGGAGAAGGAAAGCCTGGCCGCGGCGGAGGCGGACGGCATCCCGTTGGCGCTCAGACGCATGCTGGTATTGAAAGCTTCGCAGCCATTGGGGAATTCAAAAGAAGAAGGCGCGTCAGCGTTCGTACCGTTGTGCCTGTGCTTCCCCCCTTCATACCAGGTATACCGGGTATTGGGTTCCGCCAGCGTATAAGAACCTCCAGAACTGCATCTGGCGGAGACGGTCAGGGAAACCAGCCTTCCGAACAGGCTTCCCACTGCCACGGACGACGAAAAAGAAGCCGCACCATTCCTGATTAACGGAACGGCAACAAATGTATTGGCGCCTCCCGATGCCGTTGCTGGCATGGTTACATTGGTCCATCCCTCCTGCGCCGCTCCGGAACCATTACCCAGGTCTATGCCGAAGCCGGATGTCTCCGCCGCCTGCAGGACACAGACGCCTCCCGCAAAAAACGCTGTCAGCAAATGGGCTGCCCTTTTGAAAAACACCTTAACCATAAATACTGTCCGCCATTTTATCCATCCCTGTCCATCAAACCAGAAAAAACTGCGTGGAAAACGGATAAAAAGAGGGGATGAACCATCCCCTCTTCGCACAAAACCGGCTTGGACACAGCCTGTCCGGTCAATCCCTGTATGACCGTCATCAGTTTCTGCGGCGGCGCAGAAGAAGGGCGCCCAGGCCAAAAAGTCCCAGAGAGGCCGTAGCCGGTTCCGGAACAACTTCCCCCAAAAGGCGTATATTGGTAATATCAGCGGCCATTCCAGCGCCAGCTCCCAATGTTGACGTTTCCATAGAGTTGAATATCAATCCATAAGACGCATATTCATCCGTTCCGCTCAAATCCAAGCTAATGGAAAAGGAAGAGGGAGTGTTCGTCAGGTTCGTCTTGGCGTTTTCCAATGTCCACGTTCCTATGACCGTAGATTCTCCATCATCCGAGAAACCATAAACATTGCAAATATATTTGCATTCAAAATTCCCAAGGGAACCACCCCAAGAAGAAGTTTTGGCAATATCAAACTGCAGGGAGGCGGAAGCCGCCCCAGACGGCATGTCAAATTTGAGTCCGGCAAAATTTCCTCCGGCATTATTGGAAGCCACGGCTCCGATTTGCAACCTGAGGACTCCTTCGTCAAACCCTACCTGACCACTTAAACTACTGCTTTCCCAAGTCCCGTGCCATTCCCCGACATTATAACCGAAGACGTTTTGAGGAGTGATCCCGGAAGAAGAAACACCTGTAGTCCCAGAACCCGTCGGGGACAGGTCAATGGAAAACGAAGAAGCATGAACCATAGGAACCAACGCCAAAACCGCCAAGAGACACAATGTTTTTCTCATAACAATCCGTTCCATATCGGATTTAGAATCCGGTGTCAACATAAAAGAATCAAAAAATGTAGATAAATGAATCTGTTACCATGTTTTTTCCTCCAGTCCCGAACGGGAAAGAAAACGAATTGTCCCCTCCGTCCATTATGGAAACACAAAAAGGAGGAAAAACAAAGCCTCTCTCAATGAAAATAATTTTTAGATTAATTATTAACGCATTACATACATGATGAACTGAAATGCCAATGACCGGATTATTTTTTGTACCGAAAATGTTTCATCCTTTGCATTCGCAATGCGGATTCTAAATCCGCCTAAAAAAAGGATAGAATTTTATATACAAAAAGGCGCAGGCATTTTGGACGCCTGCGCCTTTTCCTCTCCCTCAAGGAGGAAAACCGCATCAATAATTCAGGATGCCTTCCGCGACCTTGCGTTCGAAGTCAGCAACATCCACCACCTGCCCGCTCAGCCGGGCGTGTTCCGTGGCAAAGGCCATCACATGGGAATGGGCGGATTCCTCAATGGAAGTGGTCATATCCTCCGGAGAGGGCACCGTCAGCATGTCATCATACAGAGCCTCAATCAATCCCCAGTCGCCGCCGCCGTGCCCCTGGTAGCCTCCGGCCAGTTCCTCCAGCTCCACCACGCGGGTTTTTCCGCCAAAGTGGGGCGTCACGGTTATTTCACCGGGGCCGTTTTCCTTGTAGAAGACTCCGGCTCGGATTTTGCCTTTGGTGCCATACACTTCAATGTGGCGCCCCTGTTCGAAAGCCGTCATCGTGAACGTGCCCGTCAAGCCTCCCTCAAAGCGCATGATAGAAACCTGATGGTCCGGCTGGTCGTTGTCGCACTGGAGGTAGTCCCTGCCCCACGGGGAGGTTTTCAGCCATTCGCAGATTTCCTCCGCGGTAGCTTCCTGCGCCCGGTCATATACCATGCCCAGCCAGCGTTTGCATTCGTCGTCCGTGGCGTATTTGCGGGCGTCCCAGGGGTCTTCCCCCACCGGGGTGGTCCAGTCCGTGCAGCGTTCCGGCCGGGGTGAGGAGAGCGTCTTTTTCGTAAAGAAGGTAAGCTCCCCGAAGCTGGCGACGGAAAGGCATTTACGCCGGCCCATGAGCCAGTAGAGGATATCCATGTCATGGCAGCATTTGGCAACGATCATGGGAGTGGAGGTTTTGCTGTTGCCCCAGTGTCCGCGCACGAAGGAGTGGGCAAAGTGCCACGCCCCCACGCCTTCATTGGCATTGAAGGTGATGACTTCCCCGATTTCCCCGCTGTCGATGATTTTTTTCAGGGTCCGGTAAAACTGGGTGTAGCGCAGCACGTGGCACACGGCCACGCGGCGCTTCAGCAGGCGCGCCGTATCCCTCAGCTCCAGCGCTTCTTTCAGCGTCTTGGCGATGGGCTTTTCCAGCAGGACATGATAGCCCAGCTCCATGGCCTTCCTGCACGGAGCGTAATGGTAGTCGTCCTGCGTGCCGATGATGGCCACGTCCGCCAGGCGCGGTTCCGCCAGCAGGGAAGCGGCATCCTTGAACAGGCGGACGGAATCCCGTTCCTCCTCCGGGGCAAAGTCACGAACGGCTTCCGTGCGCTGTTTGACGGGATCCGCCGCGGCGGCAATGCGGTAGCGGTTTTTTTGTTCCATGGCCAGCTTCATGTAGGTGCGCGTACGGGAACCGCATCCGATGCCGGCGAGGGAGAGTCTCTTTTGTTCAGGCATAAGGATTGTGCAGATAATATGGGTAGAGAGGTTAAAGAACGCCGGATTTGACAAGCAGCGCTTCCGCGTCCGGATCACGGCCCATGAAGTCGCGGTAGAGTTCAGCGGCAGGCTTGCTGTTGCCCTTGCTGAGGATGCAGCGGCGGAAGTCGCGCCCGGTTCGGGGATTCAGCACTCCTTCTTTCAGGAAGCGGCTGAAAGCGTCCGCTTCCAGCACCTCCGCCCATTTGTAGGAGTAATAACCGGAAGCATAACCCGTGGGATCCGCGAAGATGTGGGTCAGGCGGCGCGCCACGGAAGGGCCGCGGTCCGTCATCGGCACCCGGTAATCCGCCAGAATGCGTTCATCCGTTTCTTCCAGCGGAACACCCTTGTACTGAGGCCAGTTTACGTGAAGCTCCAGATCCAGCTTGCCAAAGCAGAGCTGGCGCATGAAATCCGTGCCGCTCATATAATTGCGGGCGGCGCGCATTTTGGAGAACAGTTCGTCCGGTATTTTTTCACCCGTTTCATAGTGGGCGGCGAAGAGGTCCACGGATTCACGCTCCCAACACCAGTTTTCATTAATCTGGGAGGGCAGTTCCACAAAGTCCCAGGCAACGTTGGTGCCCGACAGGGACTTCACTTCCACATCGGAAAGGAGCTGGTGCAGCAGGTGGCCGAATTCATGGAAGATGGTTTCCACCTCCCGGTGGGACAGCAGCGCGGGCTTGTCCCCTACGGGCTTGGTCATGTTGCCGACCATGAGACCCAGATGGGGAACGCGGGGTTTTCCGCCGTGCGGAGGTTCCCCTACGCTCAGGTAGTTCATCCACGCTCCGGCGCGCTTGGAGTCCCTCGGATGCCAGTCCGCATAAAAGGAACCCAGGTGTTCCCCGCTTTCCGCATCATGCAATTCATAGAACAGGACGTCCGGATGCCACACCTCCACCGCGCCTTCCGGCGCTTCCCCGGATTCACCGGGCTTGAACGCCACCGTGGGACGCGGCGTGACCGTGATGCCGTACAGGCCGGAGTAGATGGAAAAGAGCCCTTCCATAACTTTTTCCACGGAGTAATACGGGCGCAGGTCTTCCTCGTCAAAAGCGTACAATTCGCGGCGGCGTTTTTCAGACCAGTATCCGGTTTCCCACGGGGAGAGCTTTTCCACGGGTTTTCCTGTTTTTTCCTCCTTGTACCTGCGAACGGCTTCCATGTCCTTCAGGAAAGAGGGCTTCACCCTGTCATGCAGGTCGTTGATGAATTTCAGGGCGTTGGCTCCGCTCCCGGCCATGCGGCGGGAAGTGGCGTAATCCGCAAAGCAGCCGTACCCCAGCAAATGGGCTTTCCTGTCCCTCAGTTCCAGGATTTCAGCGATAAGGGCTTCATTATCGTATTCTCCGCCCTTCCCGATGGAACAGGAGCCCTCCCACATGCGGCGGCGCAGGCTGTCCGAGTCCGCAAACTGCATGACAGGCTGGAGGGAGGTGAATTTCTGGGTGAAGCGCCAGCGGGGGGCTTCTTCCGTGCCGTGGCCGTTGGCCAGGGCATCCAGGCGGGCGGCTTCCTTCGCGGAATCCGGCAGCCCGGAAAGTTCCGCTTCATCTTCCACAATGAGTTCCCAGGCGTTGGTGGAGTCCAGCACGTTTTCCGCGAATTTCTTGGTCTTCAGGGAGAGCTGGGCTTCTATCTCCGCATATTCCGGCTTCACGTCGTCCGGCAGGTCCGCCCCGCTCTCGCGGAAGTCCGCCAGCGTTTCCTGGATGAAACGCTGGCGGACGGGGGAAAGGCTTTTCACCCAGTCACAGGAGGCCGCGGCTTTCAGCACCGTCCACAGGCGCGGGTTCAACGGCACGGAGGAGGAGAAAGCCACCACTTCCGGCAGCATTTCCCCTATGGCCTCCCTCTGGGCGGGTTCGTCATTGACGGAGTCCAGGTGCATGATGCGGCCCCAGCCCAGGTGCAGATCCTCGGAGGCCTTTTCCAGAGCGCCGAAGGTGCTTTCATAAGTCAGGGACTCCAGCGGCTGGTCGCAAATGGTCCGGATATTCTCTTTGGCGCGGGAGATGGCTTCCGTGATGTCCGGCCTGATGGCCTCCGGCGTAAGCCGGGACCAGGAAACCAGAAAGGAGGGGTCCAGATAGGGATGGTTCATATTGCTTGATGTATGATGTTATTGAAAATGACAACGGACGCGTTCCGGTATTTGCCGCAACAGCCATGAAAAAATAAAACTTACCATGTTTAAGGAACATCCGGCGGAACAGCCGCAACCTGCTGAGCATCTTGATGAATGCTGCGGCGGATCCGGCCTCCGGGGCATGCGGACCGAACATCTTCATAGCGGCGGAGAAGGAACCCGCAACCTTCCGGGCACGGCTTCACGCCCCTTTTTTATCACCGCAGGCTTATTTTTCAAGATGAACAAGCTTCCTGTCCCGGGATTGGACGTCATGTTCCATCGTGATGAGGGGGAATGCCATCTCCAATCCATCCATGAGGAAACCGGGCATCAAAACCGCTCCCCCACGTTTATTCCTAATTATTTTCCGGAAGAACGGGCCTTGTCCAGGGTCTCCAGCACTCCGGCATGGTTCGGGAAGCGTTTCAGCGCCTGTTCGCACATATCCGCGCATTCCCGGAATTTTCCGGCCTTCAGGTAGGCGCGGGCCAGCACCCATTCCGCAGGGTATGGCACTACGGGAGGCAGGAGCAGGGAGGAAAAACGCTGACTCCGTATGGCCTCGGACATCCAGACATTGGCGGAATCCGGGAACATGAGGGAGCGGATTTCAGAAGAATACAGGCTAGCCGCCTGGAGGCAGCGCGCCCAGTAGGAGACGCTCATCTGCCTCCGGGCGGCGTCCGCGCCGTCCATCAGCAGCCGCAGAATGCCGGACATCTTGTCAAAGGCGGACGCCACGGCGTCCGTTCTGCCCTGCCTTGCGGCGTAGCATGCGCCCATGTATTGGGAGGCCACTGCGGTCATGCCGTTGCTCAAATCCGGAAACCCTTTGGGGAGAGGACCCGGAAAAGCCTTGAGCACAAGGGCCTGCCGGGGAAGGCCGGGCCGGGCCAGCATCAGGCGCGCAGGCAGCGTCCTGGCCTCCCACAGCTGAAGGAGGGTTCCGGGAGCCAGCGGATGCTTTTTGTCCAGGGGAACGGAAGCGGCTCTGGAGGCGATGGCTTCCGCCCTTTTGTAACGGCCGGCGCAGAATTCGGAAACGGCACGGTAAAGGATGGAACGGAAGTAGGCGTCATCAAGCGCGGGAGACACGTTTTCCGCCTTCTCCCAGGCCAGGCACAGATTTTCAGACTCCTTGAACGCGGCGGATGCCCCTTCATAATCTCCCGTGCGGAACAGGCAATGGCCCAGTAAATGATGGGCGGATGCGGAAAAGGGGTTGGCGGACACGGCCCTGCGGGCGGTTTCCACCGTTGCCGGAGAAATGGATGGCGCCACCTCTTCCAGCAGGGCGCGCATGAACAGGGCGGCCTGGGAGCCGGGGCGTTCCTTCAGGACGTCTTCCACCACGCGGACGGCCTCCTTCTGCCCTTCTCCGGGGTTGCCCTGCCCGTCAAAGCCGTCCCGGAGGAGCATGGCGTAAAAGAGGGGGGCGTATGGGTCGCGCTTCCAGGCGGAACAGATGGTTTTCCACGCTTCCCGCGCCTTCACGGGGCCATCCATCAGCAGCACGGCCAGGGCATCCGCATAAGCGCGTTCCCGTTCCGGGCAGTCCGGGCGCAGCGCCAGCTCTTTCATGCGCTTCATGGAATGGACGCGCTGGTCCTGGAAGGCGGGCCCCGCGCCCATCAGGCTCATGCACCTGCCCCAGTGGGCCATGAGGCAGTCCGGGTCCAGACGGAGAGCGGCGTCAAATTTAAGGAAAGCCCTCATGTCCCCGAACGTGAGCAGATGCGTCATTCCCTCCAGCACCAGCATTTGCGCGGCGGGAGATGAGGAACCCACCATCATCGGCTCCACGCCAGGCGGCAACACGGCAGGCTGCGCCGGAACGCCGGCGCGGAAGACGGCTTCCCGCCAGCCGTTCAGGGACGGGCTGTTCATCCAATACCCGTGTGCCCCGTCCGCGGCGGCGGAAGAACACCCCGCCACGGCGGCGGCCAGCAGGACATGGAGGAAAGAGGCGTCCATACGGGAGAAACGGTTACATCCTGTCCGGAAGCTGGATGCCCAGCAGGCCCAGCCCGTGCTTCAGCGTGCGTGCGGTCAGCTCGCACAGGGCCAGGCGGGAGTGCCGCACCGGCCCCTCCGACTTCAGGACCGGGCACGCCTCATAGAAGGAATGGAAAGCCCTGGCCAGGTCAAACAGGTAGGCGGCCAGCACGTTCGGACGGCAGTCGTCCAGCACCTGCGGCACCACTTCCCCGTAGCGGGCCAGAAGCCGGGCCAGATGGATTTCCGCATCTTCTGAAAGCTGAATGGGGGCGGACCAGTCCAAAGGCCCGCCGTCCAGCTTGCGGAAGATGGAGCGGACGCGCACGTAGGAGTTCTGGAGATACGGCGCCGTATCTCCCTGAAGAGCCAGCATCTTGTCCCAGTTGAAAACGTAATCCGTCATGCGGTTCTGGGACAGCTCCGCAAACTTCACGGCGCCTATGCCCACAACTTCCGCCACGCGCTTCTTTTCCTCATCCGGCATGTCCGGGCTCTTCTCCTCCACCACGCGGGCCGCGCGTTCAATGGCTTCATCCAGCACATCCTGGAGGGAAACCGTATCCCCGGAACGCGTCTTAAACGGCTTGCGGTCGTCACCCAGAATGGAGCCGAACGCAATGTGCCGGTAGTCCCCGTCCATGCCGCGGCGGCGCTGCGTGGAGAAAATCTGCCTGAAATGCAGGGCCTGAGGGGCGCCCACCACGTACCAGATGGAATCCGCGCCCCACGTCCTGATGCGGTGGTCCAGCGTCGCGAGGTCCGTGGTGGCGTACAGGAAGCCTCCGTCCGCTTTCCTGATGATGCAGGGGTTGGCGCGCCATTCCCCCTTGTCCTGCACGAGGAAGGGGTCTTCATTGGGCGGCACGGAACCGTCGGAAAACACGCAGATGGCCCCGTCGCTCTCCCGGGCCATTCCGGCGGCGATCATGCCGTCCACCAGCGGGGCCAGGGCATCATTGTAAAAGCTTTCCCCCAGCCAGTAATCAAAATGGATGTCAAGCTGGTCGTAAATTTTGGAAAGCCCGGATTTGGAAACTTCCACGCAGCGTTTCCAGATGGCCAGGTTTTCCCCGTCCCCGGCCTGGAGCTTCACCAGTTCCGCCTTGCAGGTATCCAGCAGTTCCGGCTTTTCCTTGCACATCAGGTTCACATCCTTGTACACCCGCAGCAGCTCGTCAATAGGGTTGGCGGACAGGGCCTGCTCATCCAGAATATTCTTCCAGCCCCACAGGATCATGCCGAACTGGGTACCCCAGTCCCCGATGTGGTTGTCCGTAATCACATGGTGCCCCACAAAACGGGCCACGCGGGAAAGGGCGTCACCAATAATGGTGGAGCGGATGTGGCCCACATGCATCGGCTTGGCGACGTTGGGAGCGGAAAAGTCAATGACAATGGTTTTGGGGGCCTGCACTTTTTCCACCCCCAGCCGGTCATCCGCCAGCATGGCCAGCAGGCGCGCTGCGTAAAATTCCGGCCTGATGCGGAAATTGATGAATCCGGGCCCGGCAATTTCCAGGGAGCACACGGCATCCTGCCCTATCCGGTCCGCCACCTGCTGGGCGAGCGCGCGGGGATTCGTGCGGCACCGCTTGGCAAGCACCATGGCGGCGTTGCTCTGGTAATCCCCGAACCGCAAATCCGCGGAGGGCGTCACCGAGGCGCGAAAATCAGCGGGAAGCTCCTCCCCCAACACCGCCTTTAATGCGGAGGACAACTTTTCTTCAAGAATTCCGGGTATGGTCATGTCTGCCCAGATGAACGGACATTCCACCGCCGTAGTCAAGGCGCAACTGTCATCAAGACATACCTTTTCCGGTAAAAACAACAGGACGGAGATAACATCCCCGTCCCAGCCGGCGAACCGGACGCCCGGCGCCCGAATCCACCCTTCCCTTCAACGGGCGCTTCCTTAAAAGGAGCGCATTCTGGAAGCCTTCAGCCACGCTTCCAGTTTTTTGGAGGCCCTGGCCTCCCTTTCCCGTTTCTTTTCCGGCACGGACTTTCCGGAGAAAGCCTTCGCCAGAACCGATGCCAGTTTTCTTTTCATTTTCATTTTATTTATATTACAGTTTTTGTTCCTCCGCATGCGGGGGTTTGGGAATCATCCAGCCCCCCTCCGGGGAACACTGCCTACATACTGTACCAGGTAAGTTTAGTCCATAAGAAAAAAACAATTCCTTGTCATACTTGATACAATAAGACGTAAAACGTTCATTGAGAACATCTCTCCATCAACTCCGCATCCCCTGCTGCGCGTCAATCAAGGAGCCGGCCAT
>OMER01000403.1_pt1 | contig 31990 bp, 29 predicted proteins | sample 1645431 | NCBI WGS metagenome assembly OMER01 (sample SAMEA103958144, study PRJEB25191) | human gut metagenome | reverse complement strand
CACATGACCTCGAAATGGTTGTCCATCTCGCGGCCGCCGCGCATGACGTAGCCGATGTTTTCAAATTTCCAGCCGTCGCACGCGCCGCCGGCCGTCGGGCCTTTTTCGAGGATATGGATGCGTTCGCCCTTCATCTGGCCGTCGCGCACCAGATAGCAGGCAGCCGTCAGAGCTGCAAGGCCGCTGCCGACGATGTAGGCCGATTTTCCGTCTACGCCCTCGGGCTTCTTGGGACGTGCAAAGGCTTCATAGTTACCGCTCGAATAATACATATCATTTACCTCCTGTAGATTTTTCCGTTCATCACATTATGTTTTCCTTTTGATGGTCAAAGCATACTATTTTTACCGAAAAAGTTCAATAAACAGAAAAGCGCCTGTGATAAGCTTTTTATCACGGGCGCCTGCATTGTATGAAATTTTATCATTCGCGCGGGTTTGATGAAACCGTCTCCGCCGGTTTGTCGATCCGCAGACGCTCGAGCGCGGCGGCGACGTTCCCGTGGATCACGGCGGCAAGGCGGTCAACGATCACAGCGGGATCGGCCTTCATGTCATTTTTGATCCAGTCGAGCATCAGCCCGACAAAGGCATATTTATAGACGGTGGCGATGAAGTCCTGATCCTCCTCGCGGACGGACATGCCCGCCGCCTGCTCGTGAACGACGCCGATCAGCAGCTGATAGGTCAGCTTGTAGAGGTAATTTTCGACCTGCTCGCGGCTGATCGAGCGGTAGACGTTCAGGATAAAGGCCCTGTTTTCCTGCACGGCCTCGAAGATCTGCAAAAGGCCCTGCTGCCATGTGTCATAGGTTTTCTTGCCCTCGAGCGCCTTGCGGGCGTCCTCCTCGCACGACCATTCGATCAGGTCGTAGATGTCCTTGAAGTGATAGTAGAAGGTCATGCGGTTGATGCCGCAGTCGTCGGCAATGTCGCTGATGGTGATCTTGCTCAGCGGCTTTTGCAGCAGCAGATTTTTGAGCGACTGCTCCAGTGCGCGCTTTGTAAGGTCGGACATAATTTCCTCCTTTCGCAGCCTCCGGCGGGAGCGCTGCGGATATACGGCGGGCGCTGCTATGCAGCGCCCGGAAACAGTCATTGCGGTACGATGATGCGGACGGCCTGCCGGTTGACATGGATATCCACGGCCTTGCGGTCGCCGCCGTATTCTCCGTCCACCGTCCACGCGACCGGCTTGTCGAATTCAAAGCGGATGTGGTCGGTCTGGCGGGTGATGAAATACTCGTTCTGGAAGCTGCCGCGCAGCAGGCATCCGGCGGCATTCGAGAAGTCAATCAGGTTTTTGAAATCCCGAACCAGAATGACTTCGGACCTTCCGTCGTTGAGGCTGATGTCCAGATCGGTCTTGGGCCGGAAGCCGCCGACACTGGCCGTGCTGCACACGAGCCCGTCGAGCACGTCCGCCTCCACCGTCTCGCCGTCGCAGACCATGCGCATATGGATGGGCTTGACGTCGTTCAGCGCACGCACACCGGCCAGCAGATACGCAAGCCTTCCGAGCGCACGCTTGTCAGCCTGCGGCGTCTCATACGACACGTCGGTGAAAAGCCCAAAGGCCGCCACATAGGTGAACCAGCGGTCTGTCCCAAGCGAACCGATGTCGATGGCAAACTCCCACCCCTCGACGATGGTTTTCGCGGCCTCGATGGGATTGAGCGGCAGGCCCAGCGTAAAGGCCACATCATTGACCGTTCCGCTGGGGATATAACCCAGCGGCGGGCGGATCTCCTCCGGCAGCTGCATCAGGCCGGAGACGGCCTCGTTGAGCGTGCCGTCTCCGCCGGTGCAGACGATCAGATCGAACTGCGCACCGCGCGAGACGATCTCATGCGTCAGGTTTTTCGGGCCTGTGGTCGGGTGAACGGTCACGTCATAGCCGCCGGCCGAGAAAATTTGCAGCACGTCCATCAGGCTGCTGCGGATGGCGGCGTGACCGGCGTTCGGGTTGACAAAAAACAACATTTTTTTCTTCATAATTACCTCAACATGTAAAATACACAAGGCGGCGCCGCGCAATGGATATGGTGCGGCGCCGCCGTAAAATAATTACGCAGCGTAATGCGGTTTTCCGCCAGGGATCTCCGGAATTATTCGGCAGCGTTCTCCGAGGCTGAGGGCTTCAGCTCCAGAATGCCTGCGTTCGACAGGTCGGATGTCACGGGATAACGGGCGCAGATCTCGTCGAGCAGTGCGGACGCCTGCTCGTTGAGGTAGGCCTCCTTCACGACGGACTTCCAGTAAAGCTCATCAGACACACCGGACATATACATGATGTGATAGCCGTAGGAGGTCTTGATGATGCCGTAGTCAGCGACGTTCCGGTCCTCCGCGAAGCACCAGTCGTTGAACTCCGTGACCATCATGCCGGGATAAACATCCTCATAGAGGCCGCCATTGGTGTTGCTGCCGGGGTCGGTGGAATACTGCATGGCCATCTCTGCGAAGGATTCCTCGGTCTTTTCGCCGGATTCCCACTCGGCAAGGATGCGCTGAGCCTCCTCTTCCGCAGCGGCCCATGCTTCCTCGGTGTATTCGCCGTTTTCATCCTGCCCGGACGGGGTGATGAGAATGTGGCGGACGCTGATCATGTGCGTGTCGTCCTTCTCGATGCCCTGCGCAAGGTAGTCGTCGGCGTGCTCGTCATAATAGTCGCTGAGCTGCTCGTCGGTGCATTCGATCTGCTCGACCTTCGCGTTGAGATAGCCGGAGGCGATCATGCTCTTGCGGACGAACTCCATATAGGCGTCCAGCGTGGTGTTCGCGCCGAAGGCGTCCTGAACGATCCGGTCGGCGTCGTCATAGCCGTAGTTGGCGGCGCTGGATTCCAGATTCTCGCGGATGGCGGTGAGTTGGTCCTCGGAATCTGCGTCGAGCGTATAGCCGTTCGCCTCCGCCTCCTGGCAGACGGCGGAGACCATGCCGAAGCGCTGGATGGCCGCATTCAGGAACGTCTCCTGCCAGGTATCGGTGTCGTTGTAGAGCTGCTCGTCCAGACCGAGGCTCGTATCCATCAGATAGGACAGATACTGGCCGTACTGGCCGGCGAAGGAATAATACTGCTCCCAATAATAGTAGGCAAGCCCGCGGTTATCGAGCGCCCAGTCTCCGCAGTTGGCGACCACAAGGTCCAGCACCTCGTCCGTCGCCTGCTCGGCGGTCATGGTGTAGGAGGCATAGCCCTGCGCATTCCGGTGCGCGATCACGCCGGTGATGGGCTTCGTCTCGGCGGGCGTTTCCTCGGGAGTCTCCTCGGGCGTCTGCTCCGGATCCTGCGCGGGCGTTTCCGCGTCGGCGGACTGGGAGAAGTCCGGGTCGATCTCGTCCGGGACATTCTTGTTCTTGATGGCCTGCGTGATAAAGATCGCGGCGACGGCCAGCACGGCCACGACAGCCGCCAGCGCAATGCCGAGCGCGGCCTTCTTCTTCGGCTGCTTCTCCGGCGCGGCTGTGGGCTGCACGGTCTCCTCGGAGGCTTCCTGCGTGCTCTGCTCCGCGGTCTCCGCCTCGGGCGCCTCCACCTCAGCCGGCTGTGCGTTCTCCTCGGCGTCCTGTTCCGGAATATCGTTCACGTCCTGTTCGGACTGCTCCGGCTGGAAGCCGTTCTGATTTTCTTCCATGATGTTCCTCTTTCTGCGGCGCACCGCGCCGCCTTTTTTCGCGCGTTCCGCCCTCCGGTCGGCCCGGATGCGGCCGCGCATCTGCTGTAAACCGGCGCGCAGACCCCGCACGCCGGAATTTATATTCTAGTGTACCACAGCGCGCGGCCTTTTTCAATCGCCGCCGTGCCGCAAGAGCTGAACATTTTGTGAACGCGGACGGAAAAATACGCGGTTATCTCTGCACGGCGCATAGTTTTCGTTGAAAAATGTCGGCGCTTCTGGTATAATATAAAATCACCAAAATATCGGAGGTAGCGCCTTGGAACGGAAAACCGCCGAGATCTCGCCCGAGCTGCTTCGCGCGCAGCGGGAGATCTGTGAAAAAATCAAAGAATACTGGCTTGCGCAGGGCGTCACGCCCCGGGCCTTTGTCGATACCTACGGCTGTCAGCAGAACGAAGCCGACTCCGAGCGCATCCGCGGGATACTGGAGACGTGCGGCTACGGCATCGTGGACGAGGAGGAGGGCGCGGACTGCATCGTCATCAACACCTGCGCCATCCGCGAGCACGCAGAGGACCGCGTGTTCGGCAACGTCGGCGCGCTGACGCATACGAAAGCCCGCCATCCGCGGCAGAAGATCTTTCTGTGCGGCTGCATGATGGGCCAGCCGGAGGTCGCCGCGCGCATCAAAAAGAGCTACCGCCATGTGGACGGCGTTTTCAATCCCCACCATCTGTGGCGTTTCCCGGAGCTGCTGTATACCGTGCTCACGACGGGAAAGCGCGTCTTTGCCACCGAGGACTCCGCCGGAGCCATCGCGGAGGGCCTCCCCGTCGTCCGCTCGAACAACCTCAAGGCGTGGGTCTCGATCATGTACGGCTGCAACAATTTCTGCTCGTACTGCATCGTGCCGTATGTGCGCGGACGGGAGCGTTCGCGCCGTCCGGAGGAGATCGTCGCCGAGGTCAAGGAGCTGATCGCGGCGGGCTACAAGGACATCACGCTTCTTGGCCAGAACGTCAATTCCTACGGCAAGGATCTCGGCCTCGGCGTCGATTTTGCCGACCTGCTGGGCGAGCTTGCCGAGCTTCCGGGCGAATTCTGGCTGCGCTTCATGACGAGCCATCCGAAGGATGCGACGAAGAAGCTCTTCGACACCATCGCCTCCCATGAGAAGATCGCCAAGCAGTTCCACCTGCCGTTCCAGTCCGGCAACGACCGTGTGCTCAAGGTCATGAACCGGCATTACGACTCGGCGCAGTACCTCTCCCTCGTCGATTACGGCCGGAGCCTCATGCCCGGACTTGTGCTGACCAGCGACGTCATCGTCGGCTTCCCCGGCGAGACGGAGGCGGAATTCGAGGATACCATCCGCCTCATCGAGCGCGTGCGCTACGACGCGCTGTTTACCTTTATTTTCTCTCCGCGTCCCGGTACGCCTGCGGCGAAAATGGACGATCCCACGCCGAAGGAGGAAAAGAACCGCCGGTTTGACCGGCTGTGCGCCGTACAGAACCAGATCTCGCAGGAGATCCATCAGGCCTACGTCGGAAGGACGATGCACGTGCTGGTGGACGGCAAGGACGGCGAGCTGCTCACCGCCCGCACCGAGGGCGGACGGCTGGTGCGCATGAGCGGGCCGGACTGCCTGCTCGGGCAGTTCGCGGACGCAAAAATCACCGGGTGTACGACCTGGAGCCTCACAGGCGAGAGCGTTCTTTGACGGCACATCGTCATCTTTTCTGCGCCGGATGGCGCAGGATTCGATTCGCGGACATACTTTTTTCTGGCTTGTCAGAAAAGAGTATGCAAAAAAGAGACGCTGGGGTACGAAATAGCGCTTACGCGTCTGGAAAAGCATTTTGCTTCTGCGTGCCCTTCACCGATAGCGCGTCCCGTAAGGAACGCCCTTCGGGCGGCCGTCTGATCGGGTCTCCCGAGCGCACGACACGCCGTGCAAGTCGTTTCATCTGCGCCCGTTGAATATTTGACGTATGAAATTTGAGGTGTTCCCAATATCAAGCGGCTTGTAGGGGCGGACGCCCCTGTCCGCCCGATCTCACCGCAGAGTATTTCGATGACCTCGCCGGTCTGTCCAATACGCATCTGCATCGCGTTTTGTAAATCCGAAAATAAATTCCGCGCAAACCAAGCCCCGGGGAAAATCCAAGGAAGGGGGCCGCAGCCCCCTTCTTGGTCGTTTTAAGGGGATTGCAAAGGGGGAAATCGAAATCCCCCTTTGCCGTTTTCTTTTTACCGCCAGCGGCTTTTTCTTTGCCGCGCAAAGAAAAAGGGGCTGAACATTGCCACTTCTGACAAGCCAAAAAAAGTATGCCGCCGGAGGCATCCGTCGCATCCGAACGCTCCGTGCCGCACCGGCAAAAAAGCAGTGCCATTCTGGCGCAAAACCATGAAAGAGGGTAAGAAAATGGCTGAACTGACGCCCATGATGCAGCAGTACCGCGAGATCAAGTCGCGCAATCCCGACTGCCTGCTGTTTTTCCGTCTGGGCGATTTCTATGAAATGTTTGACGAGGACGCGAAGCTTGCGTCCAGAGAGCTGGATCTCACCCTCACGACGCGCGACCGCAGCAAGGAGAAGCAGGATCAGACGCCGATGTGCGGCGTTCCCTTCCATTCCTCCGACAGCTACATTGCCCGGCTGGTCGCCAAGGGCTACAAGGTCGCCATCTGCGAACAGATGGAGGACCCCGCGCTGGCGAAGGGCCTCGTAAAGCGGGACATCATCCGCATCGTGACGCCCGGCACCGTGACGGAAAGCTCGATGCTCGAGGAATCCAAGAACAACTACTACGCCTGCATCTACAAAAACGGCGAAAGCTGGGGCGTCTGCTTCTGCGACATTTCCACCGGCGCGTTCTACGCGACGAGCGCGAAGGGCGCGGACGCGGAGGAGGCCGTTTGCAGCGAGCTTGGCAGCTTCGCGCCGGTCGAGGTGCTGCTTGGCGGCGGCGCGGATGAGGGCGAGATGCTGAAGAGCGTTCTGAACGACCGCCTGCACTGCTGCATCAACCACGGCGCGGACGCGGCGTTTTCCTATGACGCCTGCGAACGGCTCATGTGCGAGCAGTTCGGAAAAAGCACGTCCCAGCTCGGGCTGGAGGCGGAGCCTGCGGTCGTTTCGGCGGCGGGCGCGCTGCTGGCGACGCTGCGCGATTCCCAGAAAAACGCGCTCCCGCACATCCGGGAGCTGGAATTCTATCTGGCCGGGCGCTTTATGGGCCTCGGTCTCGCAGCCCGGCGCAATCTCGAGCTGACGGAGACGATGCGCTCAAAGGAGAAGAAGGGAAGCCTCCTGTGGGTGCTGGACAAGACCAGCACCGCCATGGGCGGACGCCTGCTCCGGTCGTGGATGGAACGGCCGCTGCTGTCTCCGGCGCTGATCGGAAAGCGGCTTTCCGCCGTGGACGAGCTGGTCAAAAAGAACATCGACCGCGAGGAGCTGATCCTTGCGCTCAAGGACGTGACCGATCTCGAGCGCGTCATCACGCGCATCGTCACCGGCACGGCCAACTGCCGCGACCTTGTTTCGCTGGCGCGCGGCACCGACCGCCTGCCGGAGATCCGGCAGCGTCTGTCCTCGATGGATTCGGCTATGCTCAAGGTGCTCTGCGAGCAGCTCGACACGCTGGACGATCTGCGCGATCTCGTCAACCGCGCCATCGTGGACGATCCCCCCTTTACCGTCCGCGAGGGCAAAATGATCCGCAAGGGCTACAGCGAGGAGGTCGATCACCTGCGCGACGTGCAGGAAAACGGCGCGTCGTGTATGCTCGAGATCGAAGCGAGGGAAAAAGAAAAAACCGGCATCCGGAACCTGCGCGTGCGGTATAACCGCGTGTTCGGCTACTCCATCGAGGTGGCCAAGGGGCAGGTCGATATGGTGCCCGACTATTATATCCGCAAGCAGACGCTTGCAAACGGCGAACGCTACATCACGCAGGAGCTGAAGGAGCTGGAAAACACGATCCTGACCGCAAAGGACCGCATTACCTCTCTGGAATTCGAGCTGTTCACGCAGGTGCGCCAGACGCTGGCCGACGCGGCTCCGCGCGTGCAGCAGACGGCGCGGGCCGTCGCCGCGATCGACGTGCTGGCGGACTTTGCCGCCGTGGCCGTCCACAACCACTACTGCCGTCCGGAGATCGACCTCTCCGGTGAAATTTCCATCACGGAGGGCCGCCATCCGGTCGTCGAGCAGATGCTCAAAAACGCGCTCTTCGTCCCGAACGACACCCGTCTCGGCGAGGAGGGCTGCCGCGTCGCCATCATCACCGGCCCCAACATGGCCGGTAAATCCACCTACATGCGGCAGGTCGCGCTCATCACGCTCATGGCGCAGATGGGCTGCTTCGTGCCCGCCAAGTCGGCCCGCATCGGCGTCGTCGATCAAATCTTCACGCGCATCGGCGCGTCGGACGATCTGGCCTCCGGCCAGTCCACGTTCATGGTCGAGATGTCGGAGGTCGCTGACATCCTGAAAAACGCGACCTCACGGTCGCTGCTCATCCTCGACGAGATCGGGCGCGGCACATCCACCTTCGACGGCATGGCCATTGCCCGCGCGGTGCTGGAATACGCCGCCGACCGCAAGCGTCTCGGCGCAAAAACGCTGTTTGCGACGCACTATCACGAGCTGACCGACATCTCGCAGGAGCTGTCCGGCGTGCAGAATTTCAACATCGCCGTCAAGAAGCGGCAGGGCGACATGATCTTCCTGCGCAAGATCGTTCCCGGCGCAGCTGACGACAGCTACGGCGTCGAGGTCGCAAAGCTCGCGGGCCTGCCGGACCGCGTCGTCTCCCGCGCGCGGGAGATCCTCAAGAAGCTTGAGACGCAGGCGCCGCAGGCCGCGCCGAGACCCGCTCCGGAGGACGACGCGCAGGTCTCAATGCTCGACATGGGCGCGGGCGAGCTTCGCCGCGCGCTCGAGGCCGTCACCGTTGAGACGCTCACACCCATCGAGGCGATGAACGTACTCTATAAGCTCAAGCAGATGCTCTGAGCGTCCACGCGGCATATTTTTTCGGAAAGGAGCGCCGGTCATGGCGAGAAACGCCAATACGCGCTATTTTAACGCGCGGCTGACAAAAGCGGAGATCATTGCGGGCTGGTGCTACCTGCCGTTTTATCTGGTCCTGCTGAGTGTGCTGCTCCAGCACCTCTTCCGGGCGCTTCGGATCCCGCTCGATTCGATCGTACTCAACATTGCATATTTTTCGGTCAATCTGGCCGCCGTCCTGCTGATCTTCCATAATTTCCTGCGCCAGCGGTTTTTCGGCGAAAGCTTCTGGGAGTTTTTGCAGGCGTGCATTCTCGGCTTTGTGTTCTATCAGGCGGGCACCTGGGCGGTGCAGTTCGCCGTGACGAAGCTCGGCGGCACGCTGGAGATCTACAACAACGACACCGTCGAGGGCATGGTGCTGCAAAACCGCTACGTCATGCTCGCCATCTCCGTTGTGCTGGCCCCGGTCATCGAAGAAACGCTGCTGCGCGGACTGGTGTTCGGCTCCATCCGCGCGGCCTCACGGCCCATGGCCTATATCACGTCCATCTTTATTTTCACCATGATGCACAACTGGCAGTATTTCGGACTGTATCCCTTCGGGTCGATGCTTCTGAGCTGCCTTGCCTATGTCCCGGCGTCGGCGGCGCTCTGCTGGACCTATGAAAAAGCGGGCACCATCTGGGCGCCCATCACCATTCACGCCATCATCAACGCGATCTCCTTCGGGATCGTCGTTCTGCCTTAAGCTCCGCTGAGCGGAGCCGTGGAAACGGAGGTGCTTCCATGCCGAAGATCCAACAGCTTGACGCGCATGTCGCCGACCTGATCGCCGCGGGCGAGGTCGTGGAGCGTCCGGCCTCCGCCGTCAAGGAGCTGGTCGAAAACTCGATCGATGCGGGCGCGTCGTCCATTACGGTCGAGATCCGCGACGGCGGCATGACCTTCATCCGCATCACCGACGACGGCTGCGGCATGGAGCCTGCCGACGCACGCATCGCATTCCTGCGCCATGCGACCAGCAAGCTGCGCACAAAGGACGACCTCGCGGCCATCGGGACGCTGGGCTTCCGCGGCGAAGCGCTGGCGGCCATTTCGTCGGTCTCGAAGATCGATCTGCTGACCAAGACGCGCGAAAGTGCCGCCGGAACGGCGCTCTATCTGGAGGCGGGTGTCATCCGCTCCGAAGAGCCTGCCGGCTGCGCGGACGGAACGACCATTCTGGTGCGCGACCTGTTCTACAACACGCCCGCGCGCATGAAATTCATGAAATCCGACATGGCGGAGGCCTCCGCCGTCTTTGCCGCCGTCCAGCGCGAGGCGCTGGCGCACCCGGAGATCTCCTTCCGCTTCCTCAAGGACGGCGCCGAGCAGCTGCACACCTCCGGCGACGGCGACCGCAGGGCCGCGATCTATCAGATCCTCGGGCGGCAGCTCGTGAACGATATGGTCCCGGTCGAGAGCCGGTGGGAGAAAATTTCCGTCAGCGGCTTCGTCACAAAGCCGACCGCGACGCGCGGCAACCGCAGCTTCCAGTATTTCTTCGTCAACGGCCGCTTCATCAAGTCGCGCACGCTGAGCGCCGCCGTGGAGGAGGCCTATAAAAACCAGATCATGGCCGGTCGGTTCCCGGCCTGCGTGCTGGAGATCGAGCTTCCCGTGCAGGCGGTGGACGTGAACGTCCACCCCGCCAAGACCGAGGTGCGCTTCCTGTCCGAGCGGAGCGTATTCGACGCGGTACACTACGGCGTCCTCTCCGCGCTCAACAAGACGCCCGGCGCGCCGGAGATGCGGCTTCCCGAAAAGAAGGCGGCGCAGGCCGCCGTTCAGCCGCCTCAGAACGATTTCTTCAAGACCATGACGGCGGAGGCGTACCGCGCGTCCTCCGCAGCGCCCAAGGCGCCGTCCTTTGCCTCCGACGTGCAGCTTCCGAAGCGCCCGCAGCCGCCTGCGGAGCAGTCAGACATACCGGAGCGCAGCGCTGTGCCGGAAAAACCGGCCCCCGCGTTCAGCACACTCCCGGCCGCGCGTGCGGCACGGCCCGTCAGCGTGTTCCCGGACGATCTTGAGGCTGCGCTTTTCGGCGGCAGCGAGTCCCGGATCGAGACGAAGCCCGCCGCGCCGGAGCCTGCCTCCGAAGAGCCGGAGGAAGCTGCGCTTCCGCCGTTTGCTCCGGCGGAGCCGGAAAAACCTCGAGTGCCGATCGAAGCCGAGTTGAAAGAGGCAGCGCCCGCTGCATCGGAAAAGGCAGAGCCTTCCCAGCCCGACACGCCGCCGGAGCAGGATGCGATCCCGCTCCGGGAGGAGCCGTGGCACATCATCGGCGAGGTGCTGGACACCTATATTATTGTAGAAGAAAAGGACGCCGTGCTTTTCATTGACAAGCACGCCGCGCATGAGCGCATCCTTTTTGAAAAGCTCAAAAAGCAGAACGCCCCCGTCATGTCACAGCTGCTGCTTGCGCCGATCCCAGCGCCCTTGAGCCGGGAGGAGGCCGCCGCCGTGCTGGAAAACGCCGCGCTTCTGGAGCAGTACGGCTTCGGCGTCGAGGACTTCGGCGACGGCACGGTGCTTCTCCGCCGCGTTCCGGCTGACATCGCTCCCGAGGACGCCGGGGCCGGTCTTGCCGAGCTTGCCGGTCATCTTCTCGAGGGCCGGACGCTTGCGCCGGAGTCGCTCCGGGACGAGCTTCTGCACACGGTCGCCTGCAAGGCGGCCATTAAGGCGGGCTATCACACCCAGCCGCGTGAGCGCGAGGCGCTGGTGCGTGAGGTGTTGACGCGCGACGATCTCAAATACTGCCCGCACGGACGGCCCATCTGCATCACGCTGACGCAGAAGCAGTTAGAGAAGCAATTCAAGCGCATCTGACCTACGGGCTTGTCTCTCACCGCATTCCTTCCGTTCGGAAGGCTCGGAATACCTCATGTATGCCGTCGCCCTCCAAACGTCGGCCTGCGGCGAGATCCCGCGCCCGGCGGGCGTGCCTTTTTCCACATCTCTTATTCGGAAGGCTGGGAATTGCCTTCACAGAATGCGGCTTTTCCGCATTCCCCTCGGACGAAATGCCCGGAGGGCAAAACAGGCCGCGAAGCGGCAGAAAGGAGGCCCGGAGGGCATGAACACCTGTGACCGTATCGTCTGTGTCGTCGGCCCGACGGCCTCCGGCAAGACGAGGCTGGCCGTCGAGCTGGCCAAACGGCTGGACGGCGAGGTCGTTTCCTGCGACTCCATGCAGCTCTACCGCAGCATGGATGTCGGCACGGCCAAGCCGACCGCCGGGGAAATGCAGGGCGTCCGGCACCACATGCTGGACGTCGCGGAGCCGGACGAGGATTTTTCCGTGGGGCGCTACGTCGAAATGGCGGACGCCTGCGTGCAGGACATTCTTTCGCGCGGAAAAACCGTCATTCTGGCAGGCGGCACAGGCCTGTACGCAGACAGCCTGATCGCCGGGCGGAGCTTCGCGCCGTTCCCGGCGACCGGAAAGCGCGAGGCGCTCGAAGCGCGCCTGCGGCAGGAGGGTGTGCAGGCGCTGCACACGGAGCTTGCCGCGGTCGACCCGGAGACGGCGGCGCGGCTGCCGCTTGGCGATGCGCGCCGCATCCTGCGCGCGCTCGAGGTCTATCAGGAGACCGGCAGGACCATCACGCAGCACAACGAGGAGACGAAAAGGCTCCCGCCGCGCTACCGTCCGGTCTGGCTCGGCATGACCTTCCGCGACCGCGCCGACCTCTACGCGCGCATTGACCTGCGCGTGGAGCGGATGCTCGAGCAGGGGCTGGTCGCCGAGGTGGAGCGGCTGCTGGCGCGCGGCGTCCCGGACACAGCCACCGCCATGCAGGCCATCGGCTACAAGGAGATCGTGCAGGCGCTGCGCGGCCAGACCACGATGGACGAGGCTGTCCGCCTCATTCAGCAGCGCTCGCGCAACTACGCCAAGCGCCAGCTGACGTGGTTCCGGCGCAATCCGGAGCTGCACTGGCTCGAGCAGACGCTGCCGCTGGATTTTTCCGCGACTTTTGCGCAGGCCCTCCTCCATATTCCTTTTTTCGCGCCGTCGGAATGCTACGATATGGGTATCACAAAAAGAAAAGGAGCCGATACCCATGTCACATTCCGAAAATTATCAGGATCAGTTTTTGAATCAGACCCGCAAGAGCCGCACGCTTGTGACCGTTTTTCTGATGAACGGCTTTCAGATGCGCGGCGTCATCACGGGCTTTGATGCGTTCGTGATCCTGCTGCAATCCGAGGGAAAGCAGCAGATGATCTATAAACACGCGGTATCGACGATCATCCCGTCGGTGCCGGTCACCCTGACGCAGGAATGAGCCTTCCGGCTCCCTGCGCCGCAAAGGAGCCGCTATGAAACAGGGCAAGCATTACACGACCGTCATATTGTGGATCCTGCTGATCGCGATCGCAGCCTATTTCGGCTACAGCGTCGTGACCTCCATCCACCAGCCGCTGACCACCGCGACGGTGATGGAATATGAGGCAGGCTCCGGCTATTATGCGGCGGGCTTCGTCGTGCGCGACGAAACGGTGATCGAGTCGGAATACGGCATCACCGTTCTGACCGCGAAGGAGGGCGCGCGCGTGGCCGCCGGAGAGCCGGTCGCCACCGGCTACCTCACCGGCGACGCGCAGGACCGCCAGTCCCGCATCACCGAGCTGACCAGTCAGCTCGAGCAGCTGAATTACGCCTACCGTTCCTCGTCCAGCATCGCCGATCAGGCCGCGCTGGATTTGGAGATCGTCAGCGACCTGACCGCGTTTTCCCGCTATGTCAGCCGCCGGGACATGAACTCCATCGCCGACCTTTCGCCGGAGCTGAAGGGCCTTGTCCTGCGCCGAAGCTCCGACGAGAGCGCGACCACCGTCATCGCCGCGCAGATCACCGCGACCCAGAACGAGCTGGAATCCCTCCGCAGCGAGGCTGAGCAGGACACCCGCACGGTCGCCGCGCCGTCGGCCGGATACTTCTCCGGCACGGTGGACGGCTATGAGTCCGTGCTCACGCCGAAGCGGCTGGACAGCCTGAGCGTGCAGGACTACAACACGCTGGAGCCGGAGGCGATCCCGGAGCATACGGCGGGCAAGCTCATTTCCGGCAACACCTGGTACTATGTGACCGCCGTCCCGTCGGGCGAGCTTGGCGAGCTTGCGAAGGGCGACCGCGTCAAGGTCACGTTCGCGCGCGACTTTTACGACGAGATCGAAATGACCGTCTCCCGCATCAGCGAAAATCAGGCCGGCTTCCGGCTGCTGGTGTTCTCCTGCGACCGGTATATGCAGAATGTCACGCTCCTGCGGCAGCAGTCGGCGGACATCGTCTTTGTCTCCCACGCAGGACTGCGCGTGCCGAAATCCGCTGTCCATGTGGATAAAAACAGTCAGCCGGGCGTCTATGTGCTCGAGGGCGCGACCGCTGTCTGGAAGCCCATCCAGATCCTGCACGACAACGGAGAGAGCTATGTGGTCGAGTTGGACCGGACGTCCACCTCGAACCTCTGGCCGGGCGACGAGGTGATCGTCGGAGCAAAAAATCTTTATGACGGAAAGGTGGTCGGATAAGGATGCCGAACATTGCAGAAAATATCAGAGCGATCCGCGAAAACATGGCACAGGCCGCGAAGAGCGCGGGCCGTGCGCCGGAGGAGATCCTTCTTTGCGCCGCGACAAAAATGAACGATGCCGAAGCCGTGCGCGAGGCGGTGGCGGCGGGCGTGGACTGCTGCGGTGAAAACCGCGTGCAGGAGCTGGTGCAGAAGCTGGCAGAGGGCGCCTATACCGGAAAGCCCGTCCATTTCATCGGGCATCTGCAAACCAACAAGGTCAGGCAGGTCGTCGGGAAGGTCGATCTGATCGAATCGGTCGATCGGACGGAGCTTCTGGAGTGCATCGAGAAAACGGCGGAAAAAGTGGACGTGATCCAGCCCATCCTGCTGGAGGTCAACATCGGCGCGGAGGAGAGCAAATCCGGCTTCACTCCGGCGCAGGCGATGGAGATCGCCGCCAAAATGGCCGAATTTTCCCACTGCCGCCTCCGCGGACTGATGGCAATTCCGCCCGTCAGCACCTACCCGGGCGAAAATCGAAGATATTTTGCCGAAATGCGCAACCTTTTTGTTGACATAAGCAAGAAAAAATACGATAATGTAGCCATGGAATGCCTGTCGATGGGGATGAGCGGCGATTACGCCGACGCCATCGCAGAGGGTGCGACGATGATCCGCGTCGGCACCGCAATTTTCGGCCCGAGAAATTATAATGTCTGACAGACACAGATATTGGAGGATACAAGATTATGGGATTTATGGATGAACTCAAGAAGCTGGCAAAGCCCTACAGCGAGGATGCGGACGACGATTTCGACGAATTCGACGACGACAACAGAAAGCCGAATTACAGAGCCGACCGCGCGAACAGGACCTCTTCCGCTCCGGCGCCCGCCGCTTCCAGTTCTCTTTTCGACGATATGGACGACAGCCTCTCCGGCACCTCCTCCCGCCGCAGCTCCGGCGGAAGTAAGGTCGTCAACATCCACGCGACCACGCAGATGCAGGTCGTTCTGGTCAAGCCCGACCGCTTCGACAACGTTTCGGACATCGCCGAGCATCTGCGCAGCAAGCATGCCGTCGTTCTGAACCTTGAGGCGACCAACAAGGATGTCGCCCGCCGTCTGGTCGATTTCCTTTCCGGCTGCGCCTACGCGCTCGACGGAAAGATCAAGAAGATCGCCATCAGCACCTACCTCATCACGCCGTACAACGTGGATATCCTCGGCGACGTGGTGGACGAGCTGGAAAACAACGGCCTTTATCTGTAACGCCGCCAGGAGGAAGAATACGTCATGTTTACACCGCAGGAAATTCAGGAGCAAACCTTCTCGAAGGCCGTTTTCGGCGGCTACGATATGCAGCAGGTCGATGATTTTCTCGAGCCGCTGACCGAGGATTATATCACGCTCTATAAGGAAAACGCCGTTCTCAAGTCCAAGATGAAGATCCTTGTCGAAAAGCTTGAGGAATACCGCACGCAGGAGGAGGGCATGAAGCGCGCCATGGCCAATGCCCAGCAGACCTGCGATAAAATGATCGCCGAGGCACAGGCCAAGTGCGCCAGCATGATGAACGACGCGCAGGGCTCCGTCCGCAGCCAGACCGCCGGCCTCCAGCAGACGCTGGCCGAGGAGGAGGAGCGCGTAAACCGCGCCAAGCAGACCGCGCAGAACTTCATCAGCGTCGTCGAGCAGGACATCCGCGGCCATCTGGAGCTGCTGGAAAAGCTCAAGGCGATGGACCTTCACGTCGAGGAAAAGCCGAAGCAGCCCGTGCGGGAGAAGCCCTACGACTGGAGCAAGCAGGAGCAGCCGCCCATGGTCGTTCCGTCCGCTCCGGCGCCCACGCCCTCTGCCTCGGACATCGCTTCGGAAATTTCGGAGAATCTGGAAAAGCTGGTCGGCTCCGAGCCTGCGCCCACACCGCGCACCGCTCCGGCCCAGAGTGCGCCGTCCCATCCCGACAGCGCGACCATCAAGTTCACCGATCTGAAGTTCGGCAAGAATTACGACCCCACCTCTGTCTGAGTCCGGCCTGCGCCGGAACGGCAGAGAAACGCGCCGCCCTATAAGAGTGCGGCGCTGTCATAGAAAATATGCGCTGATAAGGACGAGTAGGTCGCTCCAACGCGCGCAGAGAGCTGCCGGACGGTGTAAGGCAGCGGCGTGAGCGGCTGAATATCCCCTTGGAGCATCCGACCGAACGGAAACCAGTAGGCTCGGACGGGCCCTCCCGTTACAGGGGCAGAGTGTCCGCGCACCGCGCGGGAATTCAGGTGGTACCACGGCATCCCGCCGCCCTGAGCATCGCTCAGGGCGGCTTTGCATTTTTGCTTGGAAATAACGATTTTCGGAGGAAAACGGTAATGGAATACAAAAAGACACTGAACATGAACAAGTCCGGCTTTCCGATGCGCGCAAGCCTGCCGCAGCGGGAGCCTGCGATGCTCGAGCACTGGTACGAGATGGATCTGTACCACGAGCTGCTGAAAAAGAACGACGGAAAGCCGCTCTTCGCCCTGCACGACGGCCCTCCGTTCTCCAACGGCGGTCTGCACATGGGCCACGCGCTCAACAAGTCCCTCAAGGACTTCATGATCCGCTCTGCGGCCATGCGCGGCTATTACACGCCGTATATCCCCGGCTGGGATAACCACGGTATGCCCATCGAGTCGGCGATCATCAAAAAGAACAAGCTCAACCACAAGGCCATGCCCATCCCGGAGTTCCGCTCCGCCTGCCATGACTTTGCCCAGCATTACATCGACGTGCAGCGCGAGGGCTTCAAGCGCCTCGGCGTCGTGGGCGACTGGGACCATCCCTATATGACCATGGACAAGGGCTTTGAGGCCGAAGAGGTCAAGGTTTTCGGCGAGATGTTCAAGAAGGGCTACATCTACAAGGGACTCAAGCCCGTCTACTGGTGCCCGAAGGACGAGACCGCGCTGGCCGAGGCGGAGATCGAATATCAGGACGATCCCTGCACGACCGTCTACGTCAAGTTCAAAATGCATGACGACCTCGGCAAGCTTCCAAATCTTGACCACGACAAGCTGTTCTTCGTGATCTGGACGACCACGATCTGGACGCTGCCCGGCAACCTCGCCATCTGCCTCAACCCGAAGGAGACCTACGTCGTCGTCAAGGCTCCGAACGGCGAATGCTACGTCATGGCGGAGGCGCTGACGCAGAAGGTCATGCACATCGGCGGCTTCGACAGCTATGAGATCGTGGAACGGCACGAGGGCGCGTTCTTTGAGAATATGCTGGCCGACCATCCGTTCCTGCCCAAGACCTCGCGCCTGGTGCTGGCGGACTACGTCACGATGGATTCCGGCACCGGCTGCGTCCACACCGCGCCCGGCTTCGGCGCGGATGACTACCAGACCTGCCGCCGCTACGGCATGGAGCTGATCGTTCCGGTGGACGATCAGGGCCGTCACACCGCCTACGCCGGCAAGTATGCCGGTATGAAGACCGACGAATCCAACCCCGTGATCCTTGCGGACATGAAGCAGTCCGGCGCGCTGTTTGCCTCGGAGGAGATCGTTCACTCCTATCCGCACTGCTGGCGCTGCAAGAGTCCGATCATCTTCCGCGCGACGCCGCAGTGGTTCTGCTCGGTCGAGTCGTTCAAGGACGCCGCCTGCGACGCCTGTGACGACGTGCGCTGGGTCCCCGGCTGGGGCATTGACCGCATGAAGGCCATGATCCGTGAGCGCGCAGACTGGTGCATCTCCCGTCAGCGCCGCTGGGGCCTTCCCATCCCGGTGTTCTACTGCAAGGACTGCGGCAAGCCCATCTGCAATGACGAGACCATCGCCCGCATTTCCGCGCTCTTCGGCGAATTCGGCTCGAACGTCTGGTTCGAGAAGGAGGCCGACGAGCTGGTCCCCGAGGGCTTCACCTGCCCGCACTGCGGCGGCAGGCACTTCGAGAAGGAGACCAACACCCTCGACGGCTGGTTTGACTCCGGCTCGACCCACTTTGCCTCCATGCAGAAAACGGAGGGCTTCTGGCCTGCAACGGTCTATCTGGAGGGCCTCGATCAGTACCGCGGCTGGTTCCAGTCGAGCCTGCTGACGGCCGTCGGCGCGCTGGGCAAGGGCGCTCCGTTCAAGGAGTGCGTCACCCACGGCTGGACGGTGGACGGCGAGGGCAAGGCCATGCACAAGTCCCTCGGCAACGGCGTCGATCCGGCGGACGTGCTCAAGAAGTACGGCGCGGATATCATCCGCCTGTGGGCCGGCTCTGCCGACTATCACGTCGATGTGCGCTGCTCCGACTCCATCTTCCAGCAGCTGAGCCAGAATTACCTCAAGTTCCGCAACACGGCGAAGTTCTGCCTGGACAATCTGGTTGATTTCGACCCGAATCAGCTCGTCGCGCCGGAGGATATGCCGGAGCTGGACCGCTGGGCCATCACCCGCCTGAATGCGCTGCTCGAGCGCTGCGAAGCGGCCTATCAGAACTATGAGTTCTTCACCGTCTCCCACGCCATCAACGAGTTCTGCGTCGTCACGCTGTCGAGCCTCTATCTCGACATCATCAAGGATCACCTCTACTGCGACGGCAAGGACAGCCTCCAGAGAAGAAGCGCCCAGACCGCGCTCTGGCTGATCCTCGACGCCATGACCCGCGAATTTGCGCCGATCCTCGCCTTCACCTGCGACGAGATCTGGCAGCAGATGCCGCACCGCGACGGCGACGATCCGCGGAACGTCCTGCTGAATCTCATGGTGAAGCCGTATGAAGGCTACGCGCTGAGCGCGGAGCAGATGGCCGTCTGGGATACCGCCATCCGCGTCCGCAGCGACGTCAACGGCATTCTCGAGCTGGCCCGCGGGGACAAGCGCATCGGCAAGAGCCTCGAAGCGCACGTCACGCTCTCGGCGCTGGACGCGCCGGCGGCGGAAGCGCTCAAGGCTGTCCGCGGGATGAATCTGGCGGAGCTGTTCATCGTCTCCAACGTCTCCGTCGCGGACGAGAAGTCGAAGGAAAACGCCGTGACCGGCAGCGGTACGAACTTCCCCGGCCTCGTGATCGAGGTCACGGAAGCACCCGGCACGAAGTGCCCGCGCTGCTGGATGCACTCTGAGCAGGCGGACGCAGAGGGCCTCTGCCCGCGCTGCGCCGAGGTCATGAAGTCGCTCGTCGATGTTGAGCTTTGATCGGATATCAGGCTATAAGTAAAACGAAGGCGCTGCCCGAAAGAGCAGCGCCTTTTGCGCGCGTAAAAAATATCAGGGGCCGCGTCCGTAAGAACGCGGCCTCTGCTTTTTGCCTTATTCCGGCTTCTCCAGAAGGTTGGTCATGCTCTTGAGGCTGATCGCCAGCGTCGAGGCGTTGTGCAGCAGCGCGGACGTTGCCGGCGGCAGAATCCCGATCACGCCCAGAACGATCAGCATGAGGTTGAAGCTGACGATGAAGCGGTAGTTGCCGTGGATACGGCGCATCAGCGCCTCGCTCAGCCGCCGCAGCGTGACCAGCTCGAACAGATCCTCCGACGCGATGGTGATGTCCGCCACCTCGCGCGCGATGGCTGCGCCGGTTGAAATGGCGATCCCGGCGTCCGCCTCCGAAAGAGCGGGGGAGTCGTTCACGCCGTCGCCGATCATGACGACTGTGCGCCCGGCCTCCTTTTCGCGGCGGATGAACGCCGCCTTATCCTCCGGGAGGACCTCGGCGTAGAAGTCGTCCACGCCGACCTCCGCCGCGACTGCCGCGGCGGTCTTTTTATTGTCGCCGGTCATCATGACGACCTTCCCGATGCCGCATTCATGCAGCGCGCGGACGGCGTCCCGCGCCTCGGCACGCAGCGGATCATAAATGCAGATGACCGCCGCGAGCCTTCCGGCGATGCAGAGATACAGATGCGAATACTGCGCGGGCAGAGCCGCGAATTTTTCCGCGTCCTCCTCCGGGACTGTGCAGCCCTCGTCCTCAAAGACGAAGTGCGCGCTGCCGATCAGGACGGTCTTTCCGTCCACCATGCTGGAAATGCCGTGCGCCACAACGTACTGCACCTGAGAATGGTATTCCTCGTGGGACAGGCCGCGCTTTTTCGCTTCCTCGACCACGGCGTTCGCCATGGAGTGCGGGTAATGCTCCTCCAGACACGCGGCAAGGCGCAGCATCTCGCACTCGTCCTCGCCGCCGAAGGTCACGATCTGCGCAACCGACGGCTCCGCGTAGGTCAGCGTGCCGGTCTTGTCAAAGACGACCGTGTTGGCCTTGGAAACGGCCTCCAGGAAGCGCCCGCCCTTGACGGAAATATGATAGCCGCTGCTCTCGCGCATGGCCGAAAGCACCGCGATCGGCATGGCCAGCTTGAGCGCGCAGGAGAAATCGACCATCAGAACGGCCAGCATCTTCGTGACGTTCCGCGTCAGAAGATATGTCAGCGCCGTTCCGCCCAGCGTATACGGCACCAGCCGGTCGGCAAGACGGGAGGCCTTGTCCTCCGCGGTGGATTTCAGTTTCTCGGATTCCTCGATCATTTTGACGATCCGGTCATAGCGGCCGCCGCCCATCGCCTTTTCCACGCGGACGACGCATTCGCCCTCCTCCGCGACCGTCCCGGCGTAGACATAGCTGCCCGGCCGCTTTGCCACCGGCATGGATTCGCCGGTGATGGACGCCTGATTGACCATCGCCTCGCCCTCGGAGACCTTTCCGTCCAGCGGGATCAGGCAGCCGGTGCGCACGACGATCTTGTCGCCCGCCTGCACATCGCCGATGGGGACGAGCAGCTCCGTATCGCCGGTCTTGCGCCATACCTTGTCCACGTTCAGCGCCATGGCTCCGGCGAGATCGGCGACGGACTTTTTGTGCGTCCACTCCTCCAGAATTTCGCCCAGCCGCAGCATGAACATGACGGAGCCTGCCGTGGCGAAGTCGCCGCGCACCATCGAGACCGTGACTGCCGTCGCATCGAGCACGGCGACCGTCAGCTTCCCATGCCAGAGCGCGGACAGGCCCTCCTTTATGTAGCGAACGGAGCGGTATAGCGCGATCGCCGTCGTGACCGGCGCGGGCAGAAAGAGCTGGGAAAAAACGCGGCGCATCACCGTCATGGCGAGCTTGTCCTCAAACTCGCGGTTGAGCGCGCGCGGCGTGCGCTCCGGCACACGGCCGTTGGCCTCTGCCGCGGCAAAGGAGAACGCTGCCAGCGCATGGATCACCGCCTGACGGCTGCTTTCGTAGACGATCACGGCGTCCTGTGTCCGGTCAAAGACCTTGGCCGACGATACGCCCTCGACTGCCAGCAGCTCGTATTCCAGCACGTCCGCCTCATGCAGCGACATGCGTCCGCACAGCAGATGCACCCGCAGCCGCCCGCGCGTTTCATGCAGAATTTTACATTTCATGCTTCTACCTCCAAAGGAAAGGAGAGCCGCGCATCGCAGCTCTCCACAGCCGGATCATTCTGTGGCTGCCTCTTCGCAGGAGGCGTCGTCGATGACCTGCGCGGCTTCATCCTCCGCACGGCGGTCATTGATCTCCTTCGCGCCCGCGTAGACATCCTCCGCGTTCTCGCGGATGTTGGTGACGGCCTGCATGACGCAGTCCTTTGCGCGGAGCACCGCAGCGGTGCAGTGCGTGTAGACCTTCTTGGCGTCCTTGCTGCCGAGCAGCTTGATCCCGGCGGTTCCGAACAGAACGCCGGCTGCAAACAATCCGATATGCTTCATAATGAAACCTCCATTTATATTTTGTGTTTGCGCCGGATGGCGCAGATGCAAAAAGTTAGATGCACTTAACCTTGGCATACATCAAAACTTTCCTTTTTTGCACATCAATTATAGCATGAAGCTTGCAAAATGCAACCCGTTTCGGCAAAAAACTTGCGCAAAAATACAAAAGCCGCAGCCCATCGGGCTGCGGCTTGGCAGATCGCTTATTTGTTCAGCAGTGCGTTTCCGGCCTTGTAGATATCGCCTGCGCCGACAGTCAGGATCAGATCGCCCTCCCGCGCATTTTCGCGCAGCCACTGCGTCAGCTCCGGCAGCGAGGGGCAGTAGACGCTGCCCGGAATGGCGTTCACCAGATCCTGCGAGGTCACGCCGACGGTGTTCTGCTCACGGGCGGCGTAAATGTCAGTCAGAATGGCCACGTCCACGCCGCGCAGCTCCTGCACGAAGTCGTTGAAGAGCGCCTTGGTGCGCGTGTAGGTATGCGGCTGGAACGCGCACAGGACGCGCCGGTAGCCCATCGTCTTGACGGTCTCCAGCAGCGCGTGCAGCTCACGCGGATGGTGCGCGTAGTCGTCGTAGATATCCGCGCCGTTGTAGCGGCCCTTGTATTCCAGACGCCGTCCGGCGCCGGTGAACGCATGCAGCGCCCTTTCGACCGGCGCGGCCTCCACGCCGTAGAGCCACGCGACGGCCGCCGCGGCCAGCGCGTTCATGGCATTGTGCCGCCCGCGCACGCCGAGAGACACATGGCAGTAGGGCTTTCCGTCGCAGATCACGTCGAACGTCCGAAAATCCTCCGAGGCATTCGCCCAATGGACGCGGTTTTCCTCGCGGAAGCCGAAGCTCACATAGTCCACACCCCTGAGCGTTTCGACCGTGTTCGCGTCGTCGCCGTTTGCCACGACCAGACCGCCCTGCGGCACCAGCTCCGCAAATTCACGGAACGAATGCTCCACGTCGGACAGGTCCTTGAAAAAGTCCAGATGGTCGGCGTCCACGTCCAGAATGACCGCCGTCGTCGGGTAGAAATTCAGGAAGGAGTTGCAGTATTCGCAGCTTTCCAGAATGATCGTATCGCCCTTGCCGACCCGGTGGCAGGCGTGGAGCAGCGGCAGATAGCCGCCGATCATGACGGTCGGGTCGCGCTGCGCCTCGATGAAAATATGCGTCAGCATGGAGGTCGTGGTGGTTTTTCCGTGCGTACCGGCCACGCAGATCGCGTTTTTGTAGGCGCGCATGATGTAGCCCCATGCCTGCGCCCGTTCGAAGATCGGGATACCGGCGGCACGCGCCGCCGCGATCTCCGGATTGTCATTGTGGGCCGCCGCCGTGCGGATCACGCAGTCTGCGCCGGTGATGTTGTCGGCGCTGTGTCCGATGTGGACGGTGATGCCGTTTGCGATCAGTTCCTCCGCAGCCACGGAGGCGTTCATGTCCGAGCCGGAGATCTCCATCCCCATGCTGCGCAGCACCAGACCCAGCGGGCGCATGGAAACGCCGCCGATCCCCACCAGATGCGCCCGTTTTCCGGGCTGAAGATACTGTCCTATATTTTTACCGCTGTATGCAGCCGTCATGAAAAGCCCTCCTGTCGGGAGATTCCTGTTGCAGTTCCGAATGGAACGGTCTATAATCCAATATAAACACCGAGGTAACATTATATACTCTTTCGGGCGTAAACACAAGCGATTTTTGGGAAAAATCCATCTGGGGGGGAGGTTTGCATCCATGGAGGCGGTCAGACCGGAGAAAATCGTGAAGGGGCTGTGTGCGGCGGGCTTTCCGGCGTACTATGTCGGCGGCTGCGTGCGCGACCGGCTGCTCGGGCGGCCTGTCCATGACTGGGATGTCACGACCGCCGCCCTTCCGGAGGAGGTCATGGCGCTCTTTGAGCACTGCGTCCCGACTGGTATCCGCCACGGGACGGTGACGGTTTTTCTGGACGGCGCACAGGCTGAGGTCACGACCTTTCGCACGGAGGGCGTTTATCTGGACGGGCGGCACCCGTCTGAGGTGCGCTTTGTCCGCACGCTTGCCGAGGATCTCTCCCGGCGGGATTTTACGATCAACGCCATGGCGATGGACGCGGACGGGAACGTCACCGATCTGTTCGGCGGACGGGACGATCTGGCGCGGCGCTGCATCCGCTGCGTCGGCGACCCGGAGAAGCGCTTCCGCGAGGATGCGCTTCGGATGCTCCGCGCCTATCGATTCTCCGCGCAGCTCGGCTTTGCGCTGGACGCAGCGACCGCCGGCGCCGTGGAGCGATGTGCGCCGCTGGCAGCGGCGCTCTCCATGGAGCGCATCCGCGACGAGATGGAAAAAACGCTTTTGTCTCCGCGACCGCCGGTCCTGCGAACGATGGCGGATGCTGGCCTCCTGAAAGCAGCCGGGATCGACGCGCTGCCGGAGCTGGACTGGCTGGCGGAGCTTCCGACGGAGCCGTCCGTCCGCTGGACCGGACTAAAGGTGCTGTTTCCGGCGCTGGAGCCGTCGCAGCTCCGGCTCCCGTCGCGGCTTTGCAGCCTGATCGGGCGCGCGGCGTCGGCCTATTGCCCGCAGCTGGACCGGATCACGCTCAAGCGCGCGGTCGCCGAAAACGGCACGGAGGCTGCGGAGATCGCCGCCGCGCTCGCCGGGGAAGAGGCGCTGCTTTCCGAGATCCTCGCCTCCGGCGAGTGCGTTACGCTCGGCCAGTTGGCCGTATCCGGCAGCGATCTTTCGTGGCTGCACGGTCGGGAGGTTGGACAGATGCTCCATGCGCTGCTGGCGCATGTCCTCCGCCACCCAGAGGAAAATACCCGCGAGGCGCTTTTGAAGCTGGCGCAAAGCCCCGCGTTTTCGGCAGATGCGCTTTCAAATGCAGGATTTTCTTCGAAACGCGGAATTTCCGGTTGATTTTTTCGGCGGACGGTGCTATAATAGCTGAGCAATGGAGGCTTAGCTCAGCTGGTTAGAGCGCCTGCTTCACACGCAGGAGGTCGATGGTTCGAGTCCATTAGTCTCCACCATGATTGCCGAACACTATAGATGAAATGGAAAAAAAGCCAGTCATCTCAAGGGGTTCGGCAATTTTTTATTCTCAAAATTCTTAGGTAACTCCATAGATGAAATCGCAGCTTGCAGAGGTTCAAACAGGGTTTGAACCTCTGCTTTTCCATTTTCAAGGGAGTTTTTGTAGCCAGCGCCCTTTTTCAGAGGGCTGCGGCAGCCGGATTTCGGAAAAATTGAAGAAAAATCTTTCACAAAGATATGGGCGCTGGATTGTTGGTTTTCACGAACCAATGACCAGCCCTTTTTGCGTTCAAAAAGGGCGCTAAGAATGGAGGTGTATTGTATGAGCGAAGAAAACACATCGCAGAAGGAACGATTCCTGCGAGAGGTAGAACAGAAGCTCCTGCACAGGGAGCTGGACGCAAGGCTGCTGGACGACGGTCAGATCCACATCAGATGGAAAGAGAAACCGCTCTGCTCGGTTGACAGAGACGGTATCGTCCGTTTCAGACCGGCAGATATCACAGGACCGGAAGTAGACCGACAGCTTCGAACGGTGATACAGACTGCCGGGCATGTCAAAGAGTATCCCCTCATTACTGATAGGGATAAAATCACGACTTTTTACAACCTCATTTGAAAAATTTTTTAATTTCTTTCAAAATTCCTCGTTCGCCCTTGCTGACAGCCTGCTGTCCGACATGCATGATCCTCGCAACCTCCTGCTGCGTTTTCTGATATAAAAATCGCCGTACAGACTGCGGATGAACGGGCAGTCGTTGTACGACACGACGATGTATCCCTTGCATTGCGAGAGAATCCAGTGCAATTCTTCGTGCTTTTCTTTCGGAAAATCGACAGCGTATAAACTCTCGGCGTCAAAGTACGGCGGATCGCAGTAGATCAGGCTGTCCGGCCCGTCGCGTTCGCGGATGATGTCCAGGCAATCTTTATTCTCAATGATCACATCCTGCAAGCGTTTCGAAGCATCATCAAAAAGGTAAAGAAAATTCGTGAGGTTGTTCGGTCTGACACCGAACGAGCTGGTCGTGCCGCTGAAACTGCCGCGACAGACCTTGTAATACGCGGCCGCCCGCTGGACATCGAACAGGTTGCTTCGCCCCCGCAGGATTTGCAGGAGCTCTTCCCGTTCTTCGCCGGAGAAGCATTCCATCACGGCGTTTCGCTCGTCTGCAATGCGCTGCTGCAAAAGCTCTTTGTGCTTCATAAATTCTTTCAGGAGATCAAACTCGGCTCTCGAATGGAGCGGCAGGAATTTCAGCTCCTGCACCAACTGAACGGTACATTCCCTTGCACAGAGGAACAGATTTACAAGGTCACAGTTGAAATCGTTATAGATGTCCATGCGGCTGATTTTCGGCTGTATGCCGAGTAGGAGCGCTCCACCGCCGCCGAACGGCTCCAAGTACAGCTTCGGGTTTGACGGGAACACCTGCCAGATGTACGGGATCAGCTTTTCCTTGCTGCCGATCCAAGGGATAAACGGCCTAGCGATCCCGGCCACCCCCGTCCGATGGTTCGGTGAAGGTTCCCATTGCCTGCTCCAAGCCGCAGATCGCCGCATCCAGACCGGCGCGCATTTCCTTGAGCTGCCGGATGGTAGAATACAGCTCTGCGGCATTGCTGGCGTAAAAATATCCTTCGCGGCTGCTGGCAATGGGAACGGCTTTGCGCCGCAGTCGGTTGACCTTTTTGCGGAGGTCGCTCTCCCGGAGATTCTTCTGTCGCACGAGGTCGCGGCTGCAAATGAGATGCTCGCGCCCAAAGCAGAAGCGTTTCAGATAGTCGCGCAGTTCTTCATCGTTCATGTTTGTCCTTTCCGGGCCGTATTCCCGGAAAAGAGCGCAAAAAAAGAAGGGCGGCTTTCCTCTCCGGGAAAACGGCCCTTCTGCAAGTTCATTATTCATTTCGGTAGTTCGAGCGGCTTCCCGCCCGGAATCAGTTCAAAGAGCTTTTGCTCCTGCGGCGGATCGCCGCCCGCCGAGCGCCATCCGGCAAGGAACGCAGCGCGGATGATGTCATAGAGCGCCTGATGCGCTTCGTCCGCCTCGGCTCCCTCCAGAAAAGCGTCCAGCGCCTTTTCAAATTCGTTGCTCATCATGCTCTTTCACCACACAGTTTCAGTATATACTCGTTTCATGTGGTATTTTACCATGATTTTCTCCAAAATACAACATAATCCGCGCATTTACGCAGATTGTATCGACGAATACTATAGGCATCTCTCGTAAAATAGAGGCAGCAGGGAGGTGCGTCATGGATAAGCACTACAAGGATTACATCCAGATCGGGTTGAATATCATGCGGTACCGCAAGGAGCAGGGACTGACACAGGATCAGCTTTCCGAGATGGCGGGTTATTCGCGCAATCATTTGCAGCGCGTCGAAACCGCCGTCTGCAAGCCGACGGTCGGTCTGCTGCTGGATGTGTCGGAGGTTCTCGGCGTTCCGGTGGAACGGCTGATGGAAATACGGAAATAACGAAAGCGTCTGCCAGTTTTGAGCGGCAGGCGCTTTTTACATCCCCATCTGCGGTTCCTGTGTCTGCTCCTGCTTCTGTTCCGGGATCGGCTCGTTCAGCGGACCAAAATCCTCGCGGTTGACCATGCCGTAGGGCGTGAGTTCCGCGCCGTACTGCTTGAGGACATCTTCGGCATAGGCTTCGCGGTTCAGATGCTTATAGATCAGGTCTGCATCCTTGCCGCCGAGAACGAATTCCAGCTCATCACGCACCAGCGCGTCCTTATCACGTATTTTTGTCTCGAAACAGTATTGCGGCAGCTTTTCAATGCGGTCGAAGACATCGTCCAGCGTCTCACACTGCGTCGCGCCGACCACAGCCTTGAACTTTGTGAGCTGCCCGCTGGCTTTCAGTTCCTGAAGCGACCTTGCCAGTTCGTTGATCCGCGGAAGATCTTCCACATCGGTCAGCATGGTGTTTAGCTGCGGCGCGATGGCATCGCAGCCGGTGAACTGCGCGTCGAACCATTCCGGTGCATCGAGTTCTTTTTGGACTTCCTGCATCCGCTGTTCTGTTGCAGGCAAATCCAGAACGGATGTTCTCTGCTCATTCTCGTGGTTCATGAGCGTCAGGCGGATCATATAGGAAATTTCTCGCTGCGGCTCATGCTCCGGCAGTGGCTGCAATTCCTCCGTTCGGACAACGTAGCCGTGTGGGGTGAATGTGCCCGCCTCATTTTCACGCATCTGCTTGCCGATTTTTGCATAGTCAAGAAGATCATATACGCTGTCCGGCAGGGCATCCAGATCCTCCCGAAAGCCGTTTTCTACATAGAATTTTCCGAGATCTTCGTTCGAATGCACATCTGCAAGCACATGACAGCGATCTACGTTGGAGGCCAGCATCATCAACTCCTGCACGGTGATGGGACCGCTGTGCTCCTGCATGTGTTTCTGCACAGTCATATTGAGAAGCCCCTCCATTGCAATTTCCTGACGGGCATCCAGCTTACTGAGTTGCTCGGTCAGGGAATTGAACTCGAAGATGGACATACTCTCGTCCAGATGCGGGGCGAGATAGTCAAAGCAGTAGAATTCATCCACCTGCCAGTAGACATCACCAGGAGACTTCGTGTGAATCTGCTCAAATGCGTCCATCATCTCGTACTGGCTGACAGGGAACGTCAACTCCACGCCGCGTTCATCTGTGGCGTTGCTGCTTACCAGATAGACCTCACATACTTTGCGCAAGGGTCATTCCTCCTGTCTGTTCCTGTTCAAATCGTTCCTGCTCGGTCTGGATGCTCCACGCATCCGAGTTCCAGAGGTGGACATACAGCTCGCTTCTGCCATTCACGCGGATCTCCCGTTGCTCGAAGCCCTCACCCCAGCCGTCAGCAGCCTGCCCCTCAAGGTACGATTTCAGGGTTTCCAGTTCCGCACCGGTCAATTCGCCCGCTACGCGGCATTCTGCCACACCCCAGAGCTGACCGTTCCGTTCTTCCACAGTGAAAACAGCCGAATGAACCTTACGATTGACGCTGTCCGCTTCGTCATACCAGTGCATAACGCCGCGCTCCACTTCCTCCGGCATTCGGTATTTTTTCAGCGCCGCCGCGATCTGCGATTCATACCCGCGCAGTTCTTCTCCCTCCAATGTAACGCCATTTTCGTCGAGGTCTCCGTATTCGTTCGGTTCATAAAAATCGGCGGTCAGCGGCATATAGAGCTTCAGCGTTTCCAGCTTGGGCGGGAGCACCGTGAAGCTGTCCTCGCCGGGAACAATCGCCAGCGTCCGGCCATTGTCCCACTTCATATGGATGCTTCCCGCATCATCCACCAACTCCACAATGCCCTCCGTGCCGGGGGCAACCGGCGCATACGGGTCATTCATGGAATTGAGCCGGATGCGTGTGCCGGGCGGATACTGTTCCTGCATGAATTTTACCATTTTTCTGTCCAAATTTACATCCCTCCCATCTGCATTTCCTGTGTTTCTTCGTTCTCCTGCCGCTGATACTGCTTGAGACTTTCTTTTGCCCAATCCGGCAGATATTCATCCTTCAGAACGCCAATAAAATCATTCCGATTCCAGCGCGTCTGTTCGCCGTCGCCAAGGCAGATACAAAGGATGGAGCGCCCGCGCGCGGTCGGGCTGCACCCAAAGCCGCTTTCCGCCAGCCAGAGTTGATTCTCGGGCGACCAGTATTCTTCTTTCAGCGTGTCCGTTGAGAGGACAAGGACTTTTCCGGTGTAATCCTGTTCGCGCGAATCCGGTTCGCACTGCTTCTGGTCGAACATCCCGAGATCCATGACGAGCGTTCTGTAGTGTGAAATGAAACCATCCAGAATGGCAGAATGGCTTTGGGCTGCGAAGCAGTAATTATGCATTTCATCCTCCGGAATGTAATGGCTTTCCGCCCAAGCTCGGTTGTCCGGACGGAATCGTCCATCGCCGCGCCGCTCCTGCACTGTGTTCACAAGAACGTGTTCCACGCGCTTGTAACCATAAAGCTCGACGATTTTTTCCACCGTGCCGTCCTTCAGATGCATCCCGTCGAAATTTTCCCGAATGAGGATATCGATCCCGCCCGCGCAGGCACAATTCTCGCGGAAGCTTTCACGCCATTTTTCGATCTCGCCGCGCTCGCGTGCGGTTTTGGCATTGTAGGGATAAACTAGGATCTTACTCTGCATCACTGTTCTCGCTTTCTGCAGTCAGAATATCGTTCAGCGCGTACAGGCTGTGTCCGGAGGCCAGCAGGCATTGCAGGATCGAGCGCGGCACATCCGTCAGATCATGCCTGTACGATGCCGGATAGACGGCAATCACGCCAGCATCCTCACTGGCCTCGCAATCCAGTTTGGTGTCTGCCGTGATCCCAGCCTTTTCTCGCGCCCAGTCCGGCACGGCAACCGTAAACTCTCGGAGCACCTCGTCCAGCGTCATGTCCCGGTGTTCTGCCTCTGCCGGGCCGCACTCTGCGGCGACTGCCTCCAGAAACTCGCATGCTTGCTCGTTCAACGCATCGATGAGCATGAGCAGCTGATAGGTGCTCACACTCTCCGGCATAAGCAGAATGCCGCCATTGAGCTGCACCATAGAAATTAACTTTGCATCCTCCATCCCGCAGAGCTTGAACATCCCCTCCGGGATGACGGCATTGCGGTTCCGGTTGATCACCTGAAATTCCATTTTCGTTCCTCCTCTTACATTCCGCCCATCTGTATTTCCTCAGATGGGGCTAAATTATAATCTTCTTCATTGCACGAATTTTCTTCACCATAAAGATCAAACACGATATCATCTACCGCCTTCCGAACGGCTGGGTCCTGCGTGATTGTGTGGAATCGGAAACCAGTTGTCGCCTCATGCGGCAGTTCTTCGCGGACGCAGTCCAGATATGCTGTGGCATCTGTAAACTGCTGCGCATCGCCGTTGATGAAATGCACCCGGCCGACCAGCGGCTGATAGGCGTGGTTGATTTTCTGCTCATTCAAATCGTAGCATGACAGGTACGCTTGATAATCACCCTCCACGGGATTGCAGCGCAGACAGTATTCGTAATGCTCCGTTTCTACAACGTAGCCATAATTCTGCGACCAGCCACCCGGTATTTTTCCGCCGTTTTCATAGCAAAAGCGACGCATGGAGGAAAAGTCTTTCAGGACCGTTTCCCGCAGCTTGTCCACGATCTGTTGGAGTTCTGCTTTGAACTCCGGTGTGTTCAGTTCTTCACTTCCGCGCGGATGCCAGGTGTGCCAGAACTCCGTGCCGCGTTTTCCGAAATCCATACGGACGTGACCGATCGCACCCATCTGCGCATCCTGCTCTAGTGTCTGGGCAAAGAAAGCGCCCGCTTCCTCCGGCTGCGCTGGCCGGACACGGAATGCGGGCGGATCAGTAGATATCTTCGTCATCTTCGCCGTCCTCATCCTCCGGCGCATACAGCGCCAGCCTTGCGGCATCTGCCAGATGTGCGCAAATGGCAAGAACGCCCGCCACACCAATGATCATGCCAAGTGTAATTACAATTGCTTTTCTCATTTCAATCCTCCATTCTATAATGTCATTTCTTGTGTCTGCTTTTGGTCGTGCAGCTCATCCAGAAGCTCCTGCGGCAAGCCCTCCTTGCGCACAACGTACCCGCGGCTGCATGCCGCGCCGCTGTGTGCGTCGCAAAATTCAATTCCCAGTGCTTCATAGTTGATGTATCCGGTCAGTTCTTCCGGAACCGGAAAAGCGCCGCACACCACCAGACACCGCCCAACAGAACGTGCGCTGCCGCATCCTAGCAGAATGACGTAATCGTCCAGCCGCTCCGTCAACTGCAAAATGTCTCTTGTTCCAGAGATACTGTTCGCATCCAGCATCCCAGCAAATTTGTCGCAGTCGAACTCCGACATACGCTCCAGCCGGTCGGCAAGCTGATCGATGCGTTCCAGCTCGCCCTCTGCGGCAAGATCTACGCCACTCAGATACAGACCTAAATTCATGACCTCGCTTGCCGCACCTTGAATCGTGACCGTTTTGGACATAGGTTTCAAGGTTTCCAGCGTTGCAACTACATTTTCTTTTTCTGCCGGGGTCGTCACCGGGAAGG
>OMER01000397.1_pt1 | contig 32702 bp, 26 predicted proteins | sample 1645431 | NCBI WGS metagenome assembly OMER01 (sample SAMEA103958144, study PRJEB25191) | human gut metagenome | reverse complement strand
TAATTCTGAGTTTATATTTGTTACCGAAAAAAGGAAACAAATTAATTACATTGGTCTTTCACAGTTTCTAAAATATGAAGGTGCTAAAACACAATTATTCGGCAAAAATCCTGATTATTTTTCACTTCACATGCTTCGGCATTCTCATATAACTTATTTGGTCAATAAGGGAGTTCCCGAAAAAATGATTATGGAACGTGTTGGACATAAGGATCCTCGAATGATGATGGGAGTTTATACACATATTTTACCTGAGAATCGTGTAACTCTGCGCCAAGCTTTAGATTCTAGTACTTCATGGGGACAAAATTTTAATAATCAAAAAATCCCCAAGAAATCCCCAAAAATTATTGAATATAATGAAATATGAGGAAAATAAAAATTCTGTTATGAATTGAAATAATTGATTTTATGAACTGTTGGTGAAATATTCATGAAGTTTGAAATTGAACAAAAAAAAAGAGCACATAAGCTCCATACTTAGTGCTGCTACCGTCAGGTCCTGACACGCTTCGTAAGAAACTTATTGCTCCGAAAACTATTATAACACAATTTATTTTTTTCGTCTATTTTTAAAGAAATCTTGCATGATTTTTGCACACTCGTCTTCTAAAATCCCCGATTCTACTTGGACTCGATGGTTCAGTCGCTTGTCTTCTAAAATCTGATAAAGACTGACCGTTCCTCCAAATTTAGGATTTGTCGCTCCAAAGTAAACTTGTGGAATCCGCGCTAACCCAATTGCTCCGGCACACATGACACAAGGTTCAATGGTGACAAAGAGGGCGCAATCAAGAAGTCTCCAATTTCCCACTGCCTGATTTGCCGCTTCAATCGCGCAAACTTCAGCATGATGTGTCGCCCGACCATCAAGCTCTCGCCTATTGAAATCACGCGCAATAATTTCGCCGTCTTTGACGATGACAACTCCAATCGGAACTTCCTCATTTTCAGCTGCTTTCTGCGCTTCTTTGAGTGCTTCCTTCATAAAAAATTCTTTTTCTTCTTCTGTAAAATTCATTTATCCTAAAAATTTCTCTTGTTCAAGACAATATATTTTGACTGGAACTGCTTCAAATTGTTCTAATGTCCCATTGACAACTGTATTATCTAAACAAATATAGTTTCGATGTTTCCCAAATAAAAAACCACTCACATGACCAACAAAGACCTGAACATCAGTGTTTGGTACACCCACAGCTTTAGCAACACTATTTCGCCGTTCAAAAGAATCACCTGGCAAATGTTCCCAAAACAAATCTTTTGTCTTCTCTTTTTCATAAGAAAGGCACATTTTTGCACTATGAGAGAGTACCACCCACTTATTTCCAATTTTTTCAATCAACTGTTCTGGCTGACCAAAGTTATTTTTCATTTCTGTCAGTAAAAATTGTCTGTCAGTAACTGACAACTTTTTCCAGTTTTCAATTGAATACTGCCAGCCATTTGGTGGAGCCCCTTCATAAATATCAATCGTTCCAATTGCATTTGAAAGTTGCTCTTCATCCGTTTTACCGTCACTTGCAAGCTCTGACCACATTTGCTCATGATTTCCCATCATGACTGTCACATGATAACCAGCATCTGGCAAAGTTTTCAACAAATAAAGTAAAGCATCAAAGCCAAAACGGCCATGATCAATGCTATCTCCCAAGACAAAAAGCCGGTCATTTTTACTAAAATGAATCTCTGTCAGCGTTTTTTTCAAGCCAGATAAGCGTCCATGAATGTCAGAAACAAATAAATTACGCTGATAGTGCTTATCATCACTGACAAACCTCGTTTTAGAACTGTCAGCACTTTTTTTAACCAATTGTTCAATCTGACTTTTCGTTTTTGGTGGATTGTAATTAAGCACACAATTTTGGATACTGACAAAACCAAAGAAAATTCCTGTCAGTAAAATGATAAATGAAATGAGGAAAATTAGCTTTTTAAAAGGGCTTATCAAAGTTGCCATTTTTTATGCGGAACTGCTAAATCAGTAATGACAGCATCCCCTGCTGCTTCTTTTGCTTCTGTCAGTAAAATATCCAAATCACCAAATTGTGGCAGATGAGTCAAAATTAATTTTTTAACCTTTGCATCCTTAGCAATTTGACCGGCTTCAATTGATGATAAGTGATTAGGCATTTTTGCTTTATCTTTAAAGAAATAAACATCAGCAAGAAGAAGGTCAGCCTCTTTGGCAAAGTCAGTCAATTCATCAAAATAACCAGTATCTCCAGTATAAATCAAAACTTGTCCCGTTCTGCGTTCAACAATGCGCATGGCATAATTCACCACAGGATGAACTGTTTTTAGAAAAGTAATATCAAAAGGACCAACTTTTGTTCCATTTTCGACATCATAAAGATGACCTTCCGAAACCTTATCCAAAGTTAATTTAGAAAATTCATATTCATTTTCCCCATGGCCATAAATAGGCAACATCATTCCATCCCAACCATCTTGACCCAATGGATAAAGCTGACGATATTGGCGAAGAGCACCCAAATCTGCAATATGGTCTTCATGATAATGACTCAAAATAACTGCATCAAGTTGAGTTGGTTGCAATTCATGTTCAAGTTCTGTCACCGCGCGTGAACCACAATCTAAAAGCATGTTAAAGCCTGATTCTGATTGTAAAAGATAAGAGGTTGTTCCGGCATCGCGCGTAGGATATCCGCCCCAAACACCTAGTGCTGTTAATTTCATATTTTTTTCTCGCTTTCTTTATTTTTTGCTTAAGTCTATTATAACAAAGCAAAGCTAATTTAGCTTATGCGCCATTTAATCTTTACTGACAAACAAAAAAAGTGGTAGAATCCACCACTTTTACTTTATTTCCAAATTTTATCCACAATCTTTTTAATATGTGCTAATTTAGCCCATTCTTCTTCCTCAGTCAAATCGTTTCCTTCTTCTGTAGAAGCAAATCCACATTGTGTTGAAAGTGCCAAATTTTCAAGTGGAATCGATTCAAGCGCCTCGTCTAAGCGAGCTTTAATGTCTTCATACTTTTCAAGTTCTGGATGTTTAGAAGTGAAAAGTCCTAACACAAGCAAGACATCTTTTCTTTGATTCCAAATTTCTGCTAAGGGAGCAAAAGAACCTGAGCGAGCATCATCGTATTCTAAAAAGAAAGTATCATAATTAAGCTGACCTAAGTATTTTGCCACAGGCTCATAAGAACCCTCAAATAAATAAGTTGATTTGAAATTTCCTCGACAAATATGAGTTGAAACTCTCAAGTCCTCAGGCAAATCCTTCAAGAGCTTATTAACAAGATAGACAATGTCTTCACACATCTTAACATATTTTTCATGGTTTTCTGGATCATCTATTAATCTGGCAATAAGATAAGCCCAAGTCGTATCGTCCAGTTGAATATAACGCGCACCCAATTCATAAAAATGGAGCAAAGTTTCATGATAAGCTTGAGCCAAATCATCTAAGAATTCTTCCCAACTTCCATAAAATTCTGGCCAACGGTCTGAACGACCATCACGATTAGGAATTAACGAAGGTGAAGGAATAGTAACTTTAGGTTCAACTCCTTCTGGTAAAAGACTTTTTAAATAGTTAAAATCCGCAAAAAAGGGATGTTCTGGGTTAAAAGCTACTTTACCAGTCAATTCAATATTAGTTGTCCTTGTTTTTGCACCATGGAATTTATAAGAATCCTCTTGTTCATAAGTCCCAACTCCATTAAGCCCCCAGAGGAAATCTAAGTGCCACCACGAACGATTAAATTCTCCATCTGTCACCGCTTTAAGGCCAACGTTCACTTCTTCTTTCACTAATCTCTTAATTTCAGATTCTTGAATTTTTTTAAAGTCACTTAATGGAAGTTGCCCTTCTGAATAAGCGAAACGTGCTTCTTTTAAAGTTTGGGGACGGAGAAAACTTCCAACGTGGTCAAAATGATAATGCTTATAAGTTTTTGTCATGAAATTACCTAGATTCTATTAGTTTAACTCATTCCATTGTAGCAAAGCGTCATTTCTTTGGTCTTAGAAATTTTTAATGACATGATGTAAATATTTAATATTAAATTCAAGTGATTGACTTAGGAGTCAGACTGGTATAAACTTTTACTTATAAGAGAGGTAGAGAGATGAAAGCAATTGGAACTATTGATTCTAGCAAAAATTTTATTGACTTTGAAATAGAAAAGCCAATCTTAAGACCCCATGATTTATTGATAAAAGTCGAGGCAATCTCAATCAATCCAGTTGATACAAAGGTTAGAAAAGGGATTAAAGGAAATTTAGCAGAACCAAAAATTCTAGGTTGGGATGGTTTAGGAACTGTCGTCGAACTTGGGAGTGAAACTAAGCTTTTTAAGGTTGGGGATAAAGTGTTTTGGGCCGGTGATGTTACTCGTTCAGGTTCAAATGCTGAATTCCAAGCCGTTGATGAACGAATTGTTGGTTTTGCTCCCAAAAATTTGACCAAAGAAAAAGCAGTCGCTATGCCTCTAACAAGTTTGACTGCCTATGAACTTCTCTTTGAAAAACTAGAAGTGACTGATAAATCTAAAGGAAAATCACTCCTCATTATTAATGGTGCAGGTGGTGTTGGCTCAGTAGCAATCCAAATGGCCAAAAATGCTGGATTGACAGTAATTGCTACGGCATCAAATCCCCAAGCCATTGAATGGGTCAAAAATTTTGGCGCCGATTATACCGTCAATCATCATGAAAATTTGGTTCCTCAAGTTCATGAACTTGGCTTTAAGTTTGTAGATTATATTTTAATTTTAAATGCCGTTGTTGAACATATGCCAGCAGTAAATGAGTTAATTGCGCCACAAGGTTCGATTGCAAATATTGTTGAACCAGGGCAAGCTATTAATTTAGATCAACTAGCTCATAAATCTGCACGTTTTAACTTTGAATGGATGTTTACAAAAGTCGTCTCAAATACATCTGATTTACAAAGTCAACATGATATTTTAAATAAAGTTTCTGAATGGCTAGATAATGACGTTCTAAAAAGTACAATGACTCAGAATCTCGGACCAATTACTGCTGAGAATGTGAAAAAAGCTCATGAACTCATTGAAGAAAATCATACAATAGGGAAAATTATCCTATCTTAACGCTTAAAAAAATCCTCTTATTTGAGGATTTTTATATTTCATCAAAACGAACAATTAGATAAACGACCCCTATCATGAAAGTAGAGCCCATCATCGTCCAACTTCCAAACCAATTTCCAGCAAGTGTTGCAATAGCTGCTCCAGCAAAGAAAATACTGATAAGCGCGGCATATATACCAACTGACCGGAGTTTTTGTTTATCTTTGGTAATGATATACTGAGCAAGATTTGCCGACATGGACTTCATATTACCTGTCATAAAGATACTTCCGTAAGCACGACCATGAACTTTTGTAAAAGTATCATATTGAATCGCCATAAAGTAAGAGAAAATCCCAACATAAAAGGAAACAGGAATCTTCAAGCCCAAACCATAAGCCAAGGCAAAAATTGTCACCCCTGACCATTGAACCAATAACAAATAAGAGGCATCAAAACGGCGACGTTTCATCAAATAGTGAGAATAAAAGCCTCGAGTCATTACTCCTAATATAAAGAAGATAATCGGAATTGCAAAATCCCAAAACCTAGCAAAATCTCCTTTAGCAATATTAATCCCCGCCTGAATAACATTCCCTGATTGTGCACCAATAAAACGGTCATTAAAATGAAAGAATGAGAAACCATCCATAAAACCTGCATTTAATGCAAAAATTAATGCAATACGCAGTTTTTCTTTAACTTGTCTATCCATAATTAGAATTATATCACAAAGATTATTTTCATTGTTTTTCAATAATGGTTTGAATTTCACTTTTTTATTTATTATTCTAGATTTAAGTAATATATTAAATAGTGAAGCGGATTCAAAAGACTAAAAGAATCAACTTTTTTGAGTTATAATGGATTTAAATAATTAAGAAGACAAGCGATTTTTCACTTTACTAACGAGGAGGAGTTAAAATGAACGGCTATCAACAACAATACACTTGTATCAAATGTGGCAATCATAATTTTGAAGAAGATCAACTTCAAGCAACCGGTGGAAATTTTTCAAAGATTTTTGATGTTCAAAATAAGAAATTTATTACTATTTCTTGTTCTCAATGTGGTTATACAGAACTCTACAAAGCACAAACGAGTACGGGAATGAATATTTTAGATTTTTTACTGAACGGTTAGCTTAGGTAGTCAATAAATTTGAAAATAAGACTTAGGTCTTATTTTTATTTAAGAAAATTAAGTTATAATGTAAAGTACATACTTTAAGAAAAGGAAGAGAGTCTTTATGGCCGTTTTGGAATTAAAAAATATTAGGAAATCCTATTTTCTTGGAAAAGAAGAATTTCCTGTCCTCAAAGGAATCAACCTCGAGTTTGAACGTGGTGATTTCGTCAGTCTCCTAGGAGAATCCGGGGGAGGTAAGTCAACTTTGATGAATATCATCGGAGGACTTGACCGTAAATATGAGGGGGATGTCATCGTTGACGGCCTTGCTCAAAAAACAAAAAAAGAAAAAGATATGGATGCTTACCGTCGAGATACTATCGGTTTCATCTTCCAATCTTTCAATCTTGTTAGCTATTTGAGTGTATTAGATAACATTTTAATCAGCCTTAAAATGACAAGCTTATCTGATAAAGAGCGTCATGAAAGAGCGATTGAGCTCACAAAACAAGTTGGTCTTTATGGACACCGTAAGAAAAATCCATCACAACTTTCTGGAGGACAAAAACAAAGAGTCGCAATCGCGCGTGCCCTAGCTTCTGACCCTGAAATTATTCTTGCTGATGAACCTACTGGTGCTCTTGACTCACAAAACACGAAAGAAGTTTTAGCGCTCTTACGTCAAATTGCTCAATCTGGTAAAACAGTAATCGTCGTTACTCACTCACAAGAAGTTGCTGATTACGGTACAAGAATTATCCGTTTGGCCGATGGACAAATCACAGGTGACGAACGTCTAAAAGAACCCTATCCTGTTGAATCACATCAACGGATGAACTCAAAAGCATTGTCATATCGTGATACTTTCAGAACAGCCTTTAAACACTTTACTCACTCTTGGAAAATTAATTTATTAATTGCAATCGGAACAGCAATCGGCCTGTTCTCAGTCATCTTTTTCTTAGGACTAGGAAATGGTGCAACCAAATATATGAATGACACCATTACTTCAAGTGTCAATCCGAATGTGGTTACCATCTTCAAGCGAACAACAACTGATAATAAATTAGGAAATGAGCAAGCACTCCAACAAACGCAACAAGAACTTGGAAATGCTGCTACTAACCTTGACAGTACTCATCTTTCAAAATTGAAAAAAGTTGATAACGTCAAAAAAGTTGAGCCAACTTATTCAATTTCTGGCTTAGGAACACTTACTGCCAGTGATAAATCTAAATCTGGTTTAATGACTCTTGATACTTGGACTCAATCAAATATCAATGATGATTACGTTGCCGGTTCAAAACCTGCTGATGGCGAAATCGCAATCTATGCTAGTGATGCTAAAGAATTAAATAAAGATTATAAATCATTAGTTGGTAAGAAAATTACTTTAAAAATTCCAGCTAAAACAGCTGCTGGAGCAAGTGTTGAAGTTACAAAAGAATTCACTGTATCTGGTATTTTGAAAAATCCTCAAGGCCCAGCAAGCTCTTCTAGCAGCCTAATTGCCACTTACAATACTGTCAAAGCTGCTCTTGAATCTGCTAATGCAGATAGTGATGCCACTTTTGCAGTAGTTACAGTTAATAAAGTAGATAATGTCAAATCAACAACTTCTGACATTCAAAACTTGAAAATTGATGGAACAAAAGCATTTGTTACATATAGTGTTACTTCATTCCTCGATGTCATCACTAATATTACAAATATCGTCAGCTATGTTCTTGCCGCTATTGCCGGAATCAGTTTGATTGTCTCAATCTTTATGATTGTTGTTACTACTTACATGTCTGTTGCTGAACGGACAAAAGAAATTGGTGTTATCCGCGCACTCGGTGGACGTAAGAAAGATATTTCTCGTCTCTTCACCGCTGAAAGCTTGATTCTTGGTCTGTCATCAGCCGCTATCGCTATTGGATTTGCCTACCTCGGACAATTCCTCATCAATAAAGCTCTAAGTAGTTTCCTTGACGGGGCAAGTATCGTTCAAATTTCTGGTGGACACATTATCTTTGCGATTATCGTTGCTGTATTAATTGCTCTCCTCGCAAGTTTAGCTCCAAGTGGACGTGCAGCACGTTTGAACACAATTGAAGCCCTCGCTTCTGAATAACATACAAATTCTTCTGTCAGTAATTTCAAATGACTGACAGAACTTGTAGATGAAGTTTATCTACTGACAGCCTCTGTCAGTAAACCTATGATTTCAAAAAATAGACCTTGCCAAAAGACAAAGCCTATTTTTTGTACTTTATATTGTTTGGTGGCCTTCCAGCCTTATGTTAGAATTAAAGTAATAGACAAATAAAAGGAGTATTAATGCAAGAAATAATTATCCAAGTCATGAACCAATTTGGCTACTTTGGTGTTGCCTTTCTCATTATGATTGAGAACATCTTCCCACCAATTCCTTCCGAAGTAATCTTAACTTTCGGTGGTTTCATGACTACTTATAGCGAACTGGGGATTATCGGCATGATTATCGCAGCCACTATTGGTTCTGTGCTTGGTGCATTGATACTCTACTTCGTCGGTCGTCTTTTAAGCGTTGAACGCTTAGAAAAATTAGTTTCTGGACGTTTAGGAAAAGTACTTCGTCTTAAACCAGAGGACATCACAAAAGCTGAAAAATGGTTTTTAAAGAGAGGATATGCAACAATCTTCTTCTGTCGATTCATTCCTTTAATTAGAAGTCTAATTTCAATCCCTGCTGGTTCTGCTAAAATGAAACTCCCAAGTTTTCTTATTTTAACAACCTTGGGAACACTTATTTGGAACATTGTTCTAGTGTGCCTTGGAGCCGCTCTTGGTGATAACTGGGAGATGATTGCTGGAATTCTTGATTCTTACTCTTCAGTTGTGGTTGTGATTTTAGGGATTATTTTCATCCTTGCGATTCTTATCTTTGTCAAGAAACGATTTTTCCCAAAAAATAAAAACTATTCATCTGATACAGAAAAATAAGCTTTAATGCTTATTTTTTTTATAAAATTTCATTAACTTTTGTTATAATTGGTAATACAAAGGAGATTTTATGGTATCTAAAGGGCGTTTAGCCGGTTTTATTGATGCAATTATTGCAGTAATAATGACTATTATGTTATTAGAATTCGAATTACCTAAAACAGGTGGAATTCTTGATTTTTTGAAAGATAATCTCGTCTATCTGATTGCTTACCTTTTGAGTTTTATCCATGTTACAACTTCTTGGTTTAATCAACAATATATGCTTTCACAGGCTGAGAAAATCACTCGTCGAATCTATCATAGTTGCATGATTTGGGTACTCTCATTATCAATGCTTCCTGTACTTTCTGCTTGGGCTGGACGCACAATGGACTTCTTTCATGATTTCGGAATCCACTCACCAAAAGCACCTGCCCTACTCTTTATCGTGATGATTTATATTTGGGGATTTGCATATAGTTATATGACCGATTGTTTTATTGCTGACAATCCTAAAGAAAAGGCTGAACTAATCGCTCAAATGGAAGTTTATCACTATTTACGGAATCCTTTTTGGAAGATTGGAATGGTCATTAGCTTCATTATCACTTTCTTCTATCCCCCTTTTGTATTCATTTATACAGCAGGAGAAATGATTATTGCAACAATAAGAAGTCAAAATAAAAAAAGCTCAACTTAAATCGTTGAGCTTTTTAGTTTATTGACCAACAGTCAATTGTTCTGAAACATACTTAGCATAGAGTGGATGTGTGGCAACAAGTTCATTATGTTTGCCACTCCCTGTGATTTGACCTTTTTCAATGAAGTAAATCTTATCCGCATCAACAATTGTTGAAAGTCTATGCGCAATTACGAGCGTTGTGCGACCTTTCATCAAACTATCTAAAGCCTTTTGAACCATTGATTCTGATTCACTATCCAAACTAGCCGTTGCTTCATCAAGCATCAGGATTTTTGGATTTCTCAAGAAAGCACGAGCAATTGCTAAACGTTGTCTTTGACCACCAGATATTTTCACACCTCGTTCACCAACTTCCGTATTAAGTTGATCAGGCATATTTTCAACAAAGCTTCTTGCAAAAGCTAAGTCAAGAACTTGCCAAAGGTCTTCATCTGTATAGTCTCCTTCAAGTCCATAAGTTAAATTTTCACGAATGGTTCCAGCCATAATTGCTGAATCTTGACTGACAAAACCAATTTGACTCCGCCAATTTTCCAAAGAAATATTATCAATCGGTTGACCATCAATTGTAATTTCTCCTGCCGTTGGTTGATAAAAACGTTCTAAAAGAGAGAAAATTGTTGATTTACCACCACCTGAAGGTCCGGCAAAGGCAATAATTGAATTAGGTTGAGCTTCAAAAGAGATATCACGTAAAATTTGTTCAGAATCATCATAAGCAAAGTCAACATGGCGAGCTGAGAGGGTTTTTCCTTCCAAATCAAGACTTTCTCCTTGATGAAGTACTTCTTGTTCTTCATCAAGTAATTCGGTCAAACGACCTGTTGATCCTGAAGCTTTAGCAAGTTCTGTAAAGAAAGTTGCCACAGTTGGTACGGCTCCGATTAAGTTCATCAAATACATCATCATTCCAAGCAAAGTCCCAAGACTCATGACTCCTGTTGAGATGAGATAAATTCCGTAAGCAAGAAGTCCAAAGATCATCAGCATCATTGATAACATCATAACTGGTGACATCAAACCATCAAAGATGGCTTCTTTTACCCCAATTTTATAAAGGGCATTGACATCATTTTCTGCTTTTTTAGAGGCTTGTTTTTCAGCATTTGAAGATTTTACTAAGCGAATTTCTGATAATGATTCACTAGCAATCCCTTGGAAATTTGCTAAAGAATCTTGTCTAGTTCGCCCAATTTTTTGGCCAAAAGTCATAATCGGGAACATAATGAGCATAACTACTGGAACAGCAATAATCATGGCAAGGGTCAAACGCCATTGCATCTGAAGCATGAAGACAATTGAACCAACCAAAAGTAAAATAGACGTAAAAGCTTGTGGAATACTGTTTGCAATTAAATTTTTAACTTGGGTGGTATCGTTGGCTAAACGAGAACTCATTTCTCCTGTTTTAACTTCATCAAAATATTTTACTGGCAGATGAATCATTTTATCCCAGACACGCGTCCTTAGATTTTTTACAACTGATTCACCAAATATCCCAAGGACAATTGCTGCAATAGCCGAAACAGCAGCTGAACCAATATAAAGAGCGATAACTAAGGCAACTTTGCCACCGTTTACTCCATGTCCAAAACTATTAACAAGTGGTTGAACCATTTTGGGGACTTGTAATTGAATTAGTGTTCCAACGATTCCTGCTAGAATCCCAATGATAAAGAAAATATAACGTGGCTTTGCAGCACGAATCAATTTGATGAAATGTTTAATGGATGTTTTGTCAACCGCTTTTCCTTCGATACGATTGGCCATTTGTGGACCTCTTTCCATTGTTTGCTTACTTCCTTTTTCTAATTATTGAATTTCAAGACGAAAAGAAATGATTTCAATTACTTTTCGTCTTGAATTATTTTTTATTCTTCCAAATAAACTTTGAGGTTTTCTAAGACAAGTTGATAGCCCGCTGGATTTAGATGCGCTCCATCAAAAGTTAATTCTTTTTTCAAATTGCCATTTTCATCAGATAAACCATCATTAACATCAATAAAGTGAAAATGATGGTTATCTGCAAGTTTTTTTATTTTATCTGAAGCTTTTTGAAACTTTTCATTACTTCTCGTTTCAAATAAAGTTTTTTCATCTGAGTCTTGACCAAAATCAACCGTATTAATCGGATAGTAGCGCATCACATAAACTTGCGTTTGAGGTAATTTACTTTCTATTTGAGAAAGAATTTGATCATAGTTATTCAAAAACTCTTCTTCTGGAATCTCAAAACCGATATCATTCGTTCCAATATTAATAAAGATTTTTGAAGGTTCCAAATTAAAAATTTGACTCTCTATGTGTTCTAATAAAAATGAGGTCGTCGTGGCTCTAACCGCCCGATTGTAGATATAGTGTGAAAAAGTAACTTCTCCAGCTTCCTCTCACTTCTCAATAGGAAATATCTCCATTAATGATGAGCCAACAAATAAAGTTTGTCCCTTTTTTGCTGATAGGTTTGCCTTGTCATAGTTTTTAAGAAGTTCTTCTTGAAAAGCTGCAAGCTGAGGGTTTATCGTAAGAGCTTTGGTTTCTTTTGACATTATCTTCTCCTATAAATTTAGCTATTTTAAATCCACTCTACTTTGTTTAATTGAGCCACAAACTGTTTCTCAGCTTCTGGTAAAAACTCAATCGGGTGTTTTTTAGACTCTAGCTTTATCATTGATTTTGCAATAATTTTATCGTGCCAGTTAAAAGGGGTCAAATTATTTACCTCCCCTCCAAAGTTTGCGATAGCTACAGCTTTTTTGCGCAAAGGTTCGGCGATTTCTTTTTTAATCACTTTCGTAAAACTATCATATTCAACCATTGTAACGAATGCCGCAAAAGGTTTCGTTTGCAAAATTTCTTGATATTTTTTTAAGATACTGCCTACTGAACGTTCAAATTTATGACTATAAACAGGGCTGGCAACAATCACAGCATCAAAATCTTTAGGATTTACTACTTCAGCATTTAAATCCACAAGTGTGACCTGATTTAAATGTATCGCTAGCTTTCTAGCGCACTTGGCAGTATTTCCTGTCTTACCAGCGTAAGCGATGAGTGTTCTCATTTTCCGCTCCTTATCTATTCAATCCTTAGAAATCATCCCAGTTTTCTGGTTTTTTAGGTTCTTTATTTTTGTCTGTCTTTGGTTTAGAATCAAAATCTGGACGACGGTTTCCGTCAAAATCACCAAAACGATTTTTCATTTCATCTGAAAAGTGATCCCAATGTTCATTAAAATCGGCTTGATCTCTCCCACCAAAATTATTTTTAAAGCTATCTTTGAGCTGCTTACCAAAGGCTTTCCAATCTTCACCAAACGGAGCTTGTGAGCGTTCGTCACGACGCATACGATTTTGTCCACGTTTCATTTCTTGAGATGAACGACGCATTTCACGTTGCCAATTTTGCATTTCACGGCGCATGTGATTCCCAAATGCATGACGGTCATGAGCATTCATCATATTTTCCATAAATGGATTTCCGAAAAATTGTGCCATTCGTTGGAAATCTTGATCATTACTTGCGTCGTTATTTTCTACTAATTTTTCCATTAGAAAGGCTAATTGTTCTTGTTCTTCATCTGTTAGATTGCCAAAAATTGTTTCTGAAATATCATTATGCATTGTATCACGTGTTTCTTGAGCTTCACGACCTTTATCAGTCAAGAAAATGCGGCTGACACGTTTATCATTCTCATCTTGTTTACGAATAACCATTTCCGCTTCTTCTAATTGTTTAACCTGAGCTGTTACACTTGAAGGTTTAATATCAAGAAGTTCGGCAATTTCTGCATTGGTTAGACCATCTTTATTCCATAATTCAACGAGTAAACCTTGAGCTCCATTGCGGTTACCGCGATTTTTCATTTGTTTTGAAATCCCATCTGCTCTTAAAGCAAAAAGGATGTTTGGATTGTGCAATAGTTTTGAAAATAGATTCAATAAGTTGTTTGTTTGTTCTGACATTATGTATTCTCCTTATATCAAATTCTTTGTAATTCGTCATCAAAAGCATAGATTAGTCGTTCATCTGGGCCTTCAATAAGTCTGATGAACCAATTCAATTTTTGAATTATTATTTTTATCATCTTAATCATTGGTTCTCCTTTACTATCTTTTAATTTCTTGAAAAGTTTAAATTAATTAGTTAGTTTATTTTTTATTTACCTAACAAAAAAGATTATAAAACATTTAATTAGTTTTGTCAACACAAAAACTAACTAAATTAAAAAAATCAGCCCATAGACTGATTTTTTATATTATTCATTTCCTAAATCAAGTTGATAAAGTTCCTTAAATGTTGGATTATTCTCCAGTAATGACGCGGGTTTCCCATCAAATTTAATCGAGCCATTTTCTAAAAATAGAACTCGGTCCATATGATGAACACCTAATAAATGATGAGTAATAAAAATAATTGATTTATCACGGAGCTGTTCAAAAAAGAGACTTAAGAGTTGATTTTCTGTGATTGGGTCAAGTGATACAGTTGGTTCATCAAGAATTACAACATCAACATCTGATAAAAGAACCCGTGCCAAGGCTAAGCGTTGACGTTCTCCACCAGAGAATCGTTCTCCCGCTTCATCTACTGGTGTCAGAAGTTTTTGAGGTAATGATTCAACCATTTTACGGAGGCCAACTAATTCAAGAGCTTCCCAAATTTCAGCATCACTGGCATTGAGTTTCGCCAAAGTCAAATTAGAACGAAGGCTTGTCGCAAAAAGATAAGGGGATTGATTAATGACACCAATTTTTTCTTCAACATTTTTAGCTTTAGATGGCTCAACACCAGAAAATTGAATACTTCCACTTTGGGGAACTAAATCTCCTCTGATTAATCCGGCAAGTGTTGATTTACCCACACCTGAACGTCCCAATAGAGCGATATGTTCTCCTTGTTTAACTTCTAAATTAAAATTATCAAAGATTTTTTTATTTTCTTCAAATGAAAATTGGAGATTATTGATGACTAAATCTGTAGAAACAATTTCCTCAGTCCTTACTTCTTCGTCTTGGTCTGGTAAGTCATTTAAACGATTGATTGAATCGCCATAACGTTGCGTTTCAACCACCGCATCAGACAAAGGAGAAAAAGCATCAAATAAAGGGAAGGCAGCAAGACTAACTGCCGCAATATAATTAGGCGCGTCTCCCAATCTTAAGGCACCAGAAGACCAAATCATCAAATAGATCACTAATGCGCCATAGACAACTTGTAAAAATAAATTTCTTCTACGTCCGAAAGCTAATAGTTTGGCTTGAATTTTTCTAGCAGATAATTCAGAACCTCGATAAGCTGTCAGAAAATCTTCTTTTCGTCCTGAAAGCACCCAATCTTGTAATCCTAAAATATCATCTGTCAAATGAGAAAAAAGTTGATTGCGATAAATTTTGAGTTCTTCATCTAATTTTACTGTAAATTTCAAAGAAATTAATGGCAAGATAACAATCAAAAATCCTAAGAAGAGCGCTAAACCTAAAGCAAACCAAAGTGAGAAAAATCCTCCAGCAATAATTAGAGCAATCGATAAACTTCCAGCAATTAAAACTGGAAATAATGTTCTCAAAAAGAGGTCTTGTAGATTTCCAATATCTTCATTAAGAACACCCAATAAGTCACCTAAACGGTAACGATCTGCTAATGTAACGGCCGTTTTTTCCAGTCGCAAATAGAGTTTTTTTCGTAAGAGACTTGTGATTTTTAAAATCCAATTATGAGAAGTTAATCTTTCGACATAATGCATCACTGGTCGTCCAATCCCAAAAATACGTACAAAGAGAACTGGAACATAAATCATTAAAATATTTTCTGGTTTTGTTGCTGATTTAGAAATGACATATCCTGAGCTGAACATCAAAAGTCCCGCCATCGAAATTGTAATCGTTCCTAAGAAAATAGATAGAATAAAGCCTGAACGATTTTTTTTCAAAAATGGAGAAATCCAGTCATTACCGAACAAAATATTTTTTAATTTCATTATTTCTGACCCCCATTATCTGACGAAGCTTGGCTGACAGAGCTGTCAGTAGATTTATCATTTACTGACGAAAAGTTTGACCTCTCAGATTCTTTTTCTTCTTGGTCCTTTACTGATTCGCTCGTTTCATTGTCTAATAAATTTTTGTCATCATCAACCCCACGCATCTGACTAAGTAATTTTTGATAGTAAGTATTTTCAGATAATAGTTGTTCAGGAGTTCCAATTCCTGCGACCTGTCCCTCGTTTAATACAATGACCAAATCCATTGATGTAAGCCAATGAAGACGATGAGTAGCAATGAAAACAAGTTTATTTTCAAGTAAAGGTAAAATATTTGCTTTAATTTCTAATTCGGTTTCAATGTCCAGATGAGCTGTCGGTTCATCAAGAAACAAAATATTGCGGGTATGACTTAAAAATGCTCTGGCTAATGCAACACGTTGAGCCTGTCCCCCTGAAATTGTACGGCCACTGGCCCCAATTTGTCCATCAAGACCAATTTCATCGATAAGACTTTCTAAACCAGCAAGTTTTGCTGCTGCTTTGATTTCGTCATCAGTAGAATCAGGTTCGTAAAAAGCTAAATTTTCACGAAAAGTTCCTGCAAAAATATAAGTCTTTTGTGGAATGAATTGAACTGACTGACGATAGTTTTCGTCAGTTAAAGAAGTCAAACTTTGCTCATTTAGTTTAATTTCACCAGCTGTTGGTTTTAGAAATCCAGCCAGCATTGAAAGCAATGTTGATTTACCAGAACCTGAATTTCCGACAATGGCAATTTTTTTAAAGCCATTTACTGACAGATTAACATTTGAGATTCCACGCCCTGTGTCATAAATTTTTCCTAACTCTGTCAGTTGAAGTTGTGAATTTGCACTCCAAGTTACTTTTTCTGTAAGTACTGACAAAGTATTTTCCTCAGTTGATAGAACTTCATTAACAGCTGCCAAAGCATTTTTTCCATTAAGCGTCGCATGATAATCACTTGCAAAATCACGCAGTGGAAGGAAATATTCTGGCGCTAAAATTAGAGCCGCTAAAGCTGGAAAAAGTAAAATATCACCGCTCATTAACCGAAGTCCCAAAAAAAGTGCGACAACAGCAACCGAAAGACTTGCAAAAAAATCAAGGGCAAAGGTTGAAAGCATAGCAATTCTCAATGCGCCCATCGTTTCTTTACGAAAGTCTTCAGAAGTTTTATAAATTGAATTTGAGTAATCTTTAGACAATCCAAAATATTTCAATGTAGAAATTCCACGCAATGAATCTAAAAAGTGATTTGATAAATATTGGAAAGTTTTATATTGACGTTCAGCACGTCCTTGTGCTGCGTATCCCAATAGAATCATAAAAATAATTGCAAAAGGAAATGTCAAAGTTAACACAATTCCACTTTGCCAATCAAGAAAATACACTGGAATCAAAATTAACATTGGGATGATCATCATATTTAAGACTTTGGATAGGACCAATTTAATATAATTTTCAACCTGATCAATTCCTGTGATTACTGTTGTTGCAGCTGAGCCCGAACCTAAATTAGCAATAGCAACTGGACCAAGTCGGAAAAATTTATCCAACATATCCCCCCGCAATTTTGTTGCTAATTGGTAAGCAAGTTTATCCAGAGCCTTTGAACGACCAAAATTAATAATTTCACGGCTCAAAAAGCAAGCAAAAAAGCCCAAAACCCAAGGAATGGTATGAGAAAATAATTGTCCTTGCCAAAGCTTAGTAATCGCAGTAGCTAGAAATAAAGCTTGACCAGCAATTGCAATGAATTGAAAAACTGCCAGAATCCCCAATATCGGAAACATTCTTCTTACACCTGGCAGTTCAAAAAGAGATTTATCAATCATGTTTAAAGTTACTGATGAGATAATATTTTACTGACAGAACTTACCAACAAAGCTGACAGTTCCTAAAATCTGCTCATAGAATTTCTGTCAGTAAAATAAAATTCCTCAGTTCCTTTCTAAAAAATTTAGGTCAGAAAAATTTTCCTGACCATAATATGTAGTTGTCTTAATTAATTATATCAATTTACAAACTAATCTGAAAATAACTGGTTCAACCAGTTATTTTCATGTTTTATTTTTTAAGTCTTTTTCTGAAAATGAAATAGGTCCAGCCCATATAGATGAGTACAAATGGTAAGATAACCAGAGTAATGATCGTCATTGTTTTCAAAGTATAGCCTGTTGAACTAGCATTTTTAATCAAAATACTGTGAGCAGGGTTAGTTGCAATCATTACACGTGGGAAAATCCCTTGGAAAATCAATGCAACAAGGGCAATGAAAGTCAAACCTGAAGCCAAGAAAGCAGACATTTCTTTTCCTGCACGAACAGATAAATGTGCCACAAGAGTTAGAATAACAATCAAAGCAAGTAAAACTAAAGTTCCAATAAAATGTTTTTCAAAGAAATCAGTGAAAATAGCTAGCAATACAGCAAATACAACTTCACCAGCATAAAGAACAAAATAGAGGATATTAGCTATCTTTGCAGCTCTCTCACGCAAAGCTCCCTCTGTTTTCAAAGCTAAATAATTTAAGCCATGAAGCCAAGCTAAGAGCGTTACAGCAACACCACCAACGACTGACAAAAAGTTAACGTAAGTAGTAAAAGTAGCAGTCACATTTCCTTTAGCATCCATTGGAACGCCTTGAATCATACTTGTAAACATCAATCCAAAGAGAAATGGAATAGCAAAACTTGCAACGCCCAAAACTTTTGTCCAGAGCATTTTTCCTTTTTCCGTATGTGAGTGATGACGAAATTCAAATGTTACTCCCCGGAAAATCAAACCTACTAAAATCAAAAATAGAATAAGATAGAAACCAGAGAACAATGAAGCATACCAATAAGGGAATGAAGCAAACATTGCCCCACCGGCAGTTAATAACCAAACTTCATTCAAATCCCAAACTGGGCCAATTGATCCGATAGCTTGTTCAACCTCACGTTTGTCCTTGGCAATTGTGATTGCACTCATTCCTACACCGTAGTCAAAACCTTCGAGGAAGAAAAAGCCACTAAATAATACTCCAACAATAATAAACCAAAAAAGTTGTAATCCAGTCATTATTTATCCACCCCTTTCTCATCAGTTTCTTTTTGAATTTCACTATCTTCTTTTGATGAAGAAGCAAAATTTTCTTGACTAAATGAATCTAAAGAAACATAAGCTGTTTCCGCTCCTTCTACTCCTTGTTTCATTCTTTGAAGCGTAAAGTAAACCATTACAGCACCAAGGAAACAGAACAGGAAGAAATAGACGATATTTGAGAATAAAAGTGAACCGACAGAAACATTTGGTGAAACTGAATCTTTTATTGTAAATAAACCATAAACGGTCCAAGGATAACGACCAAGTTCAGTAACTAACCAACCTGAGGTAATCGCAAGGAAAGGTGCAAATAGCATCCAACGATAAACTTGTAAGCCAAATTTATTTTCATATAGACTTGGTTTTTTCTTTCTAGTCCAAAATAGCCCCAGAGCAGAAAGTAAAATCATTAACATTGATAGACCGGCCATAATCCGGAAAGTCCAGAAGAGAAACGTTACTGGTGGGAAGAAATTTCCGCCAATTTCTTTAGCTACATCAGGATATTTCTTTTGAAGTTGAGCGTTAATTTCATTCATCCCTTCAACCGAACCGCTTGGACGGTGATAAGTCAGAATTGAAAGCATATAAGGAATTTGAATTCCAAATACTTCTTTGTGGTCAGCTTCATTAAAGAAGGCAACCATATCCCAAGCCGCAGGGTCAGGTGTTGTTTCATAAACCCCTTCAGTTGCAGCAAATTTCATAGGTTGAGAGTTTTTAACTTCAATCATTTGTTGGTCACCAGCAACAAAGTTACCAACTGCACCGATTAGAGCTACTAAAAGTCCTAAACGTAAAACTGGTTTAAACATATCAATTTCACGATTTTTAAGAATTTGATAAGCTGAAATACCAGCAACCACAAAACCACCAGTTACAAGGAAACCTGTTGCCACGTGGCTAAATTCCAAAATAGTTTGAGGATTTTTCAAAAGGGCAGAGAAACTTGTTAATGTTGCTCGTCCACCTTTAACTTCATATCCCACTGGATTTTGCATCCATGAGTTTGCCGCTAAAATCCATAAAGATGATAAGAAGGTCCCAACAAATACAATCCAAAGTGTTGCATTGTGCAATTTCTTACCCAATTTATCCCAACCAAACATCCATACTCCAAGGAATGTAGATTCCAAGAAGAAGGCAAGTAAGGCCTCAACGGCTAAAGGTGCGCCAAATATATCACCAACATAGCGGGAATAATCTGACCAGTTCATTCCAAATTGAAATTCTTGGATAATACCAGTTACGACCCCTACTGCAAAGGATAAGAGCATAATTGATCCAAAAAATTTCGTCCGTTTTTTCCATTTTTCATCACCAGTTTTCACATAGATAGTTTCCATGATTGCTGTCATGAGAACCATTCCGACAGAAAGTGGTACAAAGAAAAAGTGGAAGATTGTCGTCATCGCAAACTGAAAGCGTGCGAGAGTTTCAATGGTAAACATTGTTTATCTCCTTATTTTTTATTTACTATATATCAAATAGATATAGACTAATTTTAAAAATATTTTTATCTAAGACTAATTTTGTCCTTGGTTTAATAAAAAAATTTATTTTATTAATAAATAAAATGAGAGAATTTTTAAAGTTAACAAGATTTTTCAATAATAATTAATAATTAAAAATATCAGTTCTAATCGTAAATCTATAACTTTTCACTATTTCTTATCAATTTATTTATTAATTTAGCAACAGAAAAACAATAATTATTTTTTCTACAGGCCTCTTCTCAGTATCTTTTCAAACACAAAATGTTCAAAGTTTTTAGTAAACTCATATTTCTTAGTCAACCACTTTTAATGGATGACCGTGCTTGAGTATCCTTACTTTGAATTTTATATTTTTAATAACAGAGTAACTGCGAGTTTTAGAATAAAAATGGCTTTGCTTCTCACCTCTATCCTCTATAAGTTTTATTTGTAAATAAGTGATTTCATACTTTATTTTAGCATTTGTGAATGTCTTTGGCCTTTTAACCAAAGGCACTAACATCTGCAAATAATTTAAAATCACGTTACACTATATTTTATCATAATGTAAGCGCAGATAAAAACGATTGATTTGTAAAAGACTTTTAACAAGTGTAACTTTTCAGACACTTCTATAGTTTTTAAAACACAAAAAACCTATCATTAAAGATAGGTTTTATTAATTACTAATTAACGAACATCTCCCATTAATTTCAAAATAGGTTTTTTGACAATAAGGAGGATAATTCCCACGATAATACCAATAATACCAGTAATCGCAAAGAAGTGAACTTCTGTTGCTGCTTTAAAGAGTGGTGTAATTTGAGCATTGATTGCTTGTGAAGTTGAATCTGCCAAGAACCACATCGCCATCATTTGTGATTGGAAAGCAACTGGAGCTAATTTTGTTGAAACTGATAATCCAACTGGTGAAACAAGTAATTCACCTGCCATTTGGACAGCAAACATCAATACTAACCAAAGAGCACTTGCACGACCAGAAGTTCCGTTCAAGAGACCTGGAAGTGTCATAATCAAATAAGAAATCCCTGTCAACATCAAACCAAGACCAAATTTTACAATTGTTGAAGGTTGACGTTCACCCAATTTATTCCAAAGACGAACAAAGATAGGTGACAAGAGAACGATGAAGAGCGGGTTCAATAATTGATACCAAGAAGGGTCAATATGGAAAGTAATTCCAAACCAAGTTGGGTCCAAATTAGAACGTGATTCTCCCCAAACCGCAATAATTGTAGAACTTTGTTCTTCAATTGCCCAAAAGACAATAGCAGAAAGGAACAAAGGAATATATGCTGTTAATTTACGACGTTCATCTGATTCTACCTTTTTAGAGGTAAACATCATTACGAAATAAATAATTGGAACAACAATACCGATAATTGATAAAACATTAATGAAGTTATTAATGAAATTAGCTGGACTTGCTTGATAAAGTAAGAAGAAACCAATAATTGCGACAATAACAACAATTGTCAATGTAATAAGAAAATTACGTCTTGCTTTTGAATCCATTGGATTTGAAGGCTCGCGTCCAATTTCTGGGAAGTGACGAAGACGTCCATACCAATAAGCAAATAATGCAAAAATCATACCGATAGCTGCAAGTGAGAATCCTAAGTGATAATTCACGCCTTGTCCAACTGTCCCAACAATCAATGGAGCAATCAGAGAACCCATGTTAATTCCGACAACAAAGATATTGAATCCAGTGTCACGACGTGAGTCATCTTTAGAATAAAGATGTCCAACCATATTTGAAATATTCGGTTTAAGCATCCCTGTTCCCAAGATAATTAAGAATAATGCCACGAACAGTGAAGATAAACCAAATGGTGTTGCTAAAGCGATGTGTCCCAAAGTGATTAAAATTCCACCAAGGAAGATTGTGCGCGAAGCGCCCAACAAGCGGTCAGCAACCCACCCTCCAACAATTGTTGAAAGATAGACAAGTGCACCATAGATACTTACAATCGCCATTGCTTGAGCTTTAGGAAGTCCTAAACCTGCGTTGTCAGCAGTTGTCAATGCATAGAGGTAATAAACCAGAATGGCACGCATCCCATAGTAAGAAAAACGCTCCCAGAACTCAGTCTGAAAAAGCGTCAATAGGCCGCGAGGTTGACCGAAAAATGTTTTTTCTGTTTTGTTTAAGTTTTGCATAGATTATATTATAAAGTTTTCTATACAACTTGTCAAGTTGTCAAACAATTTTGCCTATACAGATTCTTTGAAAAACGCGGGAAAAAGAGGGACAATAACAAAATTTCATAGATATTTATTTATATTTTCTTCTTTTCTAAAATAAGATTTAGCTAAAAAATATAGTTTTTATCATTTTTTACTGACAAATAAATCTGTCAGTAAAAAAACTTGCATCAGCAAGTTTTAAATTTTCATCTTTAATTCTAAATTTGTTTTTCCACTAATCACTTTTTCTGTCAGTAATTTTTTTAATTCTGGTAAGAATTTCAGATTTTGTAAAAAAGTAATTTCTTGAACTTCTATATTAAGCTCATCTTCACTCGGATTAATGAGTTCAACAAAAACTTCTGAATCTGTATATCGCAATATTCCTAACAACCTGTCAGTAAAAAAAGTTGAAAACTCTCCATATTTCAAGCTATTTTCTGACAGACGTTTTTGCGTCCAACTTTTATAAACATTGTAAACATTGGGTGAAATGTTATCCCAAGGAAAATATTTACGATTGTCAGGGTCTTTTCCACCTGACAATCCTGCTTCATCTCCATAGTAAATACAAGGAATTCCTGGTAATACAAAAAGCATTGCTAACGCTACTGACAAATTCTTTTCTCCAATCATTGTCAAAATTCGTTCAGTATCATGAGTCCCTAGATTGTTTAAATTATTATAAAAAATATCTTTAGGATAATTCTCTTGCAAAGTCATCAATTGATGAGCGACATCTTGACTAGAACGATGACCATTTAATAAATTAATAATTAAATCACGAAACGGATAATTCATAGCAGCTTGCAAACTTCCACCAAGAATATAATTTCTTCTTTTTCCATAAGAAATTTTGTTGGAAGCATCTTCCCAAATTTCACCAATCAATATCTTATCTGAATAAGAGTCAAGATTTTCTCGAATTCCTTTAATAAATGAATCAGGGAGTTCATCAGCAACATCCAGACGCCAACCATCAATACCCAAGTCATTCCATTTAGCTAAAACAGAATTTTTCTCACCATAAATAAAATTGCGAAAAGAATCATTATCTTTGTCTATTTCAGGCAAATCTTTAATTCCCCACCAAGATTTATACTCAAAAGGATAATTTTCAAATTTAAACCAATCAAAATAAGGTGAATCAGGATTTTTAGCTGCTCCCTCATCATCGCCATAATCACCATTAATATTGAAATAAAGCGAGTTTTTTCCTACATGAGAAAAAACACCATCCAAAATCAAATGCATTTTTTCTTGATGAAGCAACTGAATCAATTCTTCAAAATCTTCCTGCCTACCTAGCATTGAATCAATTTTTAGGTAATCATTCGTATCATAGCGATGGTTACTTGTACCGGAAAAAATGGGATTAAGATAAATCGCATTGATTCCCAGTTCTTTTAAGTAAGGAATTTTTTTAATAATTCCTCTTAAATTTCCACCGAAAAAATCCCAACGTGCAATATCACCATTTTCTTCTTTAACATAAAAAGGACTATCCGTTTTTCTTCCATAGATAAAAGAATTGGGTTTTGGATGATTGATTTGACCATTTTCATTTCCATTATAGAAACGATCTGGGAAAATTTGATAGAAAACTGCTTCACGATACCAGCTGGGAGCTTGGTCTTCTTTTTCAAATACAGTCAGCTGATAAGGTTTAACATCATTTTCATCAGTATATAGAAGTCCCTCTCCTCCTATGCCAGAACAACCATAAAATCGCCTAGTTTCTCCCAAATCCGAAGACTCGACTATTTCAAAATGATAAAAGTAAAGTCCTGACTCTTCATCAAAAGGAATGGTAACTCTAAAATTCCCGCCTGAATCTTTGGTCATAGAAAATTCATAACGTTTTCCAAAATCACGTCGAATTACACATGTCACAAGTACAGAAGGTTGGTCAGTTGCAAATCTCAAGCTCATTGAGTTTCCAACCTTGATGGCCCCAAAAGGTTGTTTATAATCTAAATTCCACGGATTATAATAATACATCTAATTCTCATTTCCTTTATTAACACTTAAGGCTAAAGGCTCCTAAAATTTACTCTGTCAGTAACAAAAATTTCTGTCAGTAAATTTCTTCATTCTTTTTTAGCCTTTATATACCAAATGTCATCAGCATATTCCCTAACTGTTCGGTCAGAACTAAAACGTCCCACATTGGCAATATTCATTAAACTTGCTTGAGTCCATGCTTTTTGGTCACGGTAAAGTTTTTCAAGTTCAGCTTGTGCCCGAACATAATCATTAAAATCACGAAGTACAAAATATTCATCATTATAAACGGTGAGCGAATCAAAAATTTCACGACCTTCACTTTTAATATTTGGCACCGTTCCATCAATTAAGGCATTCAAAATTCGATTAACTACTGGATTTTGCTCATAAATATCACGCGCATTATAATTACCATTGCGATAATATTCATAAACTTCATCCTTAGTCAGCCCAAAAACAAAATTATTTCCATCCCCTGCCGCTTCAAAAATTTCAATATTTGCGCCATCAAGTGTTCCAATGGTTAAAGCACCATTTAGCATAAACTTCATATTTGAAGTTCCAGATGCTTCTTTAGAGGCCAAAGAAATTTGTTCTCCAACATTGGCTGCTGGGATAATCACTTCCGCCAAACTTACATTATAATTTTCCATAAAGACAACTTTGAGTTTATCCTTAATCGTTTGATCATTATTAATCATATTTGCTATTTCGTTAATTACTTTAATGATAGATTTAGCATAATGATATGAAGGAGCCGCTTTTGCCCCGAAAATAAATACTCGAGGAACCATATCTAATTCCGGATTATCTTTCAAATCAAAATATAATTTTAGAATATGCAAAGCATTTAACAATTGTCGCTTATAAGCATGCAGCCGTTTTACTTGAACATCAAAAATCGCATCAGGATTAACCGTAATTCCATTTTGTTCTTTAATCACCGCAGCCAATCGTAGCTTGTCATCAAATTTAGCTTTTTGAAGTTGTTCAAGTGTTTTTTCATCATTTTTAAAATTTTTCAGCAGCTTCAATTCATCTAAATCATGACGCCATGATTTACCAATTGTTTCATCAATAATTCCAGACAAGCGTTCATTTGCAATCTGAATCCAACGACGGTCAGCAATTCCATTTGTCTTATTATTAAAACGTTCAGGATAAATTTCATAGAAATCATGAAGTTCAACATCCTTTAATAAATCAGAATGCAATTTGGCTACGCCATTGGTTGAATGTGAACCAATGATTGACAAGTTGGCCATATGAATTTGTCCATCTTTGATAATTCTCGTATTATGCACCAGCGTTGCACCCACCTTAGGAAGCAACTCAGCCGTACGTCTCCGGTCAATCTCCACAATAATTTGATAAATTCGGGGCAAAAGTTGTTTAATCATCTCTTCTGGCCACTTTTCCAAAGCTTCCGATAAAATTGTATGATTGGTATAAGACATTACCTTAAGGGTTGTATCCCAAGCTCGATTCCAGCCCACTCCATATTCATCAACTAAAAGGCGCATGAATTCTGGAACACAAAGTGCAGGATGCGTATCATTAATATGGACAGCAATATAATCCCCAATTTTTCGAATATCTTTTTTTTGTGTTCCTTTATAGTGGTGCAAAATTCGTTGAAGTCCAGCAGAAACAAAGAAATATTCTTGCTTCAAACGTAAAAGTCGCCCATCATAATTAGAATCATCTGGATAAAGTTCAGCAGAGAGCATCGAAGTTTGTCGCATATAATCCAAATTTTGAAATTTAGGGTCTAATTCCTCTGGCACTTCTGAGCGCCACAGACACATATTATTGACCGTTGTATTTTCAAAACCAACCATGGGCGTATCATATGGAACAGCTAGAACACGTTCCTGGTCCTTATAATGAGGAATAAGATTTCCTTTTCCATCATCTTCTAACCAAACTTCACCACCAAATGTTACTTCAACTGCTTTGTCTGCTCTACGTACTTCCCAAGGATTCCCATTATTTAGCCAAGAATCAGGTAATTCTACTTGGTAACCATCTACTATTTTTTGTTTGAATAATCCATACCGATAGCGAATGCCATTTCCATTTCCTGGAAGCCCCGTTGAAGCTAAAGAATCCATGAAACAGCTAGCTAAGCGCCCCAAACCTCCATTTCCAATGGCCATATCAGGTTCTATCTTAGCAACCTCATCCAGTTCAATTCCAAAATCATTTAACCCTTCTCGAACGGTATTTAAAATACCTAAGTTAAGTAAATTTGATTTAAGCATTTTTCCTGGTAAAAATTCAATCGAAAAATAATATGCTTGTTTTTTTCCAGTTTCATCCTTATATTGATTATCGGCTACCCAAATATTAGCATAGTAATGTTTCACAACAGATGCCAATGCATCATAAATTTCTTGATAACCTGCTTTTGTCAGGTCAGTCGCAAATTTTGAAGTTAGACGCTCTTCGAAATCTTGCTTAAATTGTTTTTTAGAAAGTTTCAATCGTCGCTCCTTTATTATTCTCAAACATCTTTTATTTTAAAATGAATTCTACCACAATTTAATCGCAAGCGCAATCGTTTGCGAGATTTTATAATTCTTGATAGAGTTCAATGTATTGTTGAGCCTTCGTTCCCCAAGAAAAATCTTTACTCATTGCTGATAAAACCATTTTATTTAAGACTTCTGGTTCTTTTCCATAAACTTCAAGTGCACGATTAATCGTCTCCAATAAAATCTGTCCTTCAAAATCAACAAAACCAAATCCTGTTCCTTCTTTGCTAATAGGATTAAATGGAATCACAGTATCTTTCAAACCACCAATTTCATGAACGATTGGTAAAGTTCCATATCTCATTGCAATCATCTGTGATAGGCCACAAGGTTCAAAAGCAGATGGCATCAAGAAGAAATCAGAACCAGCATAAATTTCCTGAGCAAATTGAAGGTCAAATGCAATATTTGCTGACAACTTATCTGGATATTTTTGAGAAAAATCTCTAAAACCTTCTTCAATTTCAGGGAAACCTGTTCCTAGTAGGACAATTTGAACATTTTCTTCCAATACTTTTTCCAACTGACTCAAAACTAAATCAAATCCTTTTTGATTCGTTAAACGGGAGACCATCCCAATCAATGGAACATTTGGATTCAATGGTAATCCTGTTCGCTTTTGGAGTTCTGCTTTCATTTGACCTTTACCAGAAAGCTCTTCCTCGCTGAAATGGTAAGGAATTAATATATCATTTTCGGGATTATAAATATCATAATCTATCCCATTTAAAATTCCAGAAACTTTTCCATCTACATATTGCAAAATCGATTCTAAACCACAACCAAATTCTGAGGTCTGGATTTCCTTAGCGTAAGTTGGCGAAACTGTATTAACCCGATCCGCATATAAAATTCCTGTTTTGAGCATATTTAGCATACCATTATGACGGACCACTCCTTCAAAATAGCGCTCCATTCCCATACCAAAAAGCTCACTTAAAGCATCTCCATGCATCAAGCCTTGAAATTCAATATTATGAATGGTTAGTACTGTTTTAATTTTTTCATAGGCCTTAATCCAGTTGTATTTTTCTTTAAGTAAAAAGGGAACCATTGCAGTCTGCCAATCATTGACATGCAAAACATCTGGAATGAAATCTAACTTTTCTAAGAGTTGGCAAAGAGCCAAGTCAAAAAAGGCAAAGCGCTCTCCATCATCGCCATAACCATAGAGTTGTCCCCTACCAAAATAATGTTCATTATCTAGAAAATAATACTTCACACCCTCTTTTTCTAGACTTTTAACTCCAACATATTCGTGTCGCCAACCAACATCAACAAAATCATAAAATTCATCTTTTAAAAGTGAACGATATTCTTCTTTCATTTCATTCTTAAAATAAGGAAGGATCACAGCAACTGAATCTATCTCACTTTTTTTAGCCAATTCTTTGGGCAGTGCTCCAGCTACATCTCCAAGTCCTCCCGTCTTAAAAAAGGGGGCACATTCACTTGATGCAAATAAAACTTTCATTTTTCTCTCTTTCATTTCCTCTTTAAAATATAATTCTTTTTTTGAATTTTATTCAAGAACGCCGATAAATATTATCAGCGTCATTTGTCTTCTATAAGATATCTGCGGTAACAACTGTTCCTTTAGGAATCACTACTGGTTTTTCTGAACTACCAATAATTTTGACATTATTTTCGACAACCACTCCTTTATCAATGATGGCAAATTTAACTTGAGCGCCACTTTTAACTTCAGAGTTGGTAAAAACTAATGATTCTTCAATTAAGGCATCATCTTGAATCTTAACTCCACGAGAAATGAGAGAATTTTTTACTTTACCATTGATAATACAACCAGAACCTAATTGACTATTCTCCACTTTACTATTCTCAGAAAAATAAGTGGGAACTTCATTCTTAATCTTAGTATAAACAGGTTGGCTACTATATAAAAGAGATGTAAAATTTTGGGGGTCGAGCATGACCATATTGGCATCATAAAATGACTTAATATTAGTGATATTACTCATATAACCTGTGTATTCATAAGTATTCACATCATAGTTCTTCATATAAACACGAATGAGACGGGCAATTGAAGTCAATTCTCCTATATCTTGCATCTCTTTTATAAAATTAATCAACCAATCGGTGTTCACGATAAAGAGATTCAAACAAAGGGCTTCTTTTTCTTGGGGATTTTCTAATTGATTAACATAACAGTTACTCATTTTCCCTGATTCATCAAAACGAAGAATAGTATCATACTCACTTGCTAAATCTGGAGAAACTTTTTTATAAACGGTGGTTATTTCCTTACCTGCCAATTTATGTATTTTAAGAACAGCCGTTAAATCGACATTACAAATAAATTTACTGCCCAAAAGAACTGTATATGGTGCTTTAGATTTACGCAAAAAATTTAACTGTTGAGCAAAATAATCCTTACCTTGTTCCCTTAAACGGTCAAAATCTTGTTGAATATAGACAAAGTAACGACTATTAAAGCCATCCAAGCCCCATTCGCCACCTGAACCTAGATGGTCAAAAACAGATTGCGTTTCTCCTTCATTAAAGGTCATAAAAATATTATCTACATGGGCATTTGATAATGATGACAATGGAAAATCAATCAAACGATATTTACAATCAAAAGGAAGAGTAGCGATTGGACGAACCTCTGTTAGGGGGCTTAAGTGTTTGCTTGAAGAAATATTTGAGAGGATTGCTGCCATTTTATTACTATTGTTCATTTTTATTTTCTCCTTTAATTTCTCCGTGACCAATCACTGCGACTTCATTTTCACCGATTATTTCTACATTATCACCAATTTTTGCATTTTCACCAATGATTGCATTTTTGATTGTAACGTTTTCCCCAATAAATGTCCCAGACATAATGAAACTGTCCTCTATCACTGTTCCTTCTTGAACATGGACATTCTGTGAAAGGATTGAATGAACAACTGTTCCATCAACGTAACAGCCATCACCAACAAGTGCATTTTTTACATTGGATTTTTCTGTGATAAACTGTGGAGCTGAAATATCATTATGTGAATAAATCCGCCAAGATTTATCTGTAATATTTAGTTCATTATTTAAATCAAGAAATTCCATACTGGATTGATGAAGAGAATCAATGGTTCCAACGTCTTTCCAATATCCCTTAAAGCGGTAAGCGAACACATTTTCCCCAGCTTCAATATAGGCCGGGATAACATCTCCACCGAAATCTTCCATTGGATTTCCTTTCGAGTAACCATTCACAAGAACTTCACGAAGCCTTTTCCAATTGAAAATATAGATTCCCATTGAAGCAAGATTTGATTTTGGTTCTTTAGGTTTTTCTTCAAATTCAATAATTCGGTCATTATCATCGGTGTTCATGATTCCAAAACGGCTTGCTTCTTCAAGTGGAACTTCCATCACCGAAACTGTTAAACTAGCTTCACGTTCTTTATGGCTTTCTAACATGGCTTCATAGTCCATTTTATAAATATGATCTCCCGAGAGAATGAGAACATATTCTGGATTTTGCTGGTCAATATAAGAGATATTTTGATAAACAGCGTGAGAGGTTCCTTCAAACCATTTAGAACCTTCTTGTGAAGAATAGGGTTGGAGAATAGTGACTCCACTATTGATTCCATTTAACCCCCATGGTGCTCCATTTCCAATATGAGCATTTAGAGTTAAAGGTTGGTACTGAGTAATGACGCCAACATTTTTTACATTGGAATTTGCACAATTTGATAAGGCAAAATCAATGATACGATAACGACCTCCAAAAGGAACAGCAGGTTTTGCAACATCTTTTGTCAATTTACCTAAACGCGTCCCTTGACCACCAGCAAGAATAAGACCAAGCATTTCAATTGCCATAATGAAACCTCCATTTTTTTCACAAAATTTTTGTTTTTTTACATATTTATTATTATTTTATAATTTATACTTTCTAATTCAAAATGATTTACTTTGAAATTTAATAGGCTCTTTTACTTTCTTTGATAAATTTCTTTAAAAATTCAGTCCAATCCTGATTATCAATCAATGTTTCAAGTTGACAATGCAATCGGTAATTCCAGTAATGGTATGGATTTGCTGGAATATTAATTTGTTCGGATTTTGCATCTTCTTTTCGCAATTGTTCACTCATTGCTAACCAATCTTGAATAGGTAAGATAACCATCATCGCATTGGAGTTTAAATGCCTTTTAACTATCTCTTGGATAATTTCTGCACTTGCATAATAAGGAGCTCCGCCATACCAACCCATGACTTCATTGTAGTAACGTTGAATTTCCTCATGATTTTCTTCCCACCAAGCTCTTAGTGGACTTGTATCGTGACTTGAAGTCGTTAGGACCGATAAATAGGGAACTTCGTTTAAAGGACTGACAAATCGATTATCTGAAGGCATTCTCTCAATTATCAAACGTAGAATATTAAGATGATTCATGACATCTGGTACATTGGCGGGAACCATTCCTAAATCTTCACCACAAGCCAACATATTCGTAGCATCTTTTAAAACTGGTAATTTTTCATAGGCCTTTTCTTTCCAAAATTCATAATTCCTTCCATAAAAATAGTCATTATAAAGTTTTTCAAGCCGTCCTTTATAGTCATCACCAAATTCTCGAAAGCTGATTGTTTGTATTAAAGAAATACGTGGATGATATTTCTCTGGATTCTCATCATCTTTTAATAATATTATATTTTCATGTAATTTATAAAGTCCTTCTCGCACCCAATCTTCTAATTGAGCTTTTTCTACTTTTTTCTGGTTATTATACTCATTTTGAAATGTATAATTTCCATTACCTATATAATCCAGAAATGTTTGAATAATCCAATCTCGATTATCTCGGCCAAAAATTTCATCAATTACCCAATCCTTGATGAAAGGATTAATAAACCGCTCGAGGCCCCATTGCCTTAATGGAATACCATAGCTATTTTCAATTTCTTCTGCTGACAAGGCAATAGCTGGTGAAAATTGGCCCAATAAACCTCTTACGGAATCCTCTGGCATCTGCCATATTCTAAAGAAACCAAGAATATGGTCCAGCCGATAAGCATCAAAATAATTAGACATGGCTGTTAACCGTTTTTTCCACCATGCATAACCATCTTCGGCCATTTTTTTCCAATTGTAGGTTGGAAAGCCCCAATTTTGTCCATTTACAGCAAAAATATCAGGAGGAGCGCCAGCTTGTTTATCAAGATGAAAAAGTTCTGGATGAGTCCAAGCGTCTACGGAATCATGAGCAATTCCAATTGCGATATCTCCTTTTAGTGCAATTCCTAATTGATGACAATAGTCAACGGCTTCTGAAAGTTGATAATGCAAAAGGTATTGCACAAAGATATACAAATCCAATTGATTACTTTCTGAAGTTAACTTTTCAAAGAAATCTTCACTATAAGTGGCATACTTTCCCCAATTCATAAAATTAGCACTTTGATTGATATCTCTTAAATACGAAAATGCCGCATAGGCCTTTAACCAATCCTCATTTTGCTGATAAAATTGCTGATAATCTTTGCTTGCTTTAAATTTATGAGCTGAGTTTTG
>OMER01000385.1_pt1 | contig 33766 bp, 26 predicted proteins | sample 1645431 | NCBI WGS metagenome assembly OMER01 (sample SAMEA103958144, study PRJEB25191) | human gut metagenome | reverse complement strand
AGCCGTGTCTACTTTTTTGCCTTTTTCAATTTGCGCAATTTATTATACCTTATCGAAAAGAAAATCGCGGACGATGAAACGGTGAAAAAGCTCATCAAGGCACTGGAAGCCGGAAGCATTCTCTACGAAGCGTACTTCAAGCTCATCATCGCCACAGGGATGCGGCGCGGCGAGTGCTGCGCGCTCAAATGGGAGGACATCAACTACGCCGAGCGCAGCATCCACGTCTGCCGCAATGCCGTCAAAACGACCGGCGACGAGATCATCGTCAAAGCACCGAAAACGAAAGCTGGCAATCGCCATGTGTACTTCTCTGCTGAGATGGAAAGTCTGCTGCGCGAATACGAAGCCTTCTGCGTGGCAGAAACAGAGCGCTACGACCGGCGCAAGCAGATGAAAGACGATTATGTGTTCCGCAGATAGGGCATGAAGCTACCGATGACTCCATCAACATTCACATGGCGGTTCAAAAAAATCCTCAAAGCGAACGATCTGCCGACGGACCTGAATGTTCACAGCCTGCGCCACACGGCGGCAAGCCTGTTCATCGCCAGCAGCACGGATGTCGGAACGGTCGCAGGATTGCTCGGTCATAGTCAACCGTCCACCACGCTGGATATCTATACACACGCCTTCGATAAGAACAAGAAAGCCGCCAGCCAGATTATGCAGAGCAGCTTGGAGATCTGAGCTATCTTCCGAAACGCTCTGTCCGGTTGCGCTACGCAGTAAAAACAGATAATTTGAACAATTTTATATAAAAATGCCGTGAAATCATACGATTTCACGGCATTTTGGTACGCCCGACACGATTCGAACGTGCGACCTACAGAGTCGGAGTCTGTCACTCTATCCAGCTGAGCTACGGGCGCATGGGGATGCAGCTTGACTGCCCAAGTATTATAGCAAAGATGCGGTCAAAAGTAAAGCAGAAAAAAGCCGCGTTTTCCGGGAGAAAAGCGCGGCTTTTGCGGAAGCACCACGCTCCGGAGGGTAAGTGCCCTCCGGAGGCGACTGCGGGTCAGTGCGGCCGCCTGCGGTACAGCAGAGCAAACGCTGCTGGTCCCAGAAGCACTGCCGCGCAGATCGCGGCCGTGACGAGCCCAGACAACGAGCCGGTATTCTCTCGTTTCCGGCTATCCGAAGCGCCCGGGCCGCCGCGCGGCTGTGCATCCGCGCTTTCGCCGTCCTGCTCCGCCTGCAAAGCGGCGGACGAGTCCTCGTTTCCGGACTCCGGCTGCTGCGCATCTTCGCCCTCCGGCGCTGCGCCCGTGGCCGCTGCTGCATCTGCATTTGGCCTTTCGAAACGACCGGCCTGTTCGCTGGGGCCGCCGGTGTTCATCGTTCCCATCACGCTCAGATCGAGCGCGGAGGCGTCGATCAGCGCGTCGCTGCTGCGCTGCTCTGCGTCCGTGGAGAGGATCGTCCCGTCCAGCTGTCCCTGGATCGATTCCCCGCGCAGCTTGACGACCTGATAAAGCGTGTCCACTGCGGTCAGATATTCGTCATAGCTGTAAAATGCGGTCGGGTCTGTTTCCACAAGCGTGTCGATCTGGCTGCGGACGCGCGTATAGAATGCGTCGAATGCGCCGCCGGTGATATATTCCTCCACGAGCTGGCGAAGATAGGCGTAATACTGCGCGTGATAGGTCTCGTCCGACATCAGCGTGTCAAAAAAGTCCGTCGCGGAAAAGGCGTCGTCAACGGCACTGTTTACAACGCTGCCGGCGTCGTTGCCGCCCATGCCGCCAAGCGCCAGATTGTAGTCCCACGGGATGAGGTTGAGCTGGCCGCCAGACTCATAGAGATAATAGTTGTGCGCCATGCTGCCGGTCAGACTGTCCTCGTTGACGGACAAGACATGCACGGCCATATACCGGAGCAGGTTGTCGATGTCCATGCTTTCCTCCGGCTCTGTACCCTCGGAAATGTTTTTCAGCGCCGCAACGACGCGCTTATGATCCTTCTTCGACGTATCCGTGACCTCACCGTCCCAGATCGTCTCATAGCTGTCGAGATCGTCGTCCGTATAGTTCAGATCCGCGCCGCCGGAGGCGCTGCCGAAGCCGCCTCCAAAGCCGCCGCCGAAGCCCGGCATTTCACTGTCCACCCATTCCGGCGGCTGGCCGGGGCGGTCGGAGGCGTCCGTATCCGCGTCGGTGCCGGTATCTGACGGCTGCTGCTCCGGAGGCGCGCCCATGCCGCCGCCGAAATCAAAATTTATGAAAGGCCCTTTCCCGTATCCGGCCGAAGACTCCGTTGAGGCTACACCGCTCGAATCCGGCCTCTGAGATGGGTCAAAGGTATCCGGCATCTGGCCTGGGGCGGCGGGAGAATTTGTCTGATCGGTGTTTTCCTGCATATCTGGCGGCGTCATGTTTTCAAAATCCATGTCACCGAAATCCATATCGTCGGTATTGAAATCGCCGAAACCTTTTCCACCGCCGATGTTCATGCTGTCCGGCTTATAGAGCGCGCCGTTTTCCGTGCCGTAATTGCGCAGCAGAAAGCTGTCCTCCACGGCCTCCAAGGCCAGATAGACGCCCCAGTATTCGCCGTTTACGCTGACCTTCGCGTAATTGTAGAGCGAGGCATCGGCGCCGAGATACTGATACATGTCGTAGATCAGGGCTTCCTTCATATTGGTCGCGTCGGCGTAGTTGTTGTTCAGAACGAGCTTATCCAGCCCGAAGCAGGTCTGACCCTCCACATAGTGGTCGAATTCCAGCTTGAAGCTGTAGCGGTCGGTCGTGGGATCGTTGGCGATGTTGCTGAGGCTGGTATTGCCCTTCGGGCGGATGCCGACCTGATAGAAGGTCTTTCCGCCGATCTCCACAGTGCAGGAGTAATATTCCTCCGAGATGGCGTTTTCCAGCATGTCGGCCCAGTCGGCTTCGTCCATGAGAATGTTGACGCTGAGCACCTCGCCGGTATCGAAAAGGGCGGTTTCGTATTCCATCGTGACGCCGGAGCCTCCGGCCGCCGCCGTGATGCTCTCGGAAAAGGCCGCCGCGCAGAAGCAGAGGCAGAACGCAATGGCCATCACGGCGGCAACGATTCGGGTAATATGCCCGGATGCGATCATGCTTCTGCCTCCTTATCCCATGTATTCGCCGTTGTAGCTGACCAGCGTGGCGTTTCCGATGCCGGGAAGCCTCGTCAGCTCGTTTACAAAGGCCGTTTCACCGCCCCTGGTGCGCAGCTCCGCCGTCAGCTCAATGCCGGAGGCGTTGACGGTCTTGGCCTTCACGAGGCAGTGCTTCGTGTTTTTGCCGACGATGTCGAGCGCCGCCTTTTCCGCAGCCTCGTCCGCGCAGTTCACGACCAGCAGGTACGGGCTTTCATGGAGCTTGCGGTTTGCGAACAAATGCTTCTGAATACCGAAAATGGGGGAGAGACTCCGCCGGAGAAGCCGGAAGGGTCGAATCCGCCTGAAGCGCCGGACGGGACGCAGCTCCCGGCTGCGCTGCCGCCCGACAGCTGGCGGCAGTTTTCCAGCGAGGTGCAGTATTCGTTCCGCTATTTTTCCGTGCGCTATGACGCGGACGGCACACAGGAAGGCGTGAACTGCACCGCAGTTGCGTCCATCACCGAGGAAGAGGCGGCAGCGTATTCCGACACCGTCCTTGCGGGAGGAAAGACCTCCGGCTACTACGCCGGATACCGCTTCCGCGTGCAGAGCACGGCTGACGGCACGACGGTGATCTTCCTCAATTCGGAACGGGAGCTGCAAGCCGTCCGTTCGCTCCTGCTGCTCACCATAGCGATCGCCTGCGGGTGCCTGTTGGGTGTGTTTGCGCTCGTGCTGCTCTTCTCCCGGCGCGCCATCGCGCCCTATCTGCGCAATCTGAGCGTTCAGAAGCAGTTTATCACGAACGCCGGACATGAGCTGAAAACACCACTGACCGCGATCTCCACCAGCGCGGACGTGCTGGCGATGGAGTATCCCGGCGACGAGTGGGCGGAGAACATTCAGGCGCAGTCGGCAAGGCTGGCGCGGCTGATCGAGGATCTTGTGACGCTCTCGCGTCTGGACGAGGAAAATCCGTTCCCGGAAAAGACGGAATTCTCTCTGAGCGACGCCGTCTGGGAGATCACGGAGCCGTTTTCTTCGCTGGCTGCCGCGAAGGGAAAGCGGTACTCACAGGAGATCGAGGACGGCGTCCTCCTGACCGGCGACCGGCAGGCCGTGCAGCAGATGGTCTCCATTCTGCTGGACAATGCCGTCAAATACTCCGACGAGGGCGGCGAAATATCGCTCCGCGTCTCCAAGGCAGGAAAAAGGGCACAGATACAGGTGTTCAACACCTGCGCCGGCGCAGAAAAGCTCGATATTTCCCGCCTGTTCGACCGGTTTTACCGCGCGGACGAGTCGCATTCCAGCGCCGTCGGCGGCACGGGCATCGGCCTGTCCATTGCCAGAGCGACCGCCGAGGCCCACGGCGGCAGCGTCCGCGCCGAGATCGCGGACGGCGGCATCCGCTTCACGGCGCTTCTGTGAATATGCAAAACGCCCATGCGCGCACATGGACGTTTGAGCGTACCGGGCAGCATGAGGTCGGCCGACGCGGGCGTATACAGCCGGAAATACGCAGCCTGTGCCGCTGCGGGCGTAATTTTTCCTTGGGAATTGCCGGAGAAGGTGCTATACTATCTCTGACAGTTCTGCATCGGGAGGTGGGCGCATGGCGAACGGCGAACGCTGCTATCAGATCTTGCGCGGCAGGCTTTATCAGCGCCTGCCGCTGCTGGCGCTGCCGCTGGGCCTGCTCGAATGGCGGGAGGGCAGTGCGCCGGGAACGGACGGAACATTTTTCTATGCGCCGGAAGCGTGGCTGCATGCGGCGGTGAAAACGCCCGGAGACGCGGAAAAGGTGCTGCTGCACAGCGTCCTTCACGCGATGCTGGGCCATCCGTGGCTGCCCCGTCGAAACCGGGACGCGGCGCGCTGGTCGCTGGCGTGCGACATGAGCGCGGAGCTTCTGCGCCTGCGGCTGCTGGGCCTTCCGCTGGAGAGCACCGCCGGAAGGGCGTTTTACGCCTGCAAAAACGGAACGGCATTTTCCGCAGCGGCGGTCTATGACCAGCTGGGGCCGGACTTCCCGGTGCGCGCGGAGGAGCTGACCGCCGCCTTCCAGCGCGACAGCCACGCCTTCTGGGAGAAGACGACAATCCAAAGGCAGGCAAACGCTGGCACCGGCGAGGGCGAAGGGCTTCCGGCGCTCTGGAAGCGGCAGGGCGAAAGGCTCCGGCCGTATATGCAGCCAGAGCGGCCAAAGATCGGCTCCGGGTCGGCGCATCAGCGCCTGAGCGTGCAGGACATTCCGGAAAATCAGACGCGCTTTGCCGCGCTGCTGCGGGAGTTTTCCGTTGTGCGGGAGAACCGCCATGTGAGCGACGCGGATTTTGCATATTCGTGGTACGCCTACGGCATGGAGCACTACGACGGAATGCCGCTGATCGAGCCGCTGGAATACTCCGAGGAACGGAAGCTTCGGGAGCTTGTCATTGTGCTCGACACGTCGGCCTCCTGTTCGCGCGGACTGACGGCGTGGTTTCTGGGCGCAGTTCATGCGATCCTATGCCGGGAGCGGCTGTTTTTTGAGCGCTTCCGGCTGCATATCCTACAGTGCGACTGCGAGGTGCAGCAGGACACGCTGCTGACAGATCTGGATGAATTTCAGTGGTATATGGAGCATCTTGCGCTTTATGGCGGCGGAGGAACGGATTTCCGTCCGGCGTTTGCATACGTTGACCGGCTGATCGCGCAGGGAGAGCTGCCGCAGCTTGGCGGTGTGCTCTATTTTACGGACGGCTACGGCGTCTTTCCGGCGGAAGCGCCGGAATATCCGGCCGCATTCGTCATGCTGCAATACCGCTACGACGATATCAACATACCGCGCTGGGCACAGACGCTTGTGCTGGACGCGGACAAGCCGGGGAGGGACGAAGGATGGATATAAGGCAGGCCAAGGAGGAGCTGCGGCGGATGGTGCTGACCTACACGGAACGGACGGAGGACGGCCAGCTGCGCATTCCGATGCTGCATCAGCGGCCGGCGCTGCTGATGGGGCCGCCGGGCGTCGGCAAGACGGCAATCTTGTTGCAGCTTGCGGACGAACTGCACATCGGACTGGTCGCGTATACCATGACGCATCACACGCGCCAGAGCGCGCTCGGACTGCCGCTCATTCGGGAGAAGCAGTACGGCGGAAAGACCTGCTCCGCGACGGAGTATACCATGAGCGAAATACTCGCCGCCGTCTACGACCGGATGGAGCAGACCGGAACGGATCGCGGGATCCTCTTTCTGGACGAGATCAACTGCGTCTCGGAGACGCTGATGCCTGCCATGCTCCAGCTGCTGCAAAGCAAGCAGTTCGGCACGCATCGCCTGCCGGAGGGCTGGGTGATCGCCGCCGCCGGAAATCCGCCGCAGTACAACCAGTCCGCGCGGCTTTTTGACACGGCCACGATGGATCGTGTGCGGCTGCTGGAGATCGAGGAAAGCTATCCCGTCTGGCAGAACTATGCGCATGCGCGCGGCCTGCACCCGGCGATCCTCGCCTATCTGGAGCTGAATCCGGAGCATTTTTACTGCGTGGAGCCGCATGCGCACGGGCGGAGCTTTGTGACCGCGCGCGGCTGGGAGGATCTCTCCGAAACGCTTTGCAGCTACGAACGGCTGGGCTTTCCGGTCGAAGAAAGCCTGTTCGGAGAATTCTTGCAGCATCCGCAGATCGCGGCCTCATTCGGAGCGTTTTTTCGCCTGTTTTCCGCCTGCCGGGAGCAGCTGGATGTGACAGCAGTGCTTTCCGGCGCGTCGGCGGAGGCTGCGCCCGCGCTTCGTGCGCTTCGGTTTGACGGGCGGCTTGCCGCAGTGGAATTTTTGCTGCATACGCTCACGCGCGAGCTTGCGCAATGGCGCGCGGACGCTGCGCTCACGCAGAGTCTGGAAAGCTTCCTTGCCGCGCTGCAAGCGGAGGCGGAGCCGCTGGCCACAGCGCGCGGGAACCTTGCCCGAAGGGAACGCGCCGTGCAGATCCGCAAGGAGTGCAGCGCTCTATCCGCGGAGGAAGAGGCGGCGGAGCGGCGCTTTTCCGCCTGCGTCCACGCGCGGCTCGATGGCGCGCAGGAGCTGTCCGCGCTGACGGAGGAAAAGAATGTCCGCGCAGCGGAGCTGGAAAAGCGCGGACAGACGATCGCGGCGCATCTGGAAAACGCGATGCGCTTCGTGCGCGAGACCTTCGGGGCCGGGCAGGAACTGCTGGTGTTTCTCACGCAGCTGGACGCATTGCCGGAGGCGCGGCGCTTTTTGCAGCGCAGCGCAGCCTACGCAGAGCTGTGCGGAGAGGTCCTGCCGGAGCAGATGACGAAGGGACTGTAGATTTTGAAACATATTGAGCCGGCCGCCCTTCGAGCGGCCGGCTTCGTCTGTGGGACTGAGATACCGAAAAAAGCCGCCGCAGAAAATCGTTTTCACAGCATCATGATACAAAAAGCAGCCCGCAGGCAGGAGCCTGTGAGCTGCTTTCCTTGTATTTTGCGCGTTACTGCACCCGATACCCGGTCAGGATCATACGGAGGATTCTCTGCCAGAAGGTATGATCGTCCGTGGTGTAATACTGACTGTCCGGGATCTCATGAAAGGATACGATCCGGTTCTTCTCGTCCAGCCATGCTTCATACCAGGCCTCTGTTTTTTCGGGCATACCGTTTCTCCTTTCATGCCGGAGGCTGCCGCCGCATCAATTTGCTGCACCGTTCATTGCGTCGAGCGCCTTCTGATCGCACGCGGCTTTCAGATCGTCGATATACGCCTGATCGTTCAGCGCTTCGTCTGCCGCGTCCGCCGGGAATTTTGCCCGGATGTCGTCGGAATAGCTGCCGTCGCTTGGCTCCCAGTATTCCTCCAGCGTGTATTCGCCCGAGGCGCTGACCGCGAACGTGATCGCGGTCGGAACATAGCTCCCGCTCTCCTCCGTAAGCGTCTCTCCGTCCACGCTGTACGCTTCCTGAAGCACAAGCAAATATACCGTGATCTTCTCAGCGTCGAATCCGTCTTTTTGCAGAATGACATGGCTCTCCACGTGAATTTGGCCATCCTGGGCAATGTCCGCATGGTAGTCTAAGATAGCTTTGCTGATCGCCGCATCCAATTTCTGCTTGTCCGCTTCGGCAGCAGCCAGCATATCCTTTGTCGCTTCGCTCTCATTGGGCTGCTCCGGCGCTTGCTCCGACTCGCTTGGAGCTGCGGGCTGGGCGGGCGCCTCCGGCGCTGTGTCCGCCGCATTGGGAAGAATTTGCTCCGGCGTGGTATCTGTCGGGTCAGAGGCAGGCTCTGTGCTGGAAACGGCGGCATCGGCCGGTTTCTCGGTCTTGGAGTCAGCCGGGTCGGTCAGAAAGCAGCCCGCGAGAACGACACAGAGGGCAGCCGCCAGAAGGGTGACCCAAAGAGTGGGCTTTTTATAGTTCATAACAGATTTGACACGCTCCTTTACGCCGATCTCGCCGAAGGCAAGCGGACAGGCCGCAATTCTGCGGCGGTTGACACTGCACGAGACAAGCGCCTGCATATAATCCGCGCGCTGTCCGCACTCCAAATCTTGAATTACCTTTTCATCACATGCCAGCTCAATGTCCCGGCACAGCAGCACATAGCTGAGCCACATCAGGGGATTGAACCAGTGGATTGTCAGCAGCAGAAAGCCGAGCGGCTTCCACAGGTGATCTCCGCGCCGCAGATGGGCCTGCTCATGGGCAATGACATACTGCCAGCCGCAGCTGTCCATGTGGTAGGGAAGATAGATCTTCGGGCAGATTGTCCCAAGCACGAACGGCGAGTCGATGCACTCGGACTGATAAATATTGCCCCGCAGGCGGACGGCCTCGCGGACTCTGCGGTGGAGGCAGAGGCTGCTGACCGCGCCGTACAGAAGCAGTACGGCGGCTCCGGCCAGCCAGACCCACGCGAGGATCGTCCAGATCGAAAGCGGGCTTGCAGCAGCGCCGGAGGCGGCTGCCGCCGTGGTACCGATTGCCGGAGCGGCTGCGGTCTGGACAGGCGCGTTCGTGGCTGCCGGGCGGATAACCTCCGTGTGCGGGAGCAGGCTCAGCATGCTTTCAATGGAGAATGGGAGCAGCAGCCGCACGGCCACAAAGCCCCAAAGCAGCACGTTCACCCATTTCGGCGCTCTTTTCAGGCAGCACCGCAGCAGCAGGACCGCCGCCGCGATCCAGCTTGCCGCAGCGCTCATATTCAGGATTTTCAGAAAGATCGCGCTCATTGTGTTTCTCCTCTTCGGATGCGGTCGATCATCTGCTGCACCTCATCGAGCTCGCGCTCGGACAGATCCTGCCGCTTGGTAAACGCGGCGATAAAGGTAGGCAGAGACCCTTCGAATTTCTTTTCGACCAGCTCGTCGATCTCGCAGGCCTGCGCCTCGTCCTTGGAAACGAGCGAGGTGACCAGCCCGTTTTCATTTTTCAGAATTCCGCGCTCACCGAGCCGCTTGATGATCGTGTAGGTCGTCGTGCGCTTCCAGCCCAGCTGCTCCAGACACAGCTTTGCAAGCTGCGCCGCAGTGACCGGCTCATGCTTCCACAGGATCAGGCAGAAGCGATATTCGCCTTCATGAATTTTGGGTACCTCCGTATTCGACACCTCCTTTTTGTCTACTTCTGTAGAACATGCTTGTATTCTACACAAGTAGACACAAAAAGTCAACAGGTTTTTGTAAAATAGTTTTCCGGCAGAAAAGAGAATAGGCGGGAGCGGAAGGCGAAAATGGCAGCGGAATAAAAAGCGCCTCCGGCTGCGAATGCAGCTGGAGGTGTTTGCAGGCATCGCTTACATACGCAGGCCGCCCTCCGTGTGCTGTACGGAGAGCGGCCTCTGAATCACATCAGTATTCGTAGGATTCCGGCATGATGATCGCTGCGAGCAGATAGGCCCAGATGCCGAGCGTTCCGGCGAGGGCGAGGACGACGACGATCAGACGGACGACAGTGGAGTCTACGCCGAGATAGTGGGCGAGACCGCCGCAGACGCCGCAGATCTTTTTATCGATCGATGCTCTGCAAAGTCTTTTGGGTTCCATATAAATTCTCTCCTTTTTGTGTATGGCGGGCTCAGCCGCCGCCTTCTGCGGCGGGCGGAACCTCTGTCAGAATTCCAAAGTGCGCCTTGACGGTCAGGATCCGCAGGACGCTCTCGTTAATGCGCGCCTCGGTCAGCGTGCCGTTCTGCACGGCGGCAAGCACGCCGTCATAGGCGGCCTGAAGGTCATCGGGCATGAGCACCATGTCCACGCCCGCGCTCAGCGCCTGCACGGCGGCCTCTGCGGAGGTGTAATGATCGGTGATGGCGCCCATGTTCTGCGCATCTGTTATTATGACGTTCTGAAAGCCCAATTTGTTCCGCAAAAGCTCGGAAACAATTTTGGACGAGAGATCGCCAGGCGTTTCGTCGCCTGTGACTTCCGGGACGCTGAGATGCGAGACCATGACAAAGGCGGCTCCGCTCTCGATGCCGGAGGCAAACGGCAGGAAGTCGCAGGACTCCAGCTCCTCGAGCGTTTTACTCAGCGTGGATGTGCCGTAGTGATCGTCGGTCACGGCGCTGCCGTAGCCGGGGAAGTGCTTGAGGCAGGAGACAATCCCATTGTCCTGAAGGCCGCTCAGCGCCACGGAAACCATGGACGCGCAAAGCTCCGGGTCCGTGCCGAAGGAGCGGCTGCCGATCACGTTGTCCGTCCTGCCGCCGGAGACGTCGGCCACCGGCGCGAAATCGAGGTTGAAGCCAAGACCGGTCAGCATTTTGGCGACTGTATTCATGGCGTTGTAGAGCGAAGCCGGGTCTCCGGCCTCACCGTAGGACTGCATTCGGCCGACATTGGTGCCGCCCAGAGCCTCATTGGAGCCGACGCGGCTGACGGTGCCGCCCTCCTCGTCCACGCCGAGGAAGAGCGGGATGCGGGAAAAACCCTGTACGCCGGTCAGCATCTGCACGACCTGATCGTGGTCCTCCAGATTCTGCGCAAAGTAGATCAGGCCGCCGACGGGCTTGAGGCCGATGGCCTCCTCCGTGGCGGGACCGGCCTCTGTGACCTTCGGGTAGCCCGTCAGGGACTCCGGCGTGACGAAGAAGAGCTGCCAGAGCTTTTCCTCCAGCGTCATCGACGCCAGCGTGTCCGAGGCCAGCTTCTCTGCGGCGTCCTCCGACGGATCGGGCTGCTCCGGAACAGGCTCCGGGTCCGGCTCCGGTGCAGGCTCCGGCTCCGGGACGGTGTCCTGCGCGGGCAGATCGCCCTCATAGGCCTCCTCGCGGTCCGGCTCTACGGTGTTTTCACTGTTATTATCGAATACGGCATTTGTTTCCAGCGTGGAAACGGTATCCGGCGCTTTTTTCTGCGGCAGCGCCTGAATCAGAAGAAAGGCTGTGCCGCCCAGCAGCGCCAGGCATAAAAGAAGGACGAGCGGCGTCAGCGGGGAAGATTTTTTTCTTTTTCTCATGGGTACGCCTCCTGTTCAAAGGGCAAAAGACGGCGGGTCACTTATGGTAAAGGGAATGCGTCTGGTAGACCGGCTCGAAGGTGACGTTCGCGCCGAGCTTTTTGAACACATTTTCATCGACCGGCGAGAGGATCACCGAGGAATGCACCTCGCTGCCGCGCAGTCCGGCCAGCGCCTCCATCGCCAGCTCGGCGGTTGGGTTGGTGACGGCGCTCATGGACAGCGCGATCAGCACCTCGTCGGTGTGCAGGCGCGGATTGGAGTTGCCAAGGTGCTCGACCTTCAGATGCTGAATCGGCGCGAGGACCATTGGGGAGATCAGGTTGACCTTGTCATCGATCCCAGCCAGAAGCTTGAGCGCGTTGAGCAGCGCCGCGCACGAAGCGCCCATCAGGCCGGAGGTGCGGCCCGTGACAATACGGCCGTCCGGCAGCTCGATGGCGGCTGCGGGCGCGCCGGTCTGCGCGGCTTTTTCCCGGGCGGCGGGAACGGCGCGGCGCATGGTCACGTCGATGTTCAGCGAGCGGAGCAGCATTTCCTGCTTTTTCAGTTCGCCCGGCTCCGCAAGACCCTTTTTGACGCTGCACGCCGTGGCAAAGTAGCGGCGGATGATCTCCTGCTTGGACGCTTCGCAGCATGCCTCGTCGTTCACGATGGCATAGCCCGCCATGTTGACGCCCATATCCGTCGGACTCTTGTAGGGGCACTCGCCGTAGATGCGGCGGAACATCGCCTCCACGACGGGGAAAATCTCGATATCGCGGTTATAGTTGACGGTCGTGACGCCGTAGGCCTCGAGATGGAACGGGTCGATCATGTTGACGTCGGCCAGATCGGCCGTCGCCGCCTCGTAGGCGAGATTCACCGGATGCTTGAGCGGCAGATTCCAGATCGGGAAGGTCTCATACTTTGCATAACCGGCGCGGATGCCGCGCTTGTGTTCGTGGTAGAGCTGGCTCAGGCAGGTTGCCATTTTTCCGGAGCCGGGGCCGGGTGCAGTCACGACCACGACCGGGCGGGAGGTCTCCACATAGTCGTTTTTGCCGTAGCCCTCGTCGGAGACGATGAGGGGAATGTCGGCGGGGTAGTTTTCGATGGGGTAGTGGCGGTAGACACGGACGCCGAGCGCCTCCAGCTTGCGTTCGAAGAGGTCGGCGGCGTGCTGGCCGCTGTACTGCGTGATGACGACGCTTCCGACATACAGCCCGATGGAGCGGAAAGCGTCGATCAGACGCATGACGTCCATGTCATAGGTGATGCCGAGGTCGCCGCGGCGCTTGTTCATTTCAATGTGCGCGGCGTTGATGGCAATGACGATCTCCGCCTGATCGCGGAGCTGGAGCAGCATTTTCATTTTGCTGTCCGGCTCAAAGCCGGGAAGCACGCGGGAGGCATGGTAATCGTCGAAGAGCTTGCCGCCGAATTCCAGATAGAGCTTGCCGCCGAAATGATCGACACGCTCCAGAATTTTCTGCGACTGCAATTTCAGATATTTTTCATTGTCAAATCCGATGGTAGTCATTTTACACCTCAATCAAAACGCAAAGCCGGGGGCTGCGCCGGACAGAAGCCTGCACGGTGCGGCCGGGGCCGGAAGCTCTCAAATCTCTCTCAAAATAAATGATACCGCGAAACGGCGCAGATTGCAACAGGGCGTTTTGCCGAAAAGCGGGCAAAGCGACGGAAGAAGGTCAGCGGCGCTTCGGTGGAAGGAGAATGGGAAAACTTGACTTCCCGCCGGGAAATGGGTATACTAATAATAATTATATTGGGTTTTTGGGCTCAATTGCACAACAGGACGGAGAATCAATGGGTACGAAAAAGCAACAGACATACGGCAATGACAGCATTTCCGCGCTGAAGGGCGCGGATCGCGTGCGGAAGCGTCCGGCGGTCATTTTTGGCTCCGACGGGCTGGAGGGCTGCGAACACGCCGTATTTGAGATCCTATCTAACGCCATCGACGAAGCGCGCGAGGGCCACGGCGATCTGGTGATCGTGACGCGCTACGCCGACAGCTCGATCGAGGTCGAGGACTTCGGACGCGGCTGCCCGGTGGATTGGAACGAGAAGGAGGGCCGCTACAATTGGGAGCTGGTTTTCTGCGAGCTGTACGCGGGCGGCAAATATGACAACAACACAGGCGGCGACTATGAATTTTCGCTGGGCCTCAACGGCCTTGGCGCCTGCGCCACGCAGTACGCCTCGCGCTATTTTGACGTGACCGTCCGCCGCGACGGCTTCAAATATTCGCTCCATTTTGAGCGCGGCGAGCTTGTGGGGGAGATGAAGAAGGAGCCGGCCGACCGGAAAAAGACAGGCTCCGTGTTCCACTGGCTGCCCGATCTGGATGTTTTCACCGACATTCAGGTGCCGAGGGCGTACTTTGAGGACACGCTCAAGCGGCAGGCCGTCGTGAACGCGGGCGTGACCTTCCGCTTCCGCTATGAAACTGCGCCCGGAAAATTCGAGACGACGGACTACTGCTATCAGCAGGGCATTCTTGACTATGTCCGGGAGCTGACGGAGGAGCAGGCGCTCACCATGCCGCAGTATTGGGAGGCAGAGCGCAAGGGCCGCGACCGCGAGGATAAGCCAGAGTACAAGGTGAAGATCTCTGCGGCGGTCTGCTTTTCCAATAAGCTCAGTCGCATCGAGTATTACCACAATTCCTCCTGGCTGGAATACGGCGGCGCACCAGAGAAAGCCGTGAAGAACGCCTTTGTCTACGCCATCGACGCCTACATCAAGCAGGCGGGAAAATATACAAAGAACGAGTCGAAGATCACGTTTCAGGACGTGGCAGACTGCCTCGTGCTGGTGACGAACTGCTTCTCGACGCAGACCTCCTATGAAAACCAGACAAAAAAGGCCATCAACAACAAATTCGTGCAGGAGGCCATGACCGAGTTCTTCCGCAGCCGCCTGCATGTCTACTTTATCGAAAACAAGCAGGACGCCGACCGCATCGCCGATCAGGTGCTCGTCAACAAGCGCAGCCGCGAGTCTGCGGAAAAGGCGCGTATTTCGATCAAGAAAAAGCTGACCGGCAATCTGGATATCTCCAACCGCGTGCAGAAGTTCGTGGACTGCCGGACGAAGGATGTTTCCCGGCGCGAAATTTACATCGTCGAGGGCGATTCGGCACTTGGCTCGGTCAAGCTCTCGCGCGATGCGGAGTTCCAGGGCATCATGCCCGTCCGCGGCAAGATCCTGAACTGCCTCAAGGCAGATTATGACCGCATCTTCAAGTCTGAGATCATTACCGATCTGATCCGCGTGCTGGGCTGCGGCGTAGAGGTTCCGGCGAAAAAGGCTGCGAAGGATCTTGCGACGTTCGACCTTGCAAGCCTGCGCTGGAGCAAGGTCGTGATCTGCACCGATGCCGACGTGGACGGCTACCAGATCCGCGCGCTGATCCTGACCATGATCTACCGGCTCTGCCCGACGTTGATCCGCGAGGGCTACGTCTACATCGCCGAATCGCCGCTGTATGAGATCGGCTGCAAGGACAAGACGTGGTTTGCTTACACGGAGCAGGAGAAGAGCGCCATTCTCAAGGAGCTGGACGGCAAAAAGGCGACCGTTCAGCGATCGAAGGGCCTCGGTGAGAATGACCCGGAGATGATGTGGATGACGACCATGAATCCCGAGACGCGCCGCCTTATCAAGGTCATGCCAGAGGATGCCGCCCGCACGGCGGAGGTCTTTGACCTGCTGCTGGGTGACAATCTGGCGGGACGAAAGGATCACATCGCCGAAAACGGCTATAAATACCTCGATCAGCTGGACGTGTCGTAACGCCGGGCTGATGGGCAAAGGACGAAAATAAATGGCAAAGAAAAAAGAACCTGAAGCGAAAAAATGGACAGACCCGAAGGTGCAGGGGCTGCACGGCGCGACCGTAGAGCAGGCAATCTGTGAGACGCTGGAAACGAACTACATGCCCTACGCCATGTCGGTCATTATTTCCCGCGCCATCCCGGAGATCGACGGCTTCAAGCCCTCGCACCGGAAGCTTCTGTATACCATGTATAAAATGGGCCTCCTGACCGGCGGACGCACCAAATCCGCGAACATCGTCGGCCAGACGATGCGCCTCAATCCGCACGGCGACCAGGCGATCTACGAGACGATGGTGCGCCTTGCGCGCGGCAACGAATCACTGCTGCATCCGTTCATCGACTCGAAGGGCAATTTCGGCAAGGTCTATTCCCGCGATATGGCCTACGCGGCCTCGCGTTACACCGAGGCGAAGCTCGACCCGATCTGCGCGGAGCTTTTCCGCGACATCGATTCGGACACGGTCGATTTTGTGGACAACTACGACGCCACCATGCTGGAGCCGACGCTGCTTCCGGCGACCTTCCCGAATGTGCTCGTCTCGGCCAATATGGGCATTGCCGTCGGCATGGCGTCGAATATCTGCTCGTTCAATCTGCGCGAGGTCTGCAATACGGCGGCGGCGCTCATCAAGAATCCGGACGCGGAGCTGCTGGACACGCTCCCGGCGCCGGATTTCCCGACCGGCGGTGAGATACTTTACGACCCGGCGGAGATGCTGCAAATTTACAACACGGGCCGGGGTACCTTCCGCATCCGCGCCAGATGGCGCTACATCAAGGAAGGCAATATGATCGAGATTTATGAGATCCCGTATACCACCGCGACGGAGATCATCATGGACAAGGTCGCGGAGCTCATCAAGGCTGGCAAAATTCGTGAGATCGCCGATATGCGCGACGAGACCGACTTGAACGGCCTCAAGCTGACCATCGACCTCAAGCGCGGCGTCGAGCCGGAAAAGCTCATGCAGAAGCTCTTCAAGACGACGACGCTTCAGGACAGCTTCGGCTGCAATTTCAACATCCTGATTGCGGGCCAGCCGCGCGTGCTGGGCGTGCGGGAGATCTTCGAGGAGTGGACGGCGTGGCGCACGGAGTGCGTCCGTCGGCGCGTCTACTTCAATCTCCAGAAAAAGCGCGACCGGCTGCACCTGCTCAAAGGCCTCGGCCGGATCCTGCTCGACATCGACAAGGCCATCGCCATTATCCGCGAGACGGAGCTGGACGCCGAGGTCGTGCCGAACCTGATGATCGGCTTCGGCATCGACGAGGTGCAGGCGAACTTCGTCGCGGAGATCAAGCTCCGCAACATCAACAAGGAATACATCCTGAAAAAGCTCGAGGAAACGAGCGACCTCGAAAAGGAGATCGCCGAGCTGGAGGAGCTGCTCAAGAGCGAACGCAGGCTCCGCGACGTGATCGTGAAGGAGCTGAAAGCGGTCGCCGACAAGTACGGTAAGGAGCGCAAAACGGCGCTGGTCTACGATCACGAGATCGAGGCGGACGAGGAGCCGGACGTGCCGGACTATCCCGTCACCGTCTTCGTCTCGCGCGAGGGCTATTTCAAGAAGATCACGCCGCAGTCGCTGCGCATGGCGAGCGAGCAGAAGTTCAAGGAGGGCGACGGCCTCCTGTTCTCGCAGGAGACGAGCAACAATCAGGAGCTGCTGGTGTTCACGGACCGGTGCCAGGTCTACAAATGCCGCCTGTCCGACTTTGAGGATTCCAAGGCCTCCGTGCTGGGTGAATTTCTGCCGAGCCGCCTCGGCTTTGACGAGGGAGAAAGCTTCCTGACGGCCATCCTGCCGGGCGATTATCAGGGAAGCGTCCTGTTCGTCTTTGAAAACGGCAAGGCGGCGAAGGTCGCGCTGGCGGGCTACGAGACGAAAACGAACCGCAAGCGCCTGACCGGCGCGTATTCCGACAAAAGCCCGGTCAAGGCAATCCTGCCGCTTTACGAGGATACGCAGATCGCGCTTTATGCCTCGGACGGGCGCTGCCTGATCTTCTCGACGGCGCAGATCGCCGTCAAGACCACGCGCGCCACGCAGGGCGTGGCGGTGCTGTCGCTCAAAAAGAAGGCCGTTTTGCAGCGGGCTGTTCCGCTGGCACAGGCGGGCATCGTGAACGAGGCGCGCTACCGGACGCGGACGCTTCCGGCGGCGGGCGCGCTGCTGCGGGAAGAGGACAGCGAGGAAAAGCAGCTTACCATGGAGCTTTCGTGAGGAATGGTATCGAGAATAAAATGAAATAGGTGGGGGTATTGGTTTGAAACGGGAAATCATTTGGAGAGAACTCAAATTTGTCGGCACGATCCTGCTTGGATGCACAGTCTTTTCACTCGGCTTCGACCTCTTTTTGGACCCGAACAACATCAACGTCGGCGGCATCACCGGCATCGCCATGATCCTGCGTGAGCTGTTCGGCTTCGGCAGCATCGGCGCGTATTTCGCTGCGATCAACATTCCCCTGTTCCTGATCGGCTATAAGGAGCTTGGACGGCGCTTCTTCATCGGCTCCATGCTTGGGATGCTGTTCAGCACCGTTTTGCTCGACCTCCTGACGATCATTCCCGTTCCGCAAATCGACCTGATGCTGGCGGCGCTCTACGGCGGCGGCCTGACCGGCCTCGGCCTTGGCCTCGTGTTTCTGGCAGGCGCCTCTACGGGCGGCTCCGACATCATTGCAAAGCTCCTGCGGAAGAAATTCCGCAGACTGAAGCTCAGCCGTCTCATGCTTATCCTTGACATCATCACTGTTACGCTGACGGGCGTTGTGTTCCATGACATCACCAGAACACTCTACTCCGTCCTGCCGCTGTATGTCTCGGCACTGGTCATGGACGGCGTGATCTATGGGCTGGATTATTCCTCGCTGGCGCTGATCATCTCTGACCATTACGCGGAGATCGTGCAGACCATCGCGGACAGGCTTGACCGCGGCGCGACGCTTCTGGAGGCGCACGGCGGCTACCACGGCGACAGCCGTCAGGTCGTGATGTGCGCCATCCGCCGCCGCCAGATCACGGAGCTGAAGGATCTGGTCAGTGAGATCGACCCCCACGCGTTCCTCATTTTGCAGGACGCACATCAGGTGCTGGGCGAGGGCTTCCGGCACCACGGAGATTCCCTGTGACCCCGCGGACGCTGGGATAAAGGACTGGAAGGGAGGCGCACAGCCTGTGAAAAGACTGCTTTTTCTGATATTGGCGCTCTGCACCGTCCTGAGCGGGTGCAGCAGGCTGGTGCCGTCGGAATATGTCCGTGTCAGCAAGCACGACGCGGGCGGAACGGTGCAGGAAAACGCGGATGTCCTTTCCGCAAACGATTTTCAGAGCCTCAAGGCCGCGATCCTCAGCTTTGTGAAGAGCGGCATCGAGCACGGCGTCATCCGCGTACAGAGCTACGAGGGCGGCGATGTGGAGGAGGATCTGACGGCAGCGGCTTATCAGGTCTCGCGCGAGGACCCCTACGGCGCGTATATGGTGGACTATATGACCCACAGCTGTTCGCTGATTGTTTCCTATTACGAGATCGGAATCGACATCACCTTCCGTCCCGGAGCCGCCGCGCCGGAGAAAATGAAGAGCGTGACGGCCTCGACGGACGCAAAGCGCCGCATCCAGCAGGCGATGGACCGCTATGACGACCGGCTGGTCATGTATATCAGCTACAATCTCCAGCTCGACCTGGAGCAGACCGCAAGGGACTATTTTGAGCAGAATCCCGGCCGGCTGATGGCCATGCCGGAGATCCGCTGCACGGCATACCCGGAAAACCGCACGCCGCGCATCGTGGAGATGACGTTTGACTATCCCTACGACAAAAAAACGCTTCAGGAAATGGAGACGGCCGTTCAGGACAGCCTGCACGCCGCATCGGTCTACGTCCGTTACCGCGATACGGAGCTGGAAAAGGCGGAGCTGCTGTTTACCTATTTGATGGAGCGCTTCTCCTATAAGGAAAAATCAACGCAGACGCCGGTTTATTCGCACCTCTGCGACGGCCTGACGACCAGCAAGAGCGCCGCGCAGAGCTGGCAGCTGCTGTGCGAGGAAGCAGGACTGGAATGCGTGACCGTCAGCGGCCTGTATCAGGGCGCGGAGCACTGGTGGAACATCGTGTGCCTCGACGGAGAATACAGCCATTTGGACACCTTCCGAGACCTGCTCGGGGACGGAACACTGCATCTCTATGACGACAGCGAAATGACGGACTATTACTGGGATACCACGCAGTATCCCGCCTGCGTCCATCCGGAGCCGGAGGATCTGGAGGAGACAGAAGAGCCGGAGGAGACGGGAGAAGAAGTGCCTGAGCCCGGCGAGGGGAACCCGGAAGCAGGCGACCCCGAGGCCCGCGATCCAGAGGAGGGCAATCCCGAGGAGACAGACCCGGAGAAACCGCCGCAGGAGCCGCCTCCCGGCGAGGAAACGGAGCCGGACGCAGAAAAGCTGGGCGCGGCGTAAATTCTGCGCCGAATTGAAAAAAGAGACTTGACAAATGACGGATTTCTGCTATAATCATACCTGCATTTGAGATGCGGGTGTAGCTCATCCGGTAGAGCGCCACCTTGCCAAGGTGGAGGTAGCGAGTTCGAGCCTCGTCACCCGCTCCATAAAACCGCTTGTCGTAACGACAGGCGGTTTTTTCTATGCTGATGCAGTCTTTTCGAAGCCGGACAGGCGGAAAATGCGGCGGTGATCTGGAAGGACTGCGCGTGGAAGCTTGCCTCTGGAAAAGTTTCGACAATGGCGAATGAATGTACCTTGTGGACGAACAAAAAAATGTTATACTGAATAAAAGATTTTCAGGAGGCGAGAAAATGCCGGAAAGCGATGGAAAAACCATTCATTCTGTGGCAAAAGCGATCACACTGCTGGATATTTTGACGGAAAAGGGGAAGCCGGTCGCGCTCACAGATCTTTACCGCGAGACGGGCTGGCCGAAGAGCACGATCCATGGCCTGCTGTCCACCATGCGCGCCTACGGACTGATCGAGCAGGGGGCCGACGGCCGTTACTGGCTGGGCATCCGGCTGTTTGAATACGGCTGTGCGGTGAGCGGCTCATGGGATATCAGCGCGATCGCGCGTCCGTATATGGAAAACGTATGTCAGACCCTTGGCGAATCGGTGTTTCTTTCGGTCTTTGACCGCGCGGCAGTCGTGACGCTGGCAGAGGAGGAGAGCCGGGCAAGCTTGCGTGTGGTCTCTGAGGTCGGTGCGCGCCTTCCGGTACACTGCACCTCGCAGGGAAAGCTTTTTCTTGCATCCGTGTCGCAGGCGGAGTGCCGCCGCATCCTGCGCCAGACGGAGCTGCGGGCCTATACGCCGAATACGCTCACACAGCCGGAGCAGTTCACATCGGAGCTTCAGCGCATCCGTGAGCAGGGCTATGCCGTGGAGAACGGCGAGTATAAGACCGGCCTGCGCTCGGTCTCTGCACCCATCTGTAATGCGGCGGGCGAGGTCTGCTATGCCTTCGGCACGGTCGGCATGTTCCGCCAGATCCACACAGACGATTTCCAGCAGGCCATCCGCATGGTGACGGACGCTGCGGCAAAAATATCGGCAGCCATCGGCTACCGCGGATAAAGAGACAGGAAAAGCGCCCGCAGTCAGGGACTGCGGGCGCTTTTGGTATGTTGTACAAAAATCAGCGGATGTTCTTATAAAGAGGGCCGTAAGCGGCACAGGCGCGGTAGTCCTGGCCTTCCTTGTCCATGCCGAAAGCGTTCCATGCCGCCGGACGGAAAACGTCCTGATCGGGCACGTTGTGCATGCAGACAGGGATTCTCAGCATCGAGCAGAGCGTGATGAGGTCTGCACCGACGTGACCATAGGAGATCGCGCCGTGGTTGGCGCCCCAGTTCTGCATGACGGAGTAAGCGCTCTCGAACGGGCTGCCGGCCTTGCCGTCGCAGCGCGGCGTGAACCAGGTGCACGGCCACGTGGGGTTCGTGCGCTCCATGAGGGTGTCGGTGACTTCCTCGGGCAGCTTCACAGTCCAGCCCTCGGCGATCTGCAGCACGGGGCCAAGCCCCTTGACAAGGTTCAGACGGATCATGGTCGCGGGCATTTCCGCACGGGTGACAAAGTGGCTGGAGAAGCCGCCGCCGCGGAAGTTGTCGAAGCCGGCCTCGCACCAGACGGTCGCGTCGGTCATCTTCTGGATGTCCTCATCGGTGACCTCCCACCAGCGCTTCATAACGGCGTTGCCGTTTTCGTCGGTGCACTCGCCGCAGGCGTCGAGGCAGGCCGCGCCGGAGTTCAGCAGATGAATGATACCGCCGTTTTCCTTGGCCTTGCCTTCGAGGTCATAGCCGGTGACGCGCTTGGTCGCCTCGGGAGACCAGTAGGTACGGACGTCGGCGAAGATCTGCGCGCGGTTGGTCAGCAGCTCCATGAAGAGCATACCGAGGCCGTTGAGCACGTCGTTCTCAGTCGCAAAGACCATCGGCTCCTTCGGGCCTTCGAAGTCGAAGGAAGAGTTGAGGACAGCCTCGGGATAGTCGCAGTTGGGCCAGTGGTCGGTCCACTGTCTCTGGCCCTGGAAGCCGGCGGCGATGGCGTTGTGGCCGACCTTCTCCTCCTCAAAGCCTGCGGGCAGGTTCTGGTTGCCCTGGATCAGGTCCTTGATGATGCAGTACATCTTGATCGTGAATTCCCACTGCTTTTCCTTTTCCTCGGGGGTGAACTTGATGCGGCGCTTTTCGCCGAGGAAGTCGACGTACTCGGGGTTGTCGTCGCGGCCTTCCCTGCAGTGTTCCTTCGTCCAGGCCAGGGCCTTTTCATAGGCCTCGTGGTCGTAGATGCCCTCTTCCATGCGGCGCAGGATCTCGACCTCGTCGACGGACTCGACGCGCAGGCCCAGATATTCCTCCATGAAGTCCTGATCCATGATGGAGCCGCCGATGCCCATGGTGACGGAGCCGATCTGCAGATAGCTCTTGCCGCGCATCGTGGCAGCCGCGACGGCCGCCCGGCCGAAGCGCAGGAGCTTTTCCTTCACGTCGTCGGGAATTTCGGTGACCTGATCGCGGTCCTGCACCTCATGGCCGTAGATGCCGAAGGCGGGAAGACCCTTCTGTGCGTGGGTCGCCAGAACGGAGGCCAGATACACGGCGCCCGGACGCTCGGTGCCGTTGAAGCCCCAGACGCCCTTGATGGTCATGGGATCCATGTCCATGGTCTCGGAGCCGTAGCACCAGCAGGGGGTGACGGACAGGGTGATGGCGACGCCCTCACGCTTGAACTTCTCCGCGCAGGCGGCGGATTCCGGCACGCGGCCGATGGACGTATCGGCCATAACGACCTTCACGTGCTCGCCGTTGGAGTAATAGAGATTTTCCTCGAACAGTTTTTTCGCGGCCTCGGCCATGGCCATGACCTGGTCTTCCAGGCTCTCACGCAGCTGCATGGGGCCGCGGCGGCCGTCGATGATGGGGCGGATGCCGATCACGGGGTATTCGCCGATGTAACGATTCTTTGCCATTTGATTCGCTCCTTTATATCATTTCAGGTTTTTTCGTCAAAGTCCTTCCGGACGGGTTCACGTGTTTGCAAGTCTCGCCTTGAGGCGCAGGAGGCGCGCGGGCTGGTCGCTGCCGCTCATGCGCGCGATCAGAAGCTCGGCCGCGCGGCGGCCTATCTCATCCATGGGCTGCTCGACGATGTCGAGCCGCGGCGTCACGATCGAGCAGAGGTCGACGTTATCGTAGCCGATGAAGTCCATCTGCGCGGGCAGCGCCACGCCGCGCTCATGCGCGGCCATGATCGCGCCGAGAGTCATGTCGTAGTTGGTCACGAAGACGGCTGTCGGCGGCTGCGGCATATCGAGCAGCGCCCGGAACAGCCGCGACCCGGACTCGAGATCGTAGTTCCCGGCCAAAATCAGCGACTCGTCGACCGGCAGGCGGTAATCCTCCAGCACGCGGCGGTAGCCGACGGTACGCTCGCGCGCGGTGGAAATGGTCTGCGGGCCGGCGATGAGGCCGATGCGGCGGTGGCCGCGGCCGATCAGCAGCTCGATGGCCATATAGACGGCGTTGAGGTTGTCGACCACGACGGTGTCATAGTCCGCCTGGTCGAGCGAACGGTCGATCAGCACGACGGGGATGGCGCCGACGCGGGCGCGGACCTCACCGGCCGTGACGTTCTCGGGGACGTAGACGATGCCGTCGACGTGGTAGCGCGCGAGAAATTCGAGCTTTTTCAGCTCCTGCTCGCGGTCAAAATCGTAGCTGCAGACGAAGCACTCGTAGCCGCTGCGGCGCAGCACAGGCTCCATCGCCGCCACGACGCGCCCGAAGAACGGGCTGGAGATCGTCGGCAGGAGAACGCCGATGGTCATCGACCGGTTGGCCTTGAGGCTGCGGGCGAAGACATTGACGGAATAATCCAGCTCCTCGATGGCCGCATCGATGGCGAGGCGGTTTTCCTCGCGGACATTGCCGCCGTTGAGGTATTTGGAAATGGTGGAAAGGGAAAGCCCGGTCCTGCGGGCGACGTCTTTGATGGTCGACATAGCTGCTCCTGTATCGCATAACGTTTCGCTTTTTCTATATTGTACCGCACGCGGGTTCCTTGCGTCAAGCGGCAGTTTGCCCAAACAGAATGCTTCTTTTTATGGAAAACGCGCAAGATATCCGCGGGTCCCGCGGCTGTCTTCCGGCGTTTTCTCCATACCCCGCTTCGAAACGTTTTGCTTTACAGAATATTCCTGAATCGAATAGAAATCGTGCCGCCCCGGAGGGCACGATCTGTTTTGGGGAATGACAGAGGTGCTTCGGTCTCGATCAATCGTAAACCAGCATGGCGATCATCTCGTCGTCGATGTTGGAAGCATCGTACCACTGTGCGCCGGTGTCGACGTCTTCAACAGCCTCGCCGTTGGCAGCCTTGACAGCCAGCTCAACAGCCTTGTAGCCGATCTGGTACGGATCCTGGGTGACGGAGCCGTAGAACCAGCCCTGACGGACCGCGTTCTTCTGGGCAGCGCCAGCGTCGAAGCCAGCGACGACCAGGCCCGCGTACTTGCCGCCCTCAGCGAGATCCTCGCCGTCGGAAACAGCAGCCAGGAAGCCGGTGACAGCGCCTTCGTTGGAGCAGAAGATCGCAACGGGGTTCATGCCGAGCAGGGAGTTGGCAGCGGTCTGGACCGCGGTAGCCTCGGTGGTAGCGGAGATGGCGACCTCAATGATGATGGCGGGAGCGTCGACCTTCTTTTCCCACTTGGCGTGGCCTTCGATGGAGACCTTGCCGGGCTGATAGGTCTCGGCGATCTTGGCCATCTCATCGACGAAGCCGGTGGTACGGCCGGTGACGGAAGCGGAGACAGCGTCCTGAGACAGGCAGCCGATGATAACGGGGTTGTCGGAGGTGGCGTTCTTCATCGCCTCAACGACAGTCTCGTTCTCGTTGAACTTTTCCGCAGCGATGGCGGCAGCGCTCTCGTTGTTGGTGCAGGCGGTCGCCTTGACAGCGCCGGTGGTGTCGCCGGGAACGCCGGAGTCAAAGCCGATGACGGGGATGTTCTTCTCTGCGCATTCTTCGAGGATCTCGGTGACAGCTTCGGTGGACAGGGCAGCCAGAGCCATGGCCTTGGGGTTCTTGGCCAGCTCGTTCTTGACCATGTTGACCTGCGCGTCGATCTCGGTCTCGGAAGCGGGGCCGTCGAAGTAGATGTCGACGTTGTAGTCTTCCGCAGCGGCTGCGGAGCCGGCGGCGACTGCCTGCCAGAACTGATGCTGGAAGCCCTTCGCCATGACGGGGATGTACATCTTCTCGCCGGTGGTCTCAGCGGCCGGAGTTTCCTCGGCGGGCGCCTCTTCGGTGGTGGTGGTCTCTTCGGTCGTGGTGGTGGTCTCGGTGGTGGTTTCGGTCTTGGCGGGCTCGGTCTTGGCGGCGCAGGCAGCCAGAGCGAGGACCATGACCAGTGCCAGAAGCAGAGCGATCAGTTTTTTCATGAATTGATTCCTCCTAAATTTTTTATCAAACACGCTTTGCGTGCAGGATACAAGTTACGGATGTTGGGCTTTAGCCCTTCTTGACGCGGTTGGCGGCCTTCGTTCTTGCGATATCGAGCAGGACCGCGCCGATGACGACGACGCCGGTGAGGAACGTCTGCCACGGAGCCTGCAGGCCGCAGGAGGACAGGCCGTTTTTCAGCACCGACATGATGAACACGCCGATGAGCGTGCCGACCATCGTGCCGGAGCCACCGGACATGGACGTGCCGCCGATGATGACGCCGGTGATGCCGTTCATTTCCTGGCCGTTGCCGGTGCCCGGGGTGATGGTGGTGTAGGCCGCGGCGTAGAACAGGCCGCACATGCCCACGAAGAAGCCGGAGAGCGTATAGACCGCGACCTTCCAGTTGTCGACGTTGATGCCGGACAGGCGGGTCGCCTCTTCATTGGAGCCGATGGCGTAGACGTAGCGGCCGAATTTCGTCTTGTGCAGGATGAGCGCCGCGATGATGAAGAAGCCGATGAGCCAGAACGCGCCGACCGGGAAGCCCTTGATGCCGAACAGCTCCGCGCGGATGAAGACCTTCTTGAACCAGCCGCCGACTTCCGCCGTCGCGGTCGGCCAGGTCTGGGATTGGACCTTGGTGATGATGGAGCCGAAGCCCATGGACATCATCTGCGTGCCGAGGGTAGCAATGAAGGGAGGCAGCTTCAGCTTGGCGATCAGAACGCCGTTGACGAAGCCGAACGCGATGCCGACGAACAGCGTCAGTGCGATGGCGAGGATCAGCGGCCAGCCCTGCTTGAACGCGTAGCCGCCCAGCAGCGCCGCGCACATCATGACCGTGCCGAGAGACAGGTCGATGCCGCCGGTGATGATGATGAACGTCACGCCGAAGGCCATGAAGCCGATGTAGTAGCTGGACTCCAGAATGTTTTTGACCATGTCCAGAGACAGGAAGTTATTGCCGAAGATCGAGAACACGATATACAGGATGACCAGCGCGGCCGGCGCCAGCAGTTTCTGCATATCCAGCTTTTTCTTACCTAATTTCTCCATGATTGATTACCCCTCTTCCCTCTTGGTTGCATATGTCATGATGGATTCCTGCGTAGCCTCGGAGATGTCGAGCTCGCCGGTAACGTGACCTTCGCACATGACGATCACGCGGTCAGACAGGCGGAGCAGCTCCGGCATGTCGGAGGAGATCATGATGATGGCCTTGCCCTCCTCGGCCAGCTGGGTCATCAGCTTGTAGATCTCGCTCTTGGCGCCGACGTCGATGCCGCGGGTCGGCTCGTCAAAGATGAGCACGTCGCAGTCGCGCAGGAGCCACTTGGAGATGACGACCTTCTGCTGGTTGCCGCCCGAGAGACTGCCGACGCGGGCGCGTGTGTTCGGCGTCTTCGTGCGGATCTTTTCAACGTAATCCTGCGCGTGCCGGTCAGCCTTGCCGTCGTTGACGAACGGGCCGCGGAACAGCTGCTCCAGGCTGGGCAGGACCGTATTGTCGGTCACGGACAGATTGAGGCACAGGCCGTAGCGCTTGCGGTCCTCGGAGAGATAGCCGATGCCGTAACGGACGGCGTCCTTCGGGCTGCGAATTTTGGCCTCTTTGCCGTTCACGCGGATGACGCCGGCGTCCATCGGGTCCGCGCCGCAGACCAGACGCATCGTCTCCGTCCGCCCCGCGCCGACCAGACCGGCAAAGCCCAGGATCTCTCCCTTGTGCAGCTGGAACGAAACGTCCTTCACGTCCAGCGAGCACAGATGCTCGGCCTCGAGCACGACGGGCGCATCGGGCGGGCACATGGACTTCGTCTTCGGCTCTTCATAGATCGTGCGGCCGACCATGAGCCGGATGACCTCGGAAATTTCCGCCGTGGGCGTCTCGAGCGTGTCGACATACTGGCCGTCGCGCATGACGGTGATGCGGTCGGTGATGCGCTTGAGCTCATCCATGCGGTGCGAGATGTAGATGATGCCGACGCCGGTCTTCTTGAGCTGGCGGATGAAGACGAACAGATCGTCGATCTCCGTGTCGGTCAGGACGGCGGACGGCTCGTCGAGAATGAGCAGCTTCGTGTTCTCATGGGACAGCGCCTTTGTGATCTCGACCATCTGCTGCTTGGCGACCGAGAGCGTCTTGACAACGGCCTTCGGATCAAGGTCGAGATGCAGCTTTTCAAACAGAGCCTGCGTCATGGCGTTCTGCTTCGCCTTGTCGACGAACGGGCCCTTCATCGGCTCGCGGCCGATAAAGATGTTTTCCGCCACGGTCAGGTGCTGCATGAGGTTCAGCTCCTGGTGGACGATGCAGATGCCGAGCGCCTGCGCGTCGCGCGGGCCGTGGATCTGGACCTGCTTGCCAAAAAACTCGATCGTGCCGCCGTCGCTCGGGTAGATGCCGGTCAGCACCTTCATGAGCGTCGATTTGCCGGCGCCGTTTTCGCCGACGAGCGCCATGACCTCGCCTTCGCGGACCTCGAGCTGCGCATTGTCCAGCGCGTGGACGCCCGGGAAGTATTTCTGGATCCCGGTCATTCTGAGAATCGTTTCGGCCATTTTCCTTTTCCATTCCCCTTTCTCCTGCGGCGCATTTTCCTGTATCAGGAAAACGAAACGTTTTGCTCTTACAGCGCGCAAAACCGCTTGCTGCGCCGGACGAATCCTTCTCCCCACAGAGAAAAGGCGAGAGGCATACGCTCCCCGCCGCCCCGGGCGGCGATCGTTCTTACAGCTTCATTGTAACAGGCTTCCAACAGAACCGGCATGAAAATTGTCCACAAAAAGGTGAAAATTGTGCGTTGAAATTATACAAATTTTTCGCAGAGAAGAAAAAAGCCTTCCCCGATGAGGGGAAGGCTTATATTATTCTCACCCGTGGTAGCCGATGGCGCGGGAGATGGTGTCGGCGGCGGCGCAGACGAGGCGGATGGCGTGCAGGAACTCGTCGGACTGGACCTGGCGGAACATGCCGACGCAGCCGATGGCGTAGCGTACCTCGCCCGTCACATCGTGGATGGGCGCGGAGACCGAGCGAAGGCCAATTTTGTATTCGCCGTTTTCCACGGCGTAGCCCTGCTCGCGGATGCGGGTGAGCTCGGGGGCGAACTGCTCCGGCGTGGTGAGGGTGTGGGGCGTGTAGGCCTTGAGCTCGGTGTGCGTGAGGATGCGGCGGCACTCGGCCGGGGAGCTGTTGGCCAAAAACAGCTTGCCCTGCGACGTGCAGTGGACCGGCAGACGCGCGCCGACCTCGGAGACCACGCGCAGGCTCGCGCGGGATTCCTCCTCCGCGAGCGTCACGACGGCGGCGCGGTCAAAGACCGACAGGAAGACGCTCTCGCCGAGCTCGGTGCAGATGTTCTGCATGTGCGGCCGGGCGATGGCGCCGATGTCCCACGAGTTGGAGACGGCGCAGCCGTATTCAAACAGCCGGATGCCCAGCCAGTAGCGGCCGTTCGGCGTCTGCTCGATGAGGCCGGACTCACGCATGGTGGAGAGCAGGCCGTGGATGGTGCTCTTCGGCCAGCCGGTCTTCTGATACAGCTCCGTTAAGGATGCGGGCTGACCGGCGGCGGTCAGCAGGTCGAGCAGGCGGATCGCCTTTGCGACGGAATGGATGGTTTTTCCCTCTTGTTCTGCCATAACGGGTCTCCTTTTACAATTCTTTATTATTACTATAGCATGGCGAACGTCGTTCAGCAACCGGATACGTTCGGCAATGTCGAAATAATTCCGAAAGATGATTTTGGCGATTTGCTAAATTTGGTTTGCAATTATCCCGCTTTTGTTATACACTAATCACAAACAACAAAGGAGGGGCGCGGAATGTACCAGATCATGCTCGTGGAAGACGAGGCGCTCGTGCGCGAATCAATGGCGCAGAACACGAATTGGGAAAAATTCGGCTTCGCACCCCCGCACGTTTTTGAAAACGGCCGGCAGGCGGCCGACCATCTCGAGACTGTTCTGCCGGACGTGGTGATCACGGATATCTGCATGCCGTTTCTCGACGGGCTGGAGCTGGCGAAGCTCGTCTACGAGCGCTTTCCGGAGACGATCGTCGTCGTGCTGACAGGCTTCAGCGAGTTTTCCTACGCGCAGAAGGCCATCCGCTATCACGTGCACGACTATCTGCTCAAGCCGGTCAGCCCGAAGGAATTTGACCAGCTGCTGGAGAATCTGTCGGCGGAGCTGTCGCGGCGGGAGAACCGGCAGGGGCTCTACAGCCGCGCGGTCATGGCCGACGAGGTATTGAAGGACCATTTCTTCCAGAGCCTTCTGCAGACCGACGCGCCGCAGGAGCTGCCGGCCTCGATGCGCGAGGCCGGGGCCGGGCTCGGCGGGCGGCTGCACGCCGTCGCGCTGGCGCTGCCGCCGGCGCGGCCGGAGGGCATCGAGGCCCGGGGCCAGCGCGTGGCGGAGGTCTGCGCGCCCGCGCAGTTCCGCCTGCTCGGCGACCAGCACGTGATGCTGATCGTGAGCGGCGACGAGACCGCGGAGCTCATGGCCCGGACCGCCGCCGGGGCCAGGCAGCTGCGCATGCAGCTGCAGGAGGCGGACGTGCATACCGCCATCGGCATCGGCGGCGCCTACGCCGGGGTAGACGGCCTGCGCACCTCCGCGCAGGAGGCGCAGCACGCGCTGGGCTACGCGTTCTCCACCGGCGAGACGCTGCTCTTTGACCCCGAGCTGCGCAAGGCCTCCGGCTCTTTGCAGACCGACGACTGCCCGACAGCCGCGCTCATCGCGAGCACGCTGCAGTCCGGCAGCGGCAACCGGGCGCTGGAGCTGACGGGGACACTGTTTACCTGCATGCGCCGCCGCCGGGTGCATGTGAGCGAGTGCAGGCCGGTTTTGCAGCGGCTGCAGATCCTGATGGCCTCGCATCTGACGCGCGAGCAGCTGCAGCGCGCGCCCGCCATGCTCCTGCCGCAGCCGGAATACGCGCTGGAGGAGGTCCGGCTGTCCGTCGAGCGGCTGGAGGGCTATATCCTGCAGTGCCAGGCGCAGCGGAACGACACCCCGGCCGCCCGCTGCGGCCGGATGGCAGTGGAGTATATCGGCGCGCACTATGCCGACTGCGATCTCAAGCTGCCGGACCTGCTGGAGCATCTGGGCGTCAGCCGCAGCTATTTTTCCGCGGTCTTCAAGGAGAAGACCGGCCAGTCGTTCGTGGAATACCTGACGAACCTGCGCATGGAAAAGGCCAAGGAATATCTGCGCGAGACGGGCCTCTGCACCTATGAGATCGCCGACCGGATCGGCTTTGCCGACCCGCATTATTTCTCGCTCACCTTCCGCCGCCGCACCGGCATGACCCCAAAGCAGTACAGAGAGGCGGAAAAATGAACGAAAAGCAGAAGCTCTTTACCCGGCATTCGATCGGCACGCGGATCGCGGCGCTGTTCATGCTGCTGATCCTGGTCATCACAGGCGTGATGACCTATGTGTCCATCAGCGTCTCGACAAGCGAGCTGCTGGATAGCTCCACGGACTACACCGAGCAGCTCATCCTGCGCGTCAACGCGGAGCTCGATATGTACGTGGAATATATGAAGGACATTTCGGACTTCATCGTCGACAACGGCGCGGTCGCGGCCTATCTGCAGGCGGCGAACGGGCACCGGCTGACCGACGCGGCCTGCCGCGGCGCGCAGCAGCAGCTGGCCGCCGCACAGAAGATCCGCGCGGAGATCACCTCCATCGCGCTCATCCCGCAGTCGGGCGGGGCGCTGTTCGGAAGCGAAGGGGCGTCGCTCAATACCTATTCCAATTATCACACGGCGGACTGGTACGTGGACGCGCTGGCGGATCCGGACGAGGTCCAGGTCTCGTCATCCCGCGTGGAAAATCTGATCGCGGGGCAGTACAACTGGGTCGTCTCCTTTTCCAAGGCCGTGCTCGACGCGGCCGGGCAGGTGCAGGGCGTGCTGCTGATCGACCTCAACTATCAGATCATCGACCGGCTCTGTGCGGATATCCAGCTGGGCAGCCGGGGCTATATCTACCTCATCGACCAGTCGGGCGGCATCCTCTGGCATCCGCAGCAGGATCTCATTTACGCGGGGCTGAAGGAGGAGAACGCCCAGCAGGTGCTCGCGGCCAAAAACGGCCGGATGCTCCTCGGCAAGGGGAGCGGCCGCAAACTCTACGTCGCCTGCGCGTCGGAGGCGACGGGCTGGACCGCCGTGGGCGTCGCCTATACGCAGGAGCTGCTGCGCAGCCGGGACCGGATCTACCAGACCTATCTGCTCATCGCGGCGGCGGCGCTGGTGCTGGCGCTGGTCTTCGCGCTGCAGCTGTCCATGTCCATCGCCGACCCCATCCGCCGGCTGACGCAGACGATGCGGCGCGTGGAGGAGGGAGATCTGCACGTGCGGTGTCAGGTCTCGTCGCGCACGGAGCTCGGGCAGCTGTCCGACAGCTTCAACCACATGATCGCCAAGACGGCCGACCTGATGGACGAGCGGCTGCGCATCGAGGAGCAGAAGCGCAAAAGCGAGTGGAAGGCGCTGCAGGCGCAGATCCAGCCGCATTTCCTCTATAATACGCTCGACTCTATCATCTGGATGAGCCACGCCGGGCGCAGCGAGGAGGTCGTGGAGATGACGAGCGCGCTGGCCGCACTCCTGCGTTCGTCGATCGGCGACGGGTCTGACACCAACACGCTCAAGACCGAGATCGCCCACGTGCGCAGCTATCTGACCATCCAGAAAATGCGCTACCACACCCTGCACGACGAGATCGACATCGACCCGCAGACGGAGGACTGTCTGCTGCCGAAGCTCGTGCTGCAGCCGCTGGTGGAAAACGCGATCTACCACGGCATCAAGGTCAAGCAGCAGGGCGGCACGGTGCGCATCGAGTCGCTGCTGGAGGAGGACCGGCTGCTCATCACCGTGGAGGACGACGGCGTCGGCATGACGCCGGAGCAGCTGGCGACGATCCTCGAGAAAAAAGAGGCGGACGGCGAGAGCAGCAAGATCGGCGTCTGCAACGTCAACGAGCGGCTGCAGCTGTTTTTCGGCAGCGAGGCGGCCATGAAATACTATTCGGAGCCGGGAAAGCGGACGATGGTGATGCTGGTGCTGCCCATCGTGCGGGAAAAGGGGGACGCGGATGCGGAAGCTTAAATCAATTGCAGTCTGCGCGCTGTGTCTCTGCCTGCTGCTGGGCCTCGCCGGCTGCGCAGCTGCGCAGCGGCCGCTGCGCGTGACGCTGGTCCTGAAGACAGAGACCGACGTGGCTGAGTTCTGGGGCATGCTCCTCTCCGGAGTCCGGAAGGCGGCGGAGGAATACGGCGTGGATCTGACGGTCCGGACATCTCCGACCGAGACCGCGATCGACGAACAGATCGAGCTGATCCGACAGACCGCGGCAGAAAAGCCGGACGTCATGATCCTCTCCGCTGCGGACTACGACCGCTGCGCCGAGGCAACGGAAGAGGCCATCGCCGCCGGGATCGGCGTGGTGGCGGTCGACACGGATGTGAATGCCGAAGGCCGGGCCTGCTTCGTCGGCAGCAACAACTATCAGATCGGGCAGGAGATGGGCAGCCAGATGGCGTCCTATCTGCCCGAGGGCGGCAAGGTCGCCGTCATCCAGCACATGCTCACGACCACGACCGGCATTGACCGCACGCGCGGCGTGATCGACGCGCTGATGCAGGCAGGGAACATCGAGATCCTCGGCAGCTACTGCTGCGACAACAGCACCCTCCGCGCGCAGGAGATCACGACGGCGCTGCTCGAGGAAGAGCCGGACATCCGGGGCTTCGTGTGCACGAACGAGGTCTGCAACGTGGGTGCGGCGAACGCGCTCGTCGAGCTCGGCATGGGCGGCAAGGTCTTCGTCGTCGGCTGCGACAATTCGCAGCGGCAGATCGCGCTGCTCGAGCAGAACATCATCCAGGCCATCGTCATCCAGCGACCGTTCAACATGGGCTACATGGCCGTGCAGCAGGCCGTGCGCGTCGCGCAGGGGGAGGAGCCGGAGGATTTTGTGGAGGTCGCCTGCGTACTCATTACCCGGGAAAATATGTACACCCAGGAAAACCAGAAGCTCCTGTTCCCGGTGATGGAACAATAAAAGCTCCCCTCCCAGGGGAGCCATTGGGGTGCATCCTGTAGGGGCAGAGCAGAGCCCCGCCCCTACAAGGGGCGAAGCAAATAAAGAAGACCTACTCGCAAAAAGGTGCAGCCTGACAAGTTCAGACTGCACCTTCTATTGATAGCAGATATTCTAAGGCAACTAGTTACAAATCTGGAACCCCCGTATCAGGCGGCGCGTACCAAGCGCCCGTAAGGTGAGTATCGAGTGGAACGACGCCTGAAAAATAGGGACTTGCCTGAATTCAGATGCAGGATGCACCAAGCGCGTCCCCAAGCACTCTTTTCTCCCCTATCTTTTCTCTTGCGAGAGAAAAGATA